>Ga0209482_1002721_pt1 | contig 10727 bp, 14 predicted proteins | sample CoawatmetaG10DNA_FD_187512 | JGI IMG/M metagenome (GOLD analysis project Ga0209482, IMG submission 187512) | Marine microbial communities from the West Antarctic Peninsula - Coastal water metaG104-DNA (SPAdes) (version 2) | ecosystem: Environmental > Aquatic > Marine > Coastal ... | reverse complement strand
TCTTAAAAGTGCTTCGAAATGTGGATTCATTCTATTACTTAAACATAGGATTTTTTTCTAGTTTCCCTTTGTGAAACAAAACAGGATTATATAACGAGCCGTCTGCATAATAGACTTTACTGTACCAAGACATTGAATTAGAGTCCCATACCTTTCGTCTTTTCAAACCACACTTACATATAAGTTTTTCGTACATATCATCATCACTTCCCGTAATTTCCCCTGATTTGTTTCCCTTAACGATAGTTTTTGATTTCTTTTCATCACTAATAGAACGCACGTAGTTCATCATGAGGGATGATAAACCTCTGTGCATGTTTTATTATTGATTAGATTATTTCTTTTATACACATTAAATGTTTAGAATATACCAAGAGTTATGGCTTCGTCGATAGGCATGGTTGCACCTATACCCATCCATATTGCATAGAAAGTACCAATCAAAAAGACTGTTGTGGCAACTGGTCTTCTAAACGGGTTTTGGAACTTATTGATAGATTCAATAAATGGAACGGTAGCTAAACCAATAGGAACTGCTGCCATAGATAAAACACCTATTAATTTATTAGGAATGACTCTCAATGCGTTAAAAGTAGGGAAAAAGTACCATTCTGGTAATATTTCCAGTGGTGTCGCAAATGGGTCTGCTGGTTCACCCAAAGGTGTTGGTTCCATAACAGCGAGTGAAATGGATAACGCGATGGTTGCTAATATAACAACTGGAAACATGTACAGTAAATCATTTGGCCATGCTGGTTCACCATAGTAGTTATGTCCCATACCTTTTGCGAGTTTAGCTCTCAAAACGGGGTCAGATAAATCTGGTTTTTTTATAACAGAATTAGATATCACTAAAGATCGAGACAGAGGTTTGACAACACGATTTGATTTAGTAATTTTAATTTTCTTATTATCATTAATAAAACGTGGGTAATTTACAAAAACTCTTTGCATGTTTTATTATTGATTAGATTATTTCTTTTAAATTATTATTGTTTTGATGCCGCCGATACTACAAAGTATATACTACATAAAGAAAGTATACACGACGAAGAATACGAAGATATAGGTAAGAATGCAGCAAATAAAACGGTACCCAAACCACCCTGTTGTCCCGAGTTAGTTGAACCCACAACCGTTCCTACTTTTTTTGGTGGACCAAAGCGTTGTCGCTCCAATTCTTTCCTCTCCGCCGCCGAGAGAGGTATTGGTGCAGTGTAATCGGCTGGTGGTGGACTTATACCGAATAATTTATATGCACTATTACATCCTTCTACAGTTGCTTGTTCATTATTAAGTCTTCGCGAACAGTCATTTTGTTGACTTGTACATGGATAACATACAGTCTTAACTATTTCTTGAGTAGATTGATCTGGCTGTCTTCTTTTGGTTACGGCCATTTATAGTTATACGATATTTTTATTTATTTTCCATTACAACTGCCAACGGTGGTTCTGTTATCGTTTCCAATTCTGCTGGTCGACAACAAGCAACACAACTCGCGAGAATTATACCCATAACCCTGAATATGAAGCAAATTATTGCAAATGCGGTAGTAGCATCTACATAGTTACAGTATTCATCTATAGTTGACCATTCTGATATGTCATCACAATGCTTTTTAACACTCGATAATGCAAAATAATCCCATATAGATCCTAGAAATGCAACGGAATTTAAAGCTATATAAGTTACAACAATTCCTTTACCCCTGTTACTTGTACAACAACACTTAGCACAACATGTTACTACAGAAGAACCAACCAATGGTAAAATTGGAAAAATTCCTCCGTACCAAGTTGTTATAGAACCTAAAAATACCATTACAGCTTCGAAAGGCATGTGAATTGCCGCGTAACATCTTAAACTTTTCATTGGTTTTGTCATCATTTTTTTATTATATATTAGATTATATTAATTCTTTTAAATACTTATTTCTGTTGATACCTCGTCTGTTTATTTAATTGTGCGAGTCTGGTCTTGACTGCCATTTCAGATACACCTTCATTGATATTCTTTTTGAGTCTACTTACATTTTTAGCCGCGCGACCTTTCATGGTATTATTAACCAATTTCTTGAGATTCGCCTTTTTATTTTTTTGTGGGAGTGGTGGAGGAGGTGGCTTTTTTGCTTTTATATTTTCACTAATATTTCCCTTAATTCGTTCAAGTGCTTGATTTACACCCATTCCTTGACTTCCTGTAAGGAATCCTTTTCTCCATTGTGTAAGGTTTGCCCGTTGAATATATTTCCCACGATTAGCTTTCGACATATTTGGATACGTTTTAGAAATATATGTTGCAAGTTGTTTCTTAACTTCCTGTCTTTTCTTTCTGTTCTCTGTATTATTATAATTTCCGTTCAATTTTTCAGATTTGATTGTTTGCTCAATACCTGATGCAACATTTCGGATTTGAACACTGTAATTTTTGAGTTGGTTTAATAATTTATTTTTAACTTTTTGGTCCATTTGTGTCGATTTAACCTTTTTAGTGAGAGATGCACGCATTTGTGTATTTTGTGCCGCCTTCTTTTTATTTTCAGCCTCCTTTTTCTTCCTTTCTTCGTCTTCCTTTTTCTTTTTTGCGAGTGCCTCTTCTTTCTTTTTTGCGATCATTTCTTCCTTCTTTTTCTTCTGTTCGGCAAGTTCTTTGGCTTTTCGGTTGGCTTCTTCCTTTTTCTTCTGTTCAACAAGTTCTTTGGCTTTTCGGTTGGCTTCTTCCTTTTTCTTCTGTTCAACAAGTTCTTTGGCTTTTCGGTTGGCTTCTTCCTTCGCCTTACGATTCGCTTCTTCCTTGGCAATTTTTCGTGTTTCTTCCGCCCGCTTTCTCGCCTCTTCCGCCTTTCTTTTTTGTTCTATGACCTTTGCTTTAGCCTCTTCAGCTTCTTTCATGGCTTTATTAAATTTATTTTGTTTTTCTTTGATATTAAGTTCTTTCACTTTACGGTTTGCTTCGTTTTTAGCATTTTGGTTCGCCTTTTCCTTCGCCAAACGGTTCGCTTCATTCTTAGTATTTTGGTTCGCCTTTTCCTTCGCCAAACGGTTCGCTTCCTTTTTCTCTTGTGCCTCTTTCCACAAACGTGTCGAATTACCACCCCCGGTCATGGTGTTTAACGCTGCCTTACGATTTACTTCTTCTCTTGCCTTACGGTTTACATCTTCCGCCGCATTACGATTCGCCTTTTCCACAGCTTTTCGATTCGATTCTTCCTTTGCTTTACGATTTTCTTCTTCTCTCAATAAACGTCGATCTTCCTCCTTCTCTTGTTTATTTTTTATTTTTTGCTTTTCTTTTGTAATTCTGTTTATAGTATTTTGTTCCGTTTTTGGTGCAAACATTCCACCTTTTTCAAATCTATTTATGATCTTCTGAGATACGACGTTATTTGTATTGTAACCATTCCTCAAACGCTGAATAGTTTCCTTTTTTATATCCGCTTTTTCTTTAGCTATTCTATTCGTATTTTCCTTCGCTAAACGATTATTTTCCGCTTTTCTATTCGCTTTTTCCTTCGCTAAACGAATTTTTTCCGCTTTTATATTCTCTTTACGGTTTGCCTCGTTTCGAGCATTTTGGTTCTCCTTTTCCCTCGCTAAACGATTATTTTCCGCTTTTCTATTCACGTTTTCCTTCGCTAAACGATTATTTTCCGCTTTTATATTCGCCAAACGCTTTGCTTCATTTATAGCGTTTTGGTTCTCCTTTTCCTTCGCTAAACGATTATTTTCCGCTTTTCTATTCACGTTTTCCTTCGCTAAACGATTATTTTCCGCTTTTATATTCGCCAAACGCTTTGCTTCATTTCTAGCATTTTGGTTCTCCTTTTCTTTCGCTAAACGAATATTTTCCGCTTTTCTATTCGTATTTTCCTTCGCTAAACGATTATTTTCCGCTTTTATATTCGCCAAACGCTTTGCTTCATTTATAGCGTTTTGGTTCTCCTTTTCTTTCGCTAAACGATTATTTTCCGCTTTTCTATTCGTATTTTCCTTCGCTAAACGATTATTTTCCGCTTTTATATTCACCAAACGCTTTGCTTCATTTCTAGCATTTTGGTTCTCCTTTTCTTTCGCTAAACGAATATTTTCCGCTTTTCTATTCGTATTTTCCTTCGCTAAACGGTTCGCTTCATTTTTATTGTTTGGTGGTTTATTTGGTACTGGAGCTGGAGATGGTACGTTTGGTACTGGAGCAGGAGCAGGTGCGGGGGGACCTACCGGACCTTGGACCACTTTATTATTTATGTACATACCTGTCCCCTTATTTCCGGTCTTGAAAATATATCCATTTTTAGGTTTAATTGTTTTTGTTTGTATAAAACTTTTATTTAAAAATGATGGTCTTTTTGTTTTATTATTTGTAAACGCTTTTATATTTGATTTTGGTAGTGTGTTTGTAGACGTTTTTATGTTATCCCCGTTTAAAAAACGTGGTTTTTCGTTCTTTTTTATTTTAGAACTCAAGTTGTTCACTGTGTTCACGCGGTTCACTCTGTTTACACTGTTGTTCACTCGGTTCAAATTGTTCACGCGGTTTACACTGTTGTTCACTCGATTGACGTTGTTGTTCACGCGGTTCAAATTGTTCAAATTGTTCAAGTTATTCACTCGGTTTACGTTGTTCAAGTTATTCACATTGTTCAAATTGTTATTGAGTCGGTTCACGTTCAAATTATTGACCAAATTCACATTATTATTAAACGCATTTTTCTCAATTTGTTTCTTCTGAACAGACCTTAATTTAACTGGTTCTTGTATGTTCATAGAGTGTAAACGTCTACCAATTATATCAGTGAGTTGTTGCTTCGTAAGTTTCTTATCGGCGTGACGCACAACACCAACTTTCTTTGCAATTTTTCGCATTTCATCGACTCTAGTAGTGGAACTGAATAAGGTATCAAAATCTTTACGTGTTAATGGTGATTTAGCATCAACTAAATACGACCCATCTTTACTCAAAATCAATGGCGGTAATGGAAGTTTACCACCCTGGACTAATGAATATACGTCACATATTTGATTTTTTGATAATTTTAGGTCTGTACCTGTATTTTGTTTAATAAGTGATCTAAGATTACTAATATCTAACCCTGGGTCACACGCATCCATATTGATATAACTCAACAAAAAAGTTATAGCGATATGCTTTTTGTATACATTTGAAATTTTTCTTCGTATGACATGTTAAAATTAAATACATCGACCTGACCTATATCTATGTCAATAATTGTACTTTTTTCTATGTCATTATTTTTTCTATTATTTAAAGTTGATGAAACAAGTGCTTCAGCAAATTGTTTAGGGCTCTTTATTTCTTCTATAAATTGTGTTTCCATTTTCATTCGTATACATAAAATCTTATGTGATTTCTTATTGAGGAATGGTGCCGTGGGTAACGTTTCTAGTGTACCACCGTCTACATATACCATATCATTATACCTAAACGATGAAAATATGAACGGGACGGCAATACTCATACATATAGCATCTATGACTTTCATATCCGGGTGTGTATTCTTTGAAAAATATTCCGTCCTTGATGTATTAACACAAAAAGCTGATATATATAACGTTTTATCTATTTCAGAAAACTTTGGATCAATCCCTAACAAATCAACAAGTTGTTTGCGTACAGGTTTCAAGTCAATTAATCCATACGAGTTTATAAAACATTTCAAATTAAGTTTAACGAGTTTACTTGAATCGAGTTCGAGTAATTTATATAACGTTTCTTCTATAGAGTATCCAAGTGCTAAGAAAGTGCATATAATAGAACCTGCTGAAGCACCAGAGTACTCTTTAACATTTTTAAGAGTGTTCTCAACACTTTTAAGGTACCCTAACATGGAAAATATACCCATGGCACCTGGCCCTATAATAAGATACTCATAGGACATGTCACTTAATAGAACTGAGGAAATTGCTTTCGCAAAAGAGCGAAGACAACCGCGAATACCAGAGCGTGTACCAAGGCTGCTGGAACACCAGTTTGTCCCGACATAAAGACGCCTTTGGAGCCTTGTGGGAGGGTTAGGAGCATACCTGGACTGAGTGCGAGAAAGAGAGACGTCGTCACGAGAAGATCCGTCTTGGTAAGAACAAGACCCATCGCTTTCGCAACGAGTGAGAATGTGAGGAAGAACACGAGGGCGTGGAACATAACGGCTGTTCTGCCTGTAAGACCGTCTTTGAACGCAACTTTGGAACCATTTGTTCTGAGAAGGATACCTGGACTGAGCGCTAAAAAAAGAGCTGCTGGGATGGCGACTTTTTGTGATGTGATATCTGGGAGCATGTTTGTATATATATTCGTTACATATTTATCTAAGATCCGTATTCGGAGTTATAAAAGCAAAACTCGACAAATTCGTCGTAGTTTGCAAATTTTAAAATAAGGTGTGACATAACTGCATCGTGTAGATACTGTTGTAGTATCCCCCACATATAACGAAGATGTTCATGGTGTACTTCTTCCCAATCGTTTATATGTAGAGGTTCATCGATATTGACTTCATTCTCATTATCGCTATTATAGGCTTCATTGCCGTGTGTGGCTTCGTAGACGTATTGACTCCAAACCATTATTCTTGTTTCTTTTCTTTGATTCCCGTGAGAGCGAGTGAAGTAGATTCTTTTACTGGTAAACTATCGAGTATAACCTTTAATACCAATTCGGCCTGTTGTTCGTTTCCTTCGTAAAAAGAGACGAGTCCTTCCTTGACTGAGGTCTTATTTAACCCCGTTTTTCTGGAACTTTTACGAACCGAAATCTTACCTTTTTTAAGGTTAATTACATCAAGACCATTATCGGTCATGAGTTTTTTAACTTGTAATTTGAGTGCTTTTTCAGCCTGTGTTAAGACCTTAATATCTTCGCGGGCTTCTGTAATTTGCTTGTTTAATTCAACCAACTTAGAGACGCTGTTCGAGAGTTCGTCTGTAGGATTAACCTGAGACATTTTTATATATAAACTATACCTGTATTCTTTAAATTAATTAACACAATGGTCTACGCATTGTATCGGAAGCAATGGTAGAGTTGTTCCACACGAATGGTTCCTTAGTGTTTGGTGGGTCGGCGCGGATTTGTTGGTTGGCGTTTCTGAGGGCACCACTGACCGTTTCTGGGAAACCGACTTGGGCTCTTGGTTCAAGAAAGTTTTGTCCGGCGAGAATATCTTCTGGGGCAAATTCACCAAAGTCTTCTTGGGAAGCAACTTCACGTGGGAGGAGGGACGACGCGAGACCGGTACCGGCCTTCATTTCACACGCTGTTCCTGGTTCGGATGGCCCGACATCAGCGCCGTACCCGGATGGGGCATACATAGTTTCCTCGACGGAATACATGGATTTTTTATTGTTCGAGAACATGAGGTAGATTACGGTCGCAATGGCGAGGGCAATCAAAACCTGTCTTGGCGAGACTTTGTTCATCTTCATCATCATCTTTATATACTATCAACAATTTTTTTTATTCTGAATCCTGAATCATGTACTGGTCTGGATATGTTTCTTCCTGCTCGACATCTACTTCTGGTTCTGGGATTTTTTCTTGGTGAATTTTTAATTGGACAATATTCCAAGATGGACCAAAGGCTTTCTTCGCGAACCAAAGTCCAGAAAATTCCACGAGTGCTGTACATGACATGCCGACTGTGACTGAACTAAATTCAACACTTTCCTTAGTGTGATCGAAAACACGTGTTGCGGAAATACGATCGGTTTCAAGATTATCACTTATGGTATATGCACCCGAAATCGTCTTCTCTGGAAGTTCTTTGCCGAACCACGTCTTACTATTTTCAAATGCGGATTGAAGATTTGTAACATGAACACTTTCGACCTTCGCCTGGTTGTCCTCACCTGTAACTTCGAATGATACTTCACCTGTTTCCTGATCGACATCAGATACAATGACACCGTCCAATTGAACAAAGTATCGTTTCTTTTCGTCGTTTAATGCTCGAGTATGGTATAAACCATCTTCGCCTTTTGAGAGAGTATCGTAAATCATGTTGTATATTGTATTGGTCTCAATTCTTTAACCCAATGAATGGTATCATTGCGGATTTTTCCAGAATTGGTTTTGGTACCCATTTATCTCTATTTGGTTTAAACCCATAAAGAGTTTCTTCCATTTTGATATTTTTTGGTAAATTAAGACTCATACTACTATCTGGCCTGAAATCATATTCATTTTTAATATACGAATGAGTTGTATTAGGTTTCCATGTAAGTGAATTCGTGTTAAAACGACTTGTACCACTCGACTGTTTAAACCCTGGTATATTAAGTGTGTTTACAGACGAATCTAAACCATAAACAATCTGTTTCGTTAATTTATCCCTAGATGGTTTCGATGTATACTTAACGTATTTTGAAGGATTAACACGTTTCGCCTTTTGTATATTTACACTTTTAACGTATATAACTTTTTTTGCTGGTGTTTTAGATGTCTTGTGTACTAATTTTAATATATTTTCCATGGGTTCAGACGCCTTTATTGATTTTTTAGTTATAATACGGGCTAATTTTACCATACGTTGGCGATCTTTGTCCTTTTTTTCTGGACGAAGACCGAGTTTTTGCATAAGGTATATATCATCAGTTAAAAATGATTTACCCGCGACGTATATCTTATTATTAATAACCGTTTTGTTTGTAGTTTGATTACGGTAAGTAACACCCTTTTTACGTGTTTGAATAACTTCGTACCCAAATTCATTTGGACGCATAAATGCAATATCCAAAATACCTCCTAGATTAATAGGCATAATGCGTTTTTTCTCTGGTGAATACCATCGAACTTTTAAATCGAGCGTGAATAGTTCAACATCAATAAAAACGTTACGTTTTGATGGTTTGTTATTATTACCACCTTTTCGTTTTTTGATTAAACTGTATCGACGCGTTACATAAGGACCGGGTTCACCAAACCGTAACCCAATAAATTTACCAATTTTACTCTTTTTTGATAAAATGCGATCACGAACACGTATATTTATCTTCTTTGATATTTCACCGAGTTTATTCCATAAAAGAAGTTTGACGGCTTGTAATTTACCAAAATACTTTTCATCCGGTTTCATACGAGGTGCAAATTTTGTATCTATATCACTTGTAATGACCTTATCGTTACGGTCCATATATACATTGAACGCCTCACCACCACTGATGATAATATCACCCATTGGTTTTAAAAATACTGTAAGTTCGCTTATGACTTCATATATAATATCACGTATCGAATCAGTAACAACGACATATGCCATTTTTTCAAAAGACTCTTTTGAATACAGACGGTTTACACGGTTTCTAAATTTTTTCAATTCATCCTGTTCATAATATTTCTTTAAAACTGGATCACCAAAAAATAAATTTTTATTCATGAATTTCGAAACAGTGGTTTCCGAGTAAATATTCTCGTCCATTATTATATAACGTATATAATAAATATGGAGTGTGAAGATACATGTCGATGTTATGCTGATTATGATACACCATACCCACACAATGAACAAACGTGTGGTACTCGTAAAAAAGGGTACATAATTCCATGTAAAACAACGTGTTGTTCTGGTGGATGCCCAAGCCAAGATAATGATTTATACCCCAGACAACCGTATGGGTTTGGGTATCTGTATCCTTTGCGTCTAGATAATCTTTTTAAATTTATGGCATTGTCTGTAATTATTCTACTTGTTCTCAGTACATATCTATCGTTCAAAAAACGGACTTAAAGATTGATAACGTAAGTAATATATAAAATGTCTATTGAATCCGTACTCGAAGAAATCACTGCTCTCAGAAACGATATCAAAACGCTCTCTAAAATCGTCAGAAAGGTTAAGGCGAAACAAGACGACCCAAACGGGGAAAAGGCGGCTAAGCGTGCCGAAAACAACGGGTTCAACCGTAAGCAAGTCATTTCCGAAAAACTTCGTGCGTTTTTGGAATTGCCAGAAGGTGAATTGGTCTCTAGAAGTACCGTCACGCGTGCGATTAACAAGTACGTCAACGACAAGGGGTTGAAGCATCCAGATAACGGCCGCGTTTTGGTACTGGACGATAAGTTGCGTAATTTGCTTGAACCACCAGCTGACACCCAAGTCACGTTCTTGAATTTGCAAAAGTATTTGAGTCCTCATTACAGCAAGCCAGTCGAAACGGCTTAAAAAATACATACATACTATAAATAAACCATGTTAATTGACAGGCAATCTGTAGAATTACTTGTTGGTACAAAAATAACTAAATTAGATTTGTACCAAAAAGCTTTTAGACATAAATCAATACTCAAGGAAGACGAATCTGTAGATGGATCTTTTGAAACACTCGAATTTATCGGGGATTCTGTATTAGGTTTTGTCATTACAAAATTTTTATTCGATCGGTATGAAAATCGACAAGAGGGGTTTCTTACTAAAGCGCGTACAAAACTCGTACGTGGGGAAACGTTAGCGGATATCGCAACTAAACTTGGTTTATATAATTGGGTTCAAATGGATGAGAAGGGTATGCGTAACGAATGGTTTAAGAACCCTAAAATTCTTGAAGACGTTTTCGAGGCACTCGTAGGTGCGATATACATGGATCTCGGTTTACTCCACGCAAAACAGTTTATTTTGACTATATACACGAATCCCGAATACGTTAATATGAACTCGATTATGATTGACGATAATTTTAAGGATCATCTCATGCGTCATTGTCAAACCAATAACC
>Ga0209482_1002717_pt1 | contig 10750 bp, 4 predicted proteins | sample CoawatmetaG10DNA_FD_187512 | JGI IMG/M metagenome (GOLD analysis project Ga0209482, IMG submission 187512) | Marine microbial communities from the West Antarctic Peninsula - Coastal water metaG104-DNA (SPAdes) (version 2) | ecosystem: Environmental > Aquatic > Marine > Coastal ... | reverse complement strand
CTATTTGTAACATTTACAATATTCCCTAGTAACGAAGATGGAATGGTTTGAAAAGGTCCGCCAGAACTTTGTCCACTTTGTCCTGAGAGTACTCTGAAATATGTTAAATAATCTTTAGAAACACCAGACATTTTTATGGAAACATCTGATGGTAATTCAATCTCATCTTTTTGATAAAAAAACGAAAAATTATAAATTGAACCATTAAAAAACCGGTCTTCAATTGGGAGGTATAAATTATTTGAAAAGTCAAATAAATAGTAGTTATCTGAGTTGATATCATCAATAAAAGTAACATTTATTTCAATTTCTTCTCCAGAAAAAAGTGTATTCCCTCCTTGGAATGCATCTGTAAAACCGGATGTTATAATTTTACTAGCAACACCTCTATAAACCTCTTGATTATAATATATATTAAGCTCATACTCAACGTTACTTTGAGGTATGAATGGTGTAGTAGGCTCATAATTTCCATCTAAATTTCCATCTAAAAATATAATCTCTATATTATTTGTCAGATCCTTTAACAGTACTGTAGCTGTAGTTACAATTGGTATTTGCTCTTCAAAATAATCTGTTGATTCTCTAAGTTTAACAATAGTCGTGGCAGCTACAGGAGTTTGGTTATAGTAAACTTCGAAAAAAGCGTCTACAATTAGTTTTGGTTCACCTGATGGTACTTCTATTTCAATTACATCCTCACAACCAAAAAATAAAAATATACTAAACAATACTAATACAATTTTTTTCATTTTTTTAAAATTTAAAATTATGTGTTATTGATGGAACCATGCCAAATATTGATGTTTTTATTGCTTGATTTGTAGATGTCTCTGTATTTCTTGAAAAAGCTACTGATGCTGCATTTTTACGATTATACACATTATATATTCCAAACACCCATTCTCCTTGCCATTTTCTTTTTTTATTTTTTGATGGCGTAAGTGTTCCAGAAATATCTAATCTATGATAAGCAGGGAGTCTATCTGCATTTCTTAGATTATCATTATAAATAGGCACATTTAGTCCCTGTAATTCATATTGACCAACAGGGTAGTTGGTCGGCTGCCCAGTTTGTAATAAAAAGTTTGTGCTAAATTTCCATTTTGAACTAAATTCATAACTTGCGTTTATTGACAAGTCATGTGTTTTGTCATATGGAGTATTATACCACTTACTATTATTTATACCTGGTTCATTACTATTTCTGCCTGATGTTAGTTGTTCTGATTTGGATAAAGTATAGGCCAGCCAACCATTTAATTTACCTTCACTTTTTCTGAACATAAACTCTAATCCGTAAGCTCTAGATTTGCCATTTAAAATTACTGTTTCAATTTCATTGTTAGCAACTAAGTTGGCGCCATTTATGTAGTCTATTCTGTTTTTAATGTCCTTATAAAATAACTCTGCCTCTACAGAGTAGTCTCCTTCTTTGATTCTTTTAAAGTAACCGACTGCATACTGGTCTAAAAGCTGTGGTTTTATAAATGGCCCACTAGGTACCCAGATATCTAATGGAGTAGGAGAGGAGGTGTTTGATAATAGATGTAAATACTGTGCCATTCTGTTGTAGCTAGCTTTTAAGGAACTGTCAGAATTTAATAAATATGAAAATGATATTCGAGGCTCAAAATTATTAAAACTAGCTAGTATATCGCTTCTTTCATAATTTACTGTTCCGTTGGGTGTTGCAGGCTCATACTTTTGAAATTGTTGATTGTAAATAACTGGGTTATCATTTTCATATTTATTAAATTCATCTTGCCCTAATCGACTAAAATTACTAAACCTAAAGCCATATTTTAAAGTGAAATTTTCAGAAATATTATGATCTGCCTCTAAGTAAATAGCAAACTCATTTGCGTATTTTTCAGTTAATTTAAATGGTATTATTCCTGAGTCATCTCTGTTTGGAAATATCTCACCAGCATTAAATTTTGTATAAATATTATTCACTCCATAACTTAACTTGAAGTTGTCTTTAATGTAATGATTAAAATCATATTTAAAATTTATGTTTGTAATACCAGAGTCCCATTCAAAGCCAACAAAGTCCAAAGTAAGTCCGTAAAAATAATCTGAATAAATTAGAGATAGGTTAGAGAACAATTTGTCAGTAAAAAGATGATTCCAACGAAGGTTTGTAACAGCATTACCGTACTTATTTATAAAACTATCATTTATTCCAAATACATCTTTTCCAAAATACGCTGAGAAAAAGATATTATTATTTTTGTTAAGTCTGTAGTTAAATTTAGTATTTAAGTCATAAAAATACGCTTCATTATTATTATCTATTAATGGTAAGAATAAGTGAGCATAAGAAGATCTCCCCCCAATTAAAAACGAACTCTTTTCTTTTTTAAGAGGCCCTTCAGCTAAGATCCTACTAGAAATTAATCCGATACCGCCTGTTAACTTAAATTCTTTATTGTTTCCTTCTTTTTGATATATATCAAGTACAGAAGATAGTCTGCCTCCATATTTAGATGGAATCCCACCTTTATATAGCTTAACATCTTTTATTACGTCTGGATTAAAAACAGAAAAAAACCCAAATACATGCGAAGAATTAAACACTATTGCTTCATCTAAAAGAATTAAGTTTTGATCAGCTGCACCACCTCTTACATTAAAACCTGAGGCACCTTCACCAGCTGAAGTTACTCCTGGCAATAAAATAATTGATTTAATAATATCTGCTTCTCCAAGTACTACAGGGATTTGTTTTATTGTTTTTGAACTTAGTTTATTAATACTCATTTGAGCTGTCCTAATATTGACTTTTTCAATATTATTTTGAATTATAATTTCATCTAAACTTTCGGAACTTTCTAACAAATAAAAATCTTTAGATATTTTATTTGTTAATATAATTGACTCATTTTTTGTTTTATATCCTAAATAACTCAATGATATTTCATGAGTACCTTTAGGGATAGTGATCGAATAAAAGCCATATTCATTTGAAGTAGTACCCACACTTAAATTTGGAAAATATATAGTTGCTCCTATTAATGTTTCGTTGCTACTTTTATCATATATAGAGCCACTGATTGTATATTTATCTTGACCTAAAATAGATAGATGAAAGAAAAAAATAAGTATAGTTTTTATAAGTAGATTCATTGTTATTTTATCAAACACAAAAATATACTAATACTTAAAGGATCAGAAATCCAAACTAATAATTATATGTTAATTTTATTATGTTATGTTGATGGTCGAACAATCTTAAGGAGAATTTTTTTCTAGATTTTAATAATAGATTATTCTATAATCTCGTAATCTATGTTTAGCTTTCTTAAAGCTCTTAGTGCTGAACCAGAGTTTTTATCTTCAATTTCGATATCTACTGGATCCCCTTCTAAAATTATGGATGTGAGTTCACTGGACAAAGGTTCATCTATGTTAGTTGAAATCTCCACTATACATTTGGATATAGCTCTTTTATCTGGCCTTTGGGCATTACAAGACAATAAATTTATTTTCATGTTTATAAATATATAAAAAAAATTCCCAAGAATAAATAGATATTCTTGGGAATAACTTATTGAACAACTAAATGATAAATTGAACTTATTTAACATTTACTAGATGATAAATTCTTTGTCTTTTTTAATTGTTACAACTTCATTACTCATTAAAGATTCTGCTAATGAATTTGTTTTAGGAATTTCATATTTAAAATAAAATTTCATCGTATGTATTTTACTTTCATAAAATGTTTTAGAGTATTTACTGTCAGAATTATTTAATTCAGTATTAGCATCTACAGCCATTTCTAGCCATAGCCAACCTAAAACTACAATACTCATATATTCCATAAACAAGTTAGCATCTGCTAAATAGCGTTCGTAATTTCCTTTTGCTGCAAATGGCATTAAATAATCTAAAACTTTATTCGAAAGTTGTAATTTTTCTCCTAAAACAACTGCATAATCTTTTAAATTATCATCTTTAGATGCCAATTTAATAGTTTGCATTATTTCAGCAGCCAACAACTTCAAAGCTTTTCCATTTTGCATGGTTACTTTTCTTCCTAATAAATCTTGTGATTGTATTCCAGTAGTGCCTTCATACAAAGCAGAAATTCTTATGTCTCGATAATATTGTTGTAAAGAAAAGTCTGTACAAAAACCATAACCTCCTAAAACTTGTAACCCATTATTTACCGATTCTGATCCTGCTTCGGATGGATATGTTTTTACAATTGGAATAATCATCTCTAAAAGCAAATTATATTTTTCTTTTTCTTCTTGAGAATTTGTCGAATGAATTATATCGTGATATTTTGATGCTAAAAATACTAAACTAAGTGATCCTTCTGCAATTGATTTTTGTAATAATAACATCCTCCTAACATCGGGATGTTCTATAATTAAGCTTTGTTTTTCTAATGGGTTTTTCTTTCCATCTGAAGTTAATTTTCTTCCTTGTGCTCGTTCGTTTGCGTATTGTAAAGATGTCCTGTAGGCTGCCATAGCAATAGCGGCTGCACCTCTACCAACTGCAATTCTTGCACCATTCATCATTAAAAACATTTGATTTAACCCTTTATGTTCTTCACCAACTAACCAACCTCTACAATCATCTTTGTCTCCAAAGCCCAGATGTGTTGTGCAATAACCACGTTGTCCCATTTTTTGAAAATCAGCTACAGTCATTACATCATTGTATTCTAAATTTCCATCTTCTTTTGGTCTATTTTTAGGAACAACAAAAAGAGAAATCCCTTTTGTTCCTTTTGGTGCACCTTCTATTCTTGCTAAAACCAAATGCACTATATTTTTCGCAAATTGATGATCTCCACCAGAAATAAATATTTTTTGCCCGCTTATTTTGTAATATCCATTATCAGTAGGAGTTGCTTTTGTAGTAATATCAGATAAAGAACTTCCAGCTTCAGGTTCTGTTAAACACATTGTTCCTCCCCAAATTCCAGCTAACATATTAGGAATATAAAGATCTTTTAAAGTTTTACTTCCAAACTCTATAATTAGTTCAGCTGCCCCTTGTGTTAAGCCGGTATAACCAGGTAAATGATTATTTGCTGCTTCCATAATATAAACCGCTGCTTGCAATGCGCAAAAAGGAATTTGCAACCCTCCGTCTTCATAATTAAATGCAGCCGCAATTATACCCATTTCCCCAGACTGATGCATAACTGTTTCTACTTGTTTGTGAACAATTACGGTTCCATCTTTGTGATATGCAGGTGTTTCATCCATTTCTTTAAAAAAAGGATATAATTCTCTATCAGAAAATTCTTTTACAGAATCAATGAAAAGATTTAAAGATTCTAAATCATGCTCTTGAAATCGTTCTCTAGTTAATAAATTTTCTAATTTATGAATATCATAAAGAATGTATTTAAGAGTTTCTAGGTCTACATACTTTTTTGGCATAGTTGAGATTTTATTATTAATTTTTATAATATAAGATAAAAAAAATATTCCCAAAAATAGATTAGTATTTCTGGGAATAATTTGTGGAGCCGCCGAGAATCGAACTCGGGTCCAAACAAGCTACAAAATAGCTTTCTACATGTATAGTTTTTATTTAATTTTCGATAATATAATGACTAAAAACTGCCTATATATTACTTAGTTTCTTTAGTTTCAAAAACAAGTCAAAACTCCAAGTTTTCTATGTTAATTTTTACGATGTTTCTTATTAGGCGCCATTAACCAAGGCTCCTAGGAAACATTTAGCATTTCCACCTAGTGGAACGAGGCCAATCCTACTATAATTCGGATTAAGCTGCTAAAGCGTAGTTATTTTCGCCGTTTAAATTTTAAAATAGTGTTTAACGCGTTTCAATTTCATTACGCGACATGCTTACTAATTTATAATACTCGCTGTCAATACCAGTCGACCCCAATTTCAATGAACACTTTAAAAATGAATGGCAAAGTTACAAAAAACTTGTACATGGATATAAATCAAACTAAATTAGCTTCAATAAAAAATTTATATGAAAATAGGAATAATTAAAGAATGTAAAACCCCCTCTGATAAAAGAGTAGTTTTTACCCCTTCTAAATGCTTAGCTGTTAAAAAACTTTATCCTGAAGTTGAATTTTTGATTCAGTCTAGTAGTGTTAGATGTTATTCTGATAAAGAATATTCTGATTTAGGCTTTAATGTAGTGAATGATGTTTCTTCTGCAGATGTACTAATTGGGGTTAAAGAAGTTCCTATTGATAAATTAATTGCTAATAAAAAGTATTTTTTCTTTTCTCATACAATTAAAAAACAACCATATAATAAGAACTTATTATTATCAATTTTAGAAAATAACATACAACTTTTTGATCACGAGACTATTGTTGATAAAAATAATAATAGATTAATTGGATTTGGATATTACGCAGGTGTAGTTGGAGCTTACAATGGTTTTCGTGCTTTTGGTTTAAAAAACAAATCATTTAATTTACCCAAAGCTTCTGATGTTAAGGACAGAGATCAATTAAACTCTGAATTACTTAAAATTACTATTCCAAATATAAAAATTGTATTGACCGGTAAGGGAAGAGTTGGTTCTGGAGCTAAAGAAATTTTAGATTTTTTAAAAATTAAAGAAGTTTCAGTTTCGGATTATTTAAATAATTCTTTTAATGAAGCTGTATATACCCAAATCGATGTATTGAATTACAATCAAAGAAAAGATAATCGTTCTCTAGATCGTTTTGATTTCTACAATAATCCTTCTGAATATAAATCTTCTTTCAATAAATTTTCAAAAGTAAGTGATATGTTTATAGCTGGTCACTATTACGATAAAAATGCTCCAAATTTAATTACCCTTGAAGATATAAATTTAGAGGATTTTAAAATTTCATTAATAGCAGATATTAGTTGTGATATTAATGGTCCTATTGTATCGACCATAAGATCATCAACAATTAATGACCCAATTTACGGTTTTGATCCCAAGCTTAATAAAGAGGTTGATTATACAAATGATGAAGCTATAGCTGTTATGGCTGTAGATAATTTACCCTGTGAGCTTCCTAGAGATGCTAGTGAGTCTTTTGGTGATATGTTTATTAAGGACGTTTTACCTTCTTTTTTTAATAATGACAAAGATGGTGTTTTGCATAGATCTAAAATGACATATAAAGGTGAATTAACAGACAGGTTCTCTTATTTATCAGATTTCATTTCCACTCCTTAAAAGCTATTATCTTTTCAGGCTAAAGTGTCCTGTAAATTCTTTGATTAGGGATTCATCGTCTCCGAATACAACATCGAGTCTTATAGTAAACCAGTAATCACTAGCAGGAAGATTCTCTGCGTTAAAAGTTCCATCCCATCCATTACCTCCTGGTGTAAGTTGTTTTAGTAGTTTACCGTATCTATCGTAGATATATATCTTCGCTTGTGGTCTAACTTCCAGTCCTTCTACATGCCATGTATCGTTATATCCATCTCCATTGGGTGTGAAGAAGTGTGGATAATCGATAACTAATACCTGTGTAGTGCCTGTACCACAGCCGTTTATGTCTCTAGCGGTAACTATATGGAATCCAGGAGTTACGTCCTCAAAGAGTCCGTTATCTTGCCATGGTCCATCGTCTAAGCTAAACTCATAGATACCTTCCCCTGTTGCAGAAGCTTGTATTATATGCATATCGGCAAAGAATTCAGTAGTAACTACTGCGCTTACTTCTGGCGGAGAGCTAGGCTCTACTACAGTAGTAACTGTGTTTTCACATCCAGTAATTAAGTCTGTAACTACTGCAGTAAAGGTTCCACCAACTAAAGGTGTGTAGGTTACCTCTGTACCAACTAAAGTTCCTGTTGGATCGAACCATTCAAAGCTATATAAGTTAGGATCTAATCCTATATCCATTACCACTACATCTAATAATTCCGATCCATTTACATTAACACATCCTAAATAAATATCCTCTAGAAAGAATTCTGGAAGTAAATTCACTATTAATGTTAAGTCTGCAGTTGCATAACACTGCGCATCTGCAGTAGTATCGTTATCTACTCTAGCATAAATAATCTGAGGACTACTTGTGTTTACATAAGAATTAGGCAAAGCATTAGTCCCTGCATCCGCATCAATTTGGTTATCGTAATACGTAACGGTGAAGTTTAAAGGATCTTGACCATCTAGTAGTTCTTCATCTTGAGAACTTAAAGTAAATGTACCAAAGCCGTCGTTATCGTCAAGGTTATCACATATTATATAATCAATAGGATCTAAGTCACTATTGGCCTGTGCAGCTTCTTGTACTTCTATAAAAATACTAGGTACAGCGATAAAGCATCCTGTTGTATTGTTAGTCATGTTAACAAATAACTGTTGTGGATTAGTAAGGTTTGTATAAGGACTTATTAATGCATTCTCTGCGTTTTCAGCATCTTCTTGTGTTTCATGGTAAGTAACTGTAAAGTTTAAAGGATCTTGTGTTCCTAGTATCGATGCACTTACTATGTCTAAATCAAAGTCATAGAATCCGTCAGTATCAATCTCACATGCAATATACTGATCTGCAGCAGATACATCTGGTAGTGGATTAACCACTAAGTCAAAAGTAACAATCGTATAACATGCCGTTACATCATTAGTTACTCGCACATAAATAGTTTGTTGACCAAGAGTTATGTTCGTATATGCTGTTGTATTTACAATTGGGTTGGTTCCAGCTTCTGCATCTTCCTCTGTCTCATAGTAAGTAACACTTACTCCTTCTTCTCCGTTAATTATATAAGCTTCGTTTACCGTAATATCAAATACCTCTAACTCATCTCCTGAAGCATCGTAATCACACAGCTCAATATCTGCTGGATCAATACTTGGTGTAGGGTTAGGAAGTACTCTTATAGTAAGGGTAACAAAAGAATAACATGTAGTAGATGGATCAGTAACTCTAACAAATAAAGTCTGAGGATTTAATGCATTACCGCCTATGGCAGTATTGGTATAGGCCTCTGGATCTAAAATAACATTAGTTCCTGCCACGGCATCTGCCTCTGTTTCATAGTATTCTACAATCCAAGAATTACCACCGGTAATCTCTTCATCTTTAACCGTTAAGTCAAACTCTGTCATCTGGTCAGCTACAAGATCATCACATAACTCTAGTGGTAATGGTTGTATAGCATCTGGAGGAAGAGAGACAATAAGATCAAACTGTCCTGTGGATACACATAGATTCTCTATACTCTCCAATCGAACATAAATAGTCTGTGGGTTAGACAGGTTATTATAAGTCTCTGGATTTACAATAGGATTATCTCCAGTATCGGCATCCTCTTGAGACAGGTGATAGCTAAGATTAAACTCAGAAGCTACCTGATCTCCTAGTATAAGACTATTGTTTTGTGTTAAATCAAATTGGAAGAATCCATTTAAATCTTCATCACATATAATAATATCATCAATAACAATAGGCAGCTGTGGTGAAGGAAGCGTTACAAGCTCTAGATTTACAATACTAAAGCATCCAGTTATACTGTTCTCTGCTCGAACAAAAAGAGTCTGGTTATTAGGAACAATATTATCGTAAGGACTAACTAAAGCATTAAGCGCATTCTCTGCATCAGATAAAGTCTCGTAGTAAGTAATAAAAATATCTAGCTCTCCATTAATAATATCTTCTGACACACTCTCTAAATCAAAACTAGTATATCCATCTGCATCTACATCACAAGCCTCTAAAGGTTCTACTGTGACTGGACTAGGTAATGGATTAACTCTTAAATCCAGAGTGATTGTATTTACACAAGCAGTAATGTTATTCTCTGCTCTAATATAAATCGTCTGTGCATTAACAATATTGGTGTACGGACTAAATATTGGAGCATCTCCACTCTCTGCATCTTCCTGCGTTAGGTGAAAAGTAATGTCTATTCCCGATTGTCCGTTTAATACCTGACCAATACTATCTTCTAAAGTAAATTCTTCTACTTCATCTCCAGTATTATTATCATCACAAAGCTCTAGTGGATCTGGCTGTATAAGAACAGGCAACTCGTTTACAATAAGCGTTAAAGCAGTTGTATTGTAACATTCTGTAGTACCGTTCTCTACACGCACATATATATCTTGTGTAAAAGGAGATACGTTGGTATAGGCTAAAGGAGTGGTAATTGGATTAGTTTCAAGTTCTGCATTGTCTAGAGTCTCGTAATAGCTTACTTCAAACTCTAAAGGATCCAATCCGTTTAAGATCTCTTCATTTGAAAGACTTAAATCAAACAAAGCAAAACCATCGGTATCATTATCACAAACCTCTAAAGGAGTTGGATTAGTATCTATCTGTGGAACATCGTTTACTACGATTAAAAGCTCTAGATAAGTAAAGCAATCGGTACTAATAGTGGTGTCTTCTACACGCACATAAATTGTTTGCTCATAGGCTACAATGTTATTATAATCTCCAATAATAGGGAAAAGATTATTCTCCGAATCAGAGAAAGTCTCGTGGTAGCTAATAAGTAAATTCGATAAGGTTCCTGTAATCTCTGCATCTGCGTCTGTTAGAGTAAACACTCCAAAGCCATCAGCATCGGCATCACAGAATTCTAAGTTAGTAGGCACAGTTGCAGCAGGAGGACCTACTACAATTAAATCCATCGGAGTAGTAGAATAACAATCTGTAATAGGAGTCATGTCATCTTCTATTCTAGCAAAAATAGTCTGCGTTTCAGGAGTTACCGTAGTATATATATCATCTATTGGGTTCTCTCCAGTATCGGCATCCTCTTGGGATATGTGATAGGA
>Ga0209482_1002716_pt1 | contig 10750 bp, 8 predicted proteins | sample CoawatmetaG10DNA_FD_187512 | JGI IMG/M metagenome (GOLD analysis project Ga0209482, IMG submission 187512) | Marine microbial communities from the West Antarctic Peninsula - Coastal water metaG104-DNA (SPAdes) (version 2) | ecosystem: Environmental > Aquatic > Marine > Coastal ... | reverse complement strand
GTATATCGTTAGGCCACTTTATTTTTAATAAGTTTGAACTACCAATAAATTGACTTAAAGTTTCATGTATAGTTACAGCTACTAAACCAGAAAGCATAGGAAGTAATTTTAAATCCCAATTTATAGGAAAAATTAAAGAGCAGAATAAATTACCCTTATTAGAAACCCATTCAGAGCCCATTCTACCCTTTCCTGCTTCCTGTTCATCGGCTAAAAACCACAATAAATCCTTGGGATTATTTTTTTCTAAATATCTCTGTGCTTCAGCATTAGTGCTATCAATTGAAGTGTAATGTTGAACATCAGGGTAAGTTTTTGTAAAATTGTTATGCATATCTATATTAAAAAAAAGAACTAGCGGCGTAATTTGAAATATTAATTAAAGGTAACGGGTATATGCAGAATATAAGTATTAGAAATGCAGCTGGATGAGTTAGAAAGTTTAATGAACGATGTTTAAATCCATCGAAAGAATTTTTATTTTCATCAAAGTAGATAACTTTAATTATTCTTAAGTAATAAAATGCTCCAATAACACTGGCTAAAATGCCAACAACTGCCAATAAAACCATATTACTCTCAATTGCAGCTATGAATATGTAAAATTTACCAAAAAATCCTGCTAAAGGAGGTATGCCAGCTAAAGAGAACATAAATATTGTAATAACAGCTGCGTAATATGGATGAGTTTTATACAAACCAGAAAGATCTGAGATATTTTCATAATATTCACCTTTATTTTTCATACTTAAAATAAATGAAAATACTCCAATATTCATAATAAGATAAATAGTTAAGTAAATAATTAAAGAGCTCACACCTTGAGAAGTTCCACAAGCTAAACCAATTAACGCATATCCAACATGGCCAATAGAACTATATGCCATTAGCCTCTTAATATTTTTTTGAGCAATGGCTGCAAATGAAGCAAATACCATCGAAGCAATAGATAGAAAGATAATTATTTGCTGCCAATCAAATGCAATGTCACTAAACCCAACAATTAAAAATCTAACAGCCAATGCAATTGCTGCAACTTTAGGTGCTAGGGCAAAAAAAGCTGTTACTGGAGTTGGCGCACCCTCATAAACGTCTGGCGTCCACATATGAAATGGAACTGCAGAGACTTTGAATGCAAGACCAGAGCAAACGAAAACAATTCCTATAATTAATCCAATATTACCAGGTGTAACGACTGTAGATATCAAATTTAGATTTGTATTGCCGGTAAATCCATAAATATAAGAGAGACCAAATAAAAGTAATCCAGATGACAAAGCTCCTAGTAAAAAGTATTTTAAACCAGCTTCAGATGAAGCTAAATGATTTCGATTTAGCGCAGCTAAAACGTACAGTGTTAAGCTTTGCAACTCTAATCCAATAAAAATAGCAATAAGATCATTTGCAGATGCCATGATCATCATTCCTATTGTTGCTAGAAGTATTAAAATTGGGAATTCAAATAAATTAATATTTAAATCTTTACGAGAGGAATGGTACATAATTATTGATGCCAACGATCCAGTCAATATCAATATTTTAACAACCTTACTGAATTCATCTATAACTAAGCTATTGTTAAAAGCTGATTGAATTGGCTGAAGTAAGACTAAAAATATAGCAAAAAAAATACTGGCTATGGCCAAATTAATTATCAACTTAATATTATTTACAAATAACCCCAAAATTAACAAGATGATTGCAGATAGAAAAATACTTAGTTCTGGAAGGATAGGTAAAAAAATACTCATTTAATAATTACTTTCCATTTGAATTATTGATTCAATTTGATTTGTCGGTTCAATTAAAGACAAATCATTAGCAATGTTTGAAATTAGGTGGGCAGCTGAAGGCTCTATAATATCTATTAAGGGTTGAGGATAGAAACCGAAAAAAATAGTTAAAAATGCCAATGGAAACAAAATAATTATTTCACGATAAGATAAATCAAGTATTTCTAAAAGATCCTCTTTAATTAATGGACCAAAAATTACCTTACGATAGAGCCACAGTGAGTATGCTGCAGCTAAAACAACCCCAGTTGTAGCAAAAACGGCAAAGTAAGTATTAACGCTAAATATGGCAAGTAAAACCAAAAATTCTCCAACAAAGCCACTCGTACCTGGTAATCCAATGCTACCCATTATAAATATCATAAACACAAACGCATAAAGAGGCATGCGATTAACTAACCCTCCGTACCTTTCTATTTCGCGCGTATGTATTCTATCATAAACAACACCAACACATAAAAATAGTGCCGCCGAAACTATTCCATGGCTTATCATTTGAATCATAGCACCTTCAATACCTTGTAAGGTAAATGTAAATATACCTAGAGTGACAAATCCCATGTGTGCCACCGATGAATAGGCAATTAATTTTTTCATATCTTTTTGAACCAAAGCAATCAATGAGGCATAAATAATCGCTATAATACTTAAAGTAAAAACAAATGGAGCAAAATAACTCGAAGCTATTGGAAACAAACCTAATGAAAATCTAATAAAACCATAGCCAGCCATCTTCAACAATACACCAGCTAAAATAACAGATCCAGCAGTTGGTGCTTCTACATGTGCATCTGGTAACCACGTATGAACTGGCCACATTGGAATTTTAACCGCAAATGATGCAAAAAAAGCTAGCCAAAATATATATTGGAGCGAAGGATCGATGTCGTACTGCAATAAGTACACAATGTCAGTTGTACCAACTTCAATGTAAATAGCTATAATAGCCAATAACATGAATACTGATCCAGCCAATGTAAATAAGAAAAACTTAAACGTTGAATAAACTCTTCTTTCACCACCCCAAATACCGATGATTAAAAACATTGGTATTAAACCACCTTCAAAAAATAGATAAAAAAGAATTAAATCTAAAGAGCAAAAAACTCCAATCATTAAAGTTTCTAAAATTAAGAATGAAATTAAATATTCTTTTAAAGAAAATTTAATACTATCAAAACTAGCAAGAATACAAAAAGGCATCAAAAATGTTGTAAGAATAACTAATAGAATTGATATACCGTCGACTCCTAAGTGATAACTAATTCCAGAATTTAACCAAAAATAATTTTCGGTAAATTGAAAATTTGGATCAGTTTGATCAAAATTTATTAATAATACAATTGATACAATGAAGTTCAAACAAGTAACCCATAAAGCTGTTTGCTTTAAGTTTCTTATACCACTTTTTGAATCAGAGTTAATAATACTTAGAAGTACAACACCAGCTAATGGTAGAAAAATTATAATACTTAAAATTGGTAATGTTGACATTTAAAGATTTCTATAAATAAAATAAGTTATAAATAAAGACACACCAATCAGAATTGCAAATGCGTAGTGATAAATGTAACCAGATTGTATTCTTTTTGCTCTAATGGATAAATCTAAAACAACTTTAGCAATTCCATCGGGTCCAAAACCATCAATAATACGCCCATCAAATACTTTCCACAAAAAGTGTCCTATTGCTTTGGCTGGCCTAACAAAAATAAATTCATACAGCTCATCAAAATACCATTTATTTAATAAAAACTGATATAGGGGACCATTAAGTTTCACGATTTTTCCTGGAATGCTTTTGTTTTTTAAATACATATACCAAGCGAGAAACAGACCAAGAAAGCCTAGTAACATAGGCGCATAATAAATTAAGAAAGGAATATGATGCTCATCGTGGTGATGTAAAGCTATTGAATTTCCCCAGAATAATTCACTATTTGATCCAATAAAATAATCTTTAAAAAAATAGCCTGAAAATAAAGCACCTATAGCAAGAATAATTAATGGAATTAACATTACATTTGGAGACTCATGAATACGACTGATATCTTTTTCCTCTATACGTGAAGTGCCATTAAAAGTTAAAAACATAAGTCTCCATGAATAAAAAGAGGTCATTAACACTCCAAGCAAACCTATAATAAACGCATAAGAAGAAAAACCTGAGCTTGCTAAATAAGCAGACTCTATAATTGCATCCTTAGAATAATAGCCAGCAGTAAATGGAAAGCCCATTAGTGAAATTGTACCAATAAGCATTAACATGTGAGTAAAGGGTATATAACTGCTTAGTCCACCCATCTTTCTGATGTCCTGCTCATCATTAACAGCATGAATAACAGACCCGGCTCCTAAAAATAATAATGCTTTAAAAAAAGCATGTGTAAACAAATGAAACATAGCTGCACCATAAGCGCCAACACCAACCGCAAAAAACATATACCCTAATTGACTGCAGGTTGAATAAGCTATGATCCGCTTAATATCATTTTGAACTAGACCAATTGATGCTGCAAATATTGCTGTAGTAGCACCTACAAATGTAATTAAGCTTAAAATATCAGGCGCTAAATCATACATTGGTGAACATCTAACAATTAAAAATACACCAGCCGTTACCATTGTTGCTGCATGAATAAGAGCTGATACCGGAGTTGGACCTTCCATTGCATCAGGTAACCAAGTGTGAAGAAAAATCTGAGCAGACTTACCCATTGCCCCGATGAATAATAAAAAACATATAAGATTTAAACTACCAATTTCATAGCCAAAGAAGAATATTGAACTAGATATATTTGAGGTACCGGCCGCTAAGGCTTCTGCTTTATAAAAAACTTCTTGATAATCTAAGGTTCCAAAAAGATAGAAAATTGCAAATATTCCTAAAGCAAGACCAAAATCTCCAACACGGTTTACAACAAAGGCTTTTATTGAGGCTGCATTAGCAGTTGATTTTTTATACCAAAAACCAATCAATAAATATGAAGCTAAACCAACCCCCTCCCAACCAAAAAAAAGCTGTAAGAAATTATCCGCAGTTACTAATGCCAACATAGCAAAAGTGAATAATGATAAGTAAGCCATAAATCTTGGTTTAGAATTATCATGACTCATATAACCAATTGAATAAATATGAACCAAAGCTGAAACAGAGCATATTACAATTAACATAATACGAGTTACTGGATCGACATAAATAGACCAACTAACAATAAAAGATCCGACAGCAATCCAATCAAACAACTTAATATGAATAATACTATGATCATTAATATGAATAATGAATGCAAATGCAGACATAAGTGCAGCTAAACTAATAAACGAGACGGTTATGATTTGCGCTGCCTTATCCACCTTTGAATAAGGGTAGAAATACAATTGCGTAATACATTATTAAATAACTACCCCTTAAGACTGTTAATATTTTCTATTTCGATATTGCCAGCATTTCTATTGTAAACAACAAGAATGGCTAGACCAATTGCAGCTTCAGCAGCAGCAACGGTTAATACGAATAAAGCAAAGATTTGACCGGTAAGATCACCAAGAAAATATGAAAAGGAAACTAAATTAATATTAACTGCAAGTAATATTAATTCTATAGACATTAGAATTATAATTACATTTTTACGATTTAAGAAAATTCCTATAACACCAATGCTAAAAATCAAGCTAGATAAAATAAGAAACTGTTCCAACTGTATCATTAAATATCGACTCCCATGCCCGATTCAACATCTTTAAGTTCAGTACTTGAAGCGTCACGTTCTAATTGATTGCTGATGACTTGTCTTCTAACACCAGGACGATCACGAAGAGTAAGTACAATTGAACCAATCATGGCAACTAATAAAATAACACCTGATAATTGAAAATATAAAATATAATCAGTATACAAAACAGATCCTAGAGCTTGAGTATTAGTCATTTCAGAAAAATTACTAAAAGGATTTGTTAATATTTGAATATTTGCCAAGTCTAGTTTTGTATTAATCAATACGATTATAAGTTCACAGATAAATACAGCACCAATAAAAAGTCCAAAAGGCATGTAATGCAAAACATTTTCCTTACTTTTACTAAAGTTAAAATCTAACATCATTACTACAAATAAAAATAAAACAGCAACGGCACCAACATAAACTATGATTAGTATCATTGCCAAAAACTCTGCGTGAAGGATAACAAATAACCCAGCAGTATTAAAGAATGTTAAAATTAAAAATAAAACTGAATGCACTGGATTTTTAGAAGAGATTACCATTAAAGAAGAAAGTAAAATTACAGTTGAAAATAAGTAAAATGATAAAAGTGTTGCAGTCATGATTTATTTATATTTTGCGTCCGCTTCCAAGTTTGCGGCAAGAACACTTTCCCAGCGATCACCGTTTGATAATAATTTTTCTTTATCATAGTAAAGCTCTTCTCGAGTTTCAGTTGAAAACTCAAAATGTGGACCTTGCACAATTGCATCAACAGGGCAAGATTCTTCACATAAATTACAATAAATACATTTAACCATGTCAATATCATATCTTGTGGTTCTTCTGGTACCATCGTCTCTTGGTTCTGTTTCAATCGTAATTGCTTGAGCCGGGCAAACTGCCTCACAAAGTTTACAGCCTATACATCTTTCTTCTCCACTAGGATATCTACGAAGCGCATGCTCACCTCTAAATCTAGGGCTAAGCTTACCTTTTTCATAAGGATAATTTAGTGTAGATTTTTTTCTAAAAAAATATTTTTGTGCCAATACATAGGCACGTATAAAATCAATTAAGAAAAAAGCTTTTAATTTATTCAATATTTTCATATCAAGTCCGGTGCCAAATTAAAGAAAAATAGTATGCTCGATGTTAAAACAACAGCAATTAAAGAAACTGGCAAGAGTACTTTCCAGCCAAGTCTCATTAGTTGGTCATAGCGATACCTAGGTACAAAGGCTTTTACCATTGCAAACATATAAAAAACAAAAATAAGTTTTAATAAAAACCATATAAAGCCAGGTATCATGTTGAATGGAGCTATGTCAAATGGTGGCAACCAGCCACCTAAAAATAAAATTGTAGTGAGTGAACACATAAGTAAAATATTTGCATACTCACCAAAGAAAAATAAGACAAATGGTATTGCAGAGTATTCGGTCTGATAACCTGCAACTAATTCAGACTCCGCTTCGGGCAAATCAAATGGTGGTCTATTAGTTTCAGCAAGTGCGGATATAAAAAAAACAACAAACATTGGAAAAAGTGGAATAAAAAACCATATGTTTTTTTGTGCCATGACAATATCAGTCAAATTTAATGATCCAACACACATAAGTACAGTAACTATTACAAAGCCCATGGATACCTCGTAAGAAACCATTTGTGCTGCAGATCGCAAGGCACCAAAAAAAGGGTACTTACTATTCGATGACCAGCCTGCTATTAAAATTCCATATACACCAAGAGAACTAATAGCAAAAATATATAAAATCCCAACGTTTATATTTGATAGTGCGGCTCCAGCTTGAATAGGGATTACTGACCAAGCAGCTATAGCTAGAGAAAAAGTTAATATTGGCGCTAGAATAAATAATATTTTATCAGCCCCATCAGGAATTATAATCTCTTTAAATATGTATTTAAGTCCATCAGCTGGAACTTGAAGCAAGCCAAAAGGACCCACTACATTTGGTCCTTTTCTTTTTTGCACAGCGGCCCATATTTTTCTATCTCCATAAACTGCTAGTATTACTCCAATTAATATTGGAACAAAGACCACCATACTCCACATTAAAATTACAAGTATGCTATAAATATTATCACTAATTAATGAGACAGCGTTCATTACTCTGATAACTCATTTCTAGCTTGGCTACATTCAGCCATTGTTTTAGAGCTACGTGCAATTACATTAGTTAGATAAAAGTCTTTTATTAAATAATCAATATTTGATGTGCAAAGATTTAAATTAGAGGCTTTGTTTGCCAAAAGACGTTCGTACTGAATATAAGAACTTGAATCAAAGTTAAATAGATTTACAAAATCTTTTTTAAGCATTGATCGTACGTTTGTTAGATCAACTATATTCCAATTTAGTCCTAATTTATTTCCAATTTCATTAATAATTTTCCAGTCTTCTTTAGCATTACCAGGAGGAAAACTTGCTTTAAATGCATATTGAAGACGTCCTTCAGTATTTATATAAATTCCATCTTTTTCAGTATAAGCTGCACTAGGTAAAATTACATCGGCACAATTTGCTCCCTTATCACCATGAGTACCAATATAAATAACTTTAGCACCCTTAACTCTATCAAAATTTATTTCATCTGCACCTAAAGCTATAATCAATTTAATTTTATTGTCTTCTACAGCACGATAAATTTTTTCTAACGAACCATTTTGCTTATATAAACCCAAGTCTAAAGCACCAGTTCTAGCTGCAGCAATCTGCAGTACATTGAAGCCATTCCAATCATTGTGTAAGAAATTAAACTTAAAAATTAGTTCCTCTATAATACTGAATATTGTGAGTGAATCTTTTCTATTCAAAATTGAATTTCCAACAATCATCATTGGATTTTTTGCATTTAAAAGCTTTTCAACAAAATCATTGCTGTCATCTAATAAACTTAACAGGGCATTCAGGTCTTCACTTAAATGTTTATACTCGTAAGTTAAATCCAAGTTAGCGCCAATAACTCCTATTGGTAAATTTGTTGCAAGCTTATGCTTTCTAATTCTAGCGTTGATAATGGGTGCTTCTTGTCTGACATTACTTCCAATGATGAGAATGCAGTCTGATTTTTCAATATCGGCTATTTTAGTATTAAATGAATATTGAGAGCGATGGGTAAAAGGGATGTTGCATCCCTCTTGTCTGCATTCAACATTACTAATATTTAGAGCCACTGATAGTTTTTTATATAGATACAAAGTTTCCAAATCACACAAATCACCAGATAAAAAAGCTATTTCATCGGGGCTGTATTCCTTAAGATATTTTGTTGTTTCGCTTAATGCGCGTGTCCAATCTACAACTGATAATTTATTGTCTTTTCTTATATAAGGCTCATCAAGACGTTGCGTTAAGAGCCCGTCGCAGGCATATCTAGTTTTATCAGAAATCCACTCTTCATTTATATCTTCATTTAATCTTGGTAATACTCTTTTTACTTTCCAACCATAGGTATCTACTCTGATATTGGAACCAACGGCATCCATGACATCGATAGTTTCAGTTTTTTTTAATTCCCAAGGACGCGCTTCAAATTGATAGGGCTTAGAAGTAAGCGCACCAACCGGACATAAATCTATAACATTTGCAGATAATTCTGAATCAATGGTTTTCTCAAGGTAAGTAGAAATTTCCATATTCTCACCTCTATTTAATGCGCCAATTTGATTAACTCCAGCTACCTCATCAGCAAATCTTATGCATCTAGTGCAGTGAATACATCTTGTCATATAAGTTTTTATTAATGGACCCATATGTTTTTCTTTTACCGATCTTTTATTCTCATCAAATCTAGAACGTCCTGATCCATAGGCTACTGTTTGATCTTGCAAATCACATTCACCTGCTTGGTCACATACTGGACAATCTAGCGGATGATTAATTAATAGAAACTCCATTACACCTTCACGAGCTTTTTTAACTTTCTCAGTGTTTGTTCTAATGCTCATTCCCTCGTTGACAGGCATTGCACATGAAGCTACTGGTTTTGGAGCGCCCTCGACTTCAACTAAACACATTCGACAATTGCCAGCGACTGATAATTTGTCGTGATAACAAAAACGTGGGATTTCTTTACCCGCTTCTTCACACGCCTGCATAATTGTTAAATGATCTTCAACTTCAATTTCTGCGTTATCAATTTTAATTTTTTTCATTAAGCAGCAAAACTTCCTTTTTTAAGTCGTTCTTCTATTTCATCTCTAAAGTGTCTAAATAAACCTTGGATCGGCCAAGCAGCAGCATCACCCAAAGCACAAATAGTGTGACCTTCTATTTGTTTTGTAACATCAAGAAGTTTGTCTATTTCAGCAGAAGAAGAATTCCCAACAGCAATTTTTTCTAAAATTCGCCACATCCATCCCGTACCTTCACGACAAGGTGTGCATTGGCCACAGCTTTCATGTTTATAAAAATATGCTATTCTTGCAATTGCTTTAACTAAATCTGTTGATTGGTCCATTACAATAACTGCGGCAGTTCCTAATCCACTTTTAACCGCAGACAATGAATCAAAATCCATCAACACATCATCACAAATATGTTTGGGTAACATAGGAACTGATGAACCACCTGGAATAATTGCTTTAAGGTTATCCCAGCCACCAATTACTCCACCTGCATGTTTTTCTATCAAGTCTTTAAGTGGAATACTCATCTCTTCTTCTACGTTACATGGGTTATTAACATGCCCTGAAATACAAAAAACTTTAGTACCCTTATTTTTTTCTCTACCAAATGAAGAAAACCAACTGGCACCTCTTCTAAGTATTGTTGGGATAACAGCAATAGTTTCAACATTATTTACTGTTGTCGGACTTCCATAAAGTCCTTTATTTGCAGGAAAAGGAGGTTTCATTCTTGGTTGGCCTTTTTTTCCTTCTAAACTTTCAAGTAATGCGGTTTCCTCACCACAGATATAAGCACCCGCACCTCTATGTACATAAATATCAAGGTCCCAACCAGAGCCACATGCATTCTTTCCAATTAGTCCTGCCTCATATGCTTCAGCTATTGCTTTTTCTAAAACAACACTTTCATTGTAATATTCGCCTCGAATATAAATATAACATTTGTGTGCTTGCATCGCAAAACTACCAAGTAGACATCCTTCAATAAGTTTTTGAGGATCATTTCTAATCATATCACGATCTTTACAAGTTCCGGGCTCAGACTCATCAGCATTAACAATTAGATAATTATTTTTTTCAGGATCCCTTGGCATAAAAGAC
>Ga0209482_1002714_pt1 | contig 10757 bp, 16 predicted proteins | sample CoawatmetaG10DNA_FD_187512 | JGI IMG/M metagenome (GOLD analysis project Ga0209482, IMG submission 187512) | Marine microbial communities from the West Antarctic Peninsula - Coastal water metaG104-DNA (SPAdes) (version 2) | ecosystem: Environmental > Aquatic > Marine > Coastal ... | reverse complement strand
CGCCATTGATTTACTTTATCTATTGTAGTATCACAATCTTTTGCTATATATTCCAAATCTTGCCATATCTCTGAGGTTATCATGTAATCTTGTTTAAAATTAGACCATAAATCTTTTCTTAAAGAATTAGTTAATCCTATTACAAATAAAGTATCATTTACCTTTTCTTTATTTTCTTGTATCCAATCATATGTTGTTCTGAATATCCTATCATTTGAACCACCTCCTGAAGAAAGATTAACTTCTTTAGCATTCAATTTATCTGCTAATAATGTTGAATATCTGTTAGAAAACATAGAGTCCAAATAATCCTGTTCTGAAGGGAATGTATTTCTTACGTAAGTCGGTTCATATGGATGTCTTGAAAAACTACAACCGTTTACTACTAAATATTTTATATCTTCCATTGTTACCGTTCTATTATATTAGTTTTTTTAATTTTAATGATTCTTTTCTAAAAGTAGAATATACATTTACTATATCTATATTATATTTTAATAATACTGCAGTTAGTGCACTTCCTTCACCATAACCTATACCGTATTTACTATATCTGTTTAATTTTGAGTTATTCCACTTTCTGTTACCAAAATTACGTTCTACAATAGGTTGTAATTCTAATATATCTTTTTTTATATTTTCAAAATCATCTGTATATGGTAACGATATTAATGCTTCTTGAGCATAAATATCATCATTATCCTCTGTATTTAAATACTCATGAATTTCACTCTTAACTTTTTTAAATGTAGGTGTAAGTGATTCAGGCCATTTGGTTGTATTATAAACAAAACAAGATGTTTCATCATAATCAATGTTACGGTATTGGTGTAATTTATCTGCATCTAAGTAAGTAATTCTTTTTTTCTTTAGACTCATTACATCTAATAGAAATATAAGTTTATCATAATAACTAAATTCTTTATTGTATTTATATGATTTAAAATCAAACACATCTTCACAATCGGTTAATAAATGTAACTTATGTTTATTATGAAAATCTGTAATATTATCTTTCCAATCAAACACCCACTCTTTGCCGATACACATTGTTGCGAATTCTATCATATCAATGTTTTGATTTTATATCTATCAAGTTTATCTTTTGCTTTGATAGATCCTTTTACGTTATTGTTTGCTATTTGTTTTAAAATAGATACCCTTGTTTTTATACTTTGAGTTTTTATATTTAGTTTTTCAAAAACTTGATTATCTGTATCTTCATGATGATTACTAAACATCCAATCTATTATTATTTTATTGTTATCTAAATTTAACAAACTTCGATACACATCAACTTTAAGTGTATCATTTATATATTTAGCACTACCCCAATAATCAAAATCTTCAACATTATCTAATTTAGATATATCGTTTGGTGAATATGTTTTTGAATCTATAAATATATCAAAATCATTTATTTTCAATATAGGATAATCAATATTAAAGTAATCAACTGAACTACCTATTAAGTACCATGAGTTTTCTTTAAGATTTGAACAGAACCAACTCAATCCATTTTTAAATAAGTTATATTTCATTTAAAGGGCAGTTTAATGTTTTTTAAATAATCTATAGATTATTTTTGGAAGTTTTATTTTTTTTAGTAATTTGTTGTTGTGAAAAATATTTCCTTTTTCGTATTTATATTTTGAATCTAAAAATCTCAAATCTACTGAGTCTATATCAATTCCTATTTCATTTAGAAATTTTTCCGAATCTCCATAATAAATATCTTCATAATAATGGATTTTCAAATTATATTTTTCTGAAATTTCTCTTAAATGGAATTTTGCCTTATACAACCATTTTATACTACTAGGGTCTTCTTTTTTAGCATTAATTATTCTTTCCCAAGATTCTTTTTGTAAATTATTATCTTTTCTATCTAACAAAATAACATGGTCAAAATAATCTAATGCACTTTCAATATAAGGTGTTTCTGTATATTGAATATCAATTGGTTTTGAGAAAACACCTGTTTTAACAACTATATCTTTACTTTTTATTAGATCAATCCACATTTTTTCATCGTAGGGGTTGGGATGTAATCCATTCGTGTGATTTAATGGTTCTTGAAAAACCTTAAATGATTTGTGAAAAGAATTTGCTAATGTAGTTGAGCCACTTCTAGCTACAGTTATAATTAGTATAGATTTATTTGTTACCATTTATATACCCAAATGTATTTCACCTTCATCTTTAATTATATCATTAAAGATTGTTTTAAAGTTTTCAAATCCAATTGCTGCGTTTTGTTCCCATGTATCTACATTACCATCATCACTCACCCATTTGTAAGATTTGAATGGTATACTACGTTGTTTACAAACATAAGCAAGAGCATATGCTTCCATATCAACTATATCACAATAATTAACCATATCCAAGTATTTCTCAGCATAATCAGTTCGTGTGTTATCATATATTTGGTCTGTTGTAAACAACTTCACTCCACTATCTGATAATTTTATCTCACATTGATTATTTTCTGGTGTACATCCATATTCTGCAAATGGTCTTACATCTATATTATTGTATACAGAACCAACTTCAATAACTTCACTCACTTTGTGATTTTTTAAATTACCACAAGAACCAAAGTTTATAACCATATCAGGTTCTTCGTTCCAAAGTATTTCAGTTAGATTTGATGCAGCATTTATTTTACCAATTCCCACTTGGAATATTGGTATACCATTTAGTTCTTTTAATCCACCATGTTCTAATGGTGTAGCTGATACTAGTATTGTTTTACTCATTTATAATCTTACTTATTTTTTTTGCTAATTCTCTAAACCAATTTCTACCATGTCCCTTTGTTGTTTCAGCAGCAGTTCCAATTCGGATACCACTTGTTTCTACAAAACTTCTTGGGTCATTAGGTATTCCATTTTTATTAACAGTAATACCATTCTCTTCTAACTTATCTGCAATTACTCTCCCACTATGGTTTTTATCTGATAAATCAATTAAAACCAAATGTGAATCAGTTCCTCCTGTTAAGATGGGTATATTATTATCTCTGAATATATCACACATATGGTTTGCGTTTTCTTTTACCTTAATACAATACTCTTTAAACTCATCAGTATTTGCTTCTATAAAACATTGTGCTTTTGCAGCAATTATATGCATTAGAGGCCCACCTTGTGTACCTGGAAATATTCCTCCATTTATTTTCTTTGTATAATCTGAGTTATTCCATATAATAATTCCACCTCTCGGTCCTCTAAGAGTTTTATGTGTTGTTGAGGTTACCACATCAGCAAACTCAATTGGATTAGGATATACACCACCTGCAATAAGACCAGAGTAATGAGCCATATCTACTAATAGTATTGCTCCAACTTCATCAGCTATTTCTCTAAACTTCTTCCAATCTATTATTCTTGAATATGCACTTGCACCAGCTATTAACATCTTAGGTTTAACTTCTAATGCTTTGGTTCGTATTTCTTCGTAATCTAAATACCCATCCATATCTACTCCATAAGAATGTGCATCATAAACTTTACCTGATATATTAGGTTTACTTCCATGTGATAAATGTCCACCACTTGCCAAATCCATTCCAAGGATTGTATCACCTGGTTTTAGAAATGCTTGAAATACCGCAGTATTAGCATTTGCTCCACAATGTGGTTGTACATTAGCAAAGTTACAATTGTATAACTTTTTGAGTTCCTCTATTGCAAGAGTTTCTATCTCATCCATATGCTCACACCCATTATAATATCTCTTATTAGGATATCCTTCAGCATATTTGTTAGTGAATACTGAACCAGCCAATTCCATTACGGCATCAGATGCAAAGTTCTCACTTGCAATTAGTTCAATTGTGTTGGATTGTCTATTTTTTTCTCTATCGAGTATTTCTTCTATTCTCTTATCCATATTTTAATAATTAATTAAACACTTTATATCATGTTCTTCTACAATACCAATATCAAGTAAACAAATCTTACCAATAGTATCGTATCCACATATTTTAGACAATTCCTCTGAAGCTTTCATAGTTCCACCTGTTGCGTAGATATCATCTACCAATACAACAGAACCAGTACCACTTTTCATTTCAATAGTATCTATTCCATATTCTAAAGAATAGTTCACTCTTTTTAGATTTTCATTTGGTAGTTTACCTGATTTTCTTATCAACTTAACTCCTCCTCCATAAAGGAATGAAAGTGCAGATGCAAATATAAAACCCCTTGATTCAATTCCTACCCAATAATCAGGTACTTCATCAATTAATTTCCCCATTTCTGCAATTGCAAGTGTAAATGCTTCATTATTTTCTAATAATGGTTGTATATCTCTGTAAAGTATTCCTTCTTTTGGGAAATCTTGAATACTTTCTATGTAGTCTTTATATATCATATTTAATTAAATTACCTATTCGTGTTTTTTATAAAATACATCGTATGTACCCCATATTCCCATTGTTACTATTATTAGTGTAACTACAAAATCTGCCATATTATTATATATTTTTGCAACACAAATATTCTTCAATTTTTTCTGAGTATAGCATATCGTAAACTTCCTTCCCAACCTCACTTGGTGGTATGGTTATGTTTTTTGATGCATACCTTGTTGCACTCATTATATCATGTTCTGAATATATTGGCCTTGTGTTATCAAGTTCGCTATTTACATATTCTACAAATGCTGGAGAATTTACCCACATTTGGTACTGATAATCCTCATCACCTCTTGAGTAAAGTTCTGCATTTAACTCTTCTTCGGATAAATCTAGATTATTTAAGAAATCTTTAGTTCTTCCCATTTTTTAAATTTTTTAATTGTGTTTCGTTTAACACTCCCCTTTTTTCGTTAGTTTCTTCGGTAGGAATGGAGTATTTTTTTACTAATTGTTCCAACCATTTTTCGTTTTCTTTACTCATATTGTTAATTTTTTATAAATACACCGTTTATAGTTTTACCTGTTCTACCTTTTATCTCATCCCATGCAGCTTCTAAACATCCTTCTGGTGTGAATCCACATTGTTTTGCTAATATTATTAGAGTTACAAAAGCATCTCCAATTCCATCTTTCAATTCAACTTGGTCATTCTTAGCCAATGCACCTGCAGTTTCACCAACCTCTTCCATAACCTTTAACATTTGTTTTGTTGCGTTTTCTGGTTTTAAGATTGATTTATCATCAGCCCATTGAATTACATTTTTGATTAACTCATCAAAGTTTAAATTATTCTTGTTCTCCATCTTTTAAATCTTTAATTATATTACTTGGTTTGTATTTGTGTATTTATTATCTCAATAGCTTTGTTTACATTATCCAAGGATGCTTCAACCTCACTACCATCTGAGTAATTCATATCCCAACTGCCATTCTGTAACATCTCGAAATCTTCTTTTAAACATCCTAAGATTTTAAGTAAATCTTTTTTAGGTGATAGGTTTTCTTTAATTTCTCTTTCTTCACAACCACCACAAGTTTTTCTGTATCCGGCGTTCATTGAACCACATCCACATGTCCATACGGAATCTACGTTGCTTATCTTCATCTTATTATACTAAGAGATTGAACTTCATCACACTTAACACAAACTGTTGTATCAATTCTACCTCTTACACAAGAATCATGTTCCCATAACTCAACTAATTTTGGTGAACTACAATCACAATTTGAATCTGTTGATTTCTTGTTTCTGAAATGTTTTAGATGTGGATGTTGTATCCAATCTTCTTTTAGAAAAGAAATACCGGGTTTCCACCACATTGGTATTCCACTTTTTGCATTCATTATCTCTCTATCACTCATAATTTTAATTTATATTTACTAATATACGAAAAATATTTGAATTATCCAAATATTTCTACTCTTATATCTTTTGTCATCTCAAATCCACGTTCAGCAAGATGAAATCTTCCTTCTGAAATCATTATATCCCAACCACAAAAGTATACCCATGGCTTTTCAGAAGATTCATCGATTAGTTTTAAGTAGTGTTCATGTACGTGTCCTTCTTTAAACCCTTCTTTGCTTTCTTGAGATAATGATGGAATGTATTCGAAGTTAGGTAATTCTTTTTGTATCTTTTCTAATTCAGCTCTATATAGTAAATCAGATTCAATACGTGTACCAAAGAATAGTTTAATATTTTTGAATGGTACTTTGTTTTCGTAAATGTAATTTATCATAGAACGGAATGGTGAGATACCAGAACCTGTAGATACAAGATAAATATCTCTATCCATTAGGTTATCAGGTAAGGTAAATATACCCATCGGTCCTTTGTAAATAAATTCATCTCCTATCTTAGCTTCTTTAAAAAGATATTCACTCATCAATCCCTTTTCCAAATAAGTAATGATAAGTTCAAATTTATTAGTTCCATCTGCCCATGAGGAAATTGAATAGTTTCGTTTGATACTATCTCCTCCTTCACTTGGAGCATATGGTTTTGCTAATAATTGAACCAATTGTCCTGATTGGAATTTTAATTCATCATATAAAGGAGATTCAAATACAAATCTCCAATTTTTATCAGTTTCTTTTATTATATCTACAAGTATTGCTACATCCATAAACTCGAATCTTTATATATTTCTCTAATTTTATTTAATCTTTTTTGCATCCTATCATCATAAGTGGTTACTCCATTATTCCAAATTGAATAAATAAATTCATAATCTTCAATAGATACTAATTCATTAGTATGTGCCACTTTCCAATACCACTCCATTATTTTCTTCAATCCATCTCTATGTTTTCCTGTCATTTCCATAAGTAATCTATTGATTCATTTGATTAATCCACGATTGTATAAATCCTACTATAAATGCACAAAGAGTTACAGGCCACAATAATAGATATCTTAATCTAGTTCCATTACTAGGCATTTTCTGTATTCCCAAATCCCATATTGCCAACCATACAAATCCAATCAATAAATAGAATATCATTATATTATACATAATTTTAATTTTTTAGTGTAAGAGTAAAGGGGAAATTAATCCCCTTCATTCATTTGTAAATAATTGATAACCTTAAAACTGAGGGATATCATCCTCATTACTTTGGGTGTCATCTACTTCTTTGAATAGAGGTTCACCATTTTCATCTTGTTGGTATTTCTGAACTAATTGTTTAACGTAAGTTCTTTCGGAATCAACACCACCATCTTGTGAAAAGAATGGGTAGATTGAAATCTCAGCAGCTTCGTTAAGTTCGAAACCATCGTAGATTAATCCAGCCATCTCAACAGATGCTCTGGTAGAAACCATTGAAGTTAACTTACCATTCTCACTCATTGATTGAGTTCTAGTATGGTGAGATATCTCAGCAATTGCTTTCAAATCATACTCTTTAACTTCAGGGAACATGAATTTTAATAATCCCAATTCTTGAACATCATCAAGAACATTCATTTCGATAGTAACAAATCTATCTAAGATTGCTCTATCCATAACTCTCGTTGAAGTATATTCATTACCAATGTTAGCAGTAGCGATGAAAGTAACACCTTCAGCCACATTCACAATTGGTGAACCTTCAGCCTCATCTAATCTCAAGTATCTCTGTCCTTGGTCAAGAACAGTCATTAAGATATTCCATGCATCCGGATGTGCTCTCGATAACTCATCTAATAGAATTACAGCATTTGGTGTTTTAAGTGCAGTAACAAACGCAGATTCCATAAAGAATGTACCTTTTTGTTTATCGAAGTGAGTATTACCAATTAAGGTTGCTCTCGGGTCTTGAGTAGCTCCAAGGTTGAAATAGAAATCTGGTCTATCCAACGCTTTTACCAATGCTTTTGAAGCCATGGTTTTACCACATCCACTTGGACCAGTCATCATAATATTTTTAGCTCTCACAGCACTTCTGATAAGATATTTCCATTTCAGTTCTTCCATAACCAACTCAGTTGGTTTTAGAGATACAGAACCTTTATGGATAAAATCTTTGATTGCGGTGTGGTCACCTTTATCTTCAAATTGAACACCACCTTCTTGGGTATTCATTGGGATAACTAAAGAGTTGTAAACATTCATATCAACTCTACGATATGTTTTTTTACCATTCTTATTGATGTAAGCTTGAACCGCTTCACCATTTTGGTATGCTTTTTTTCTAGTACCAGTCGTGATACCCATAGTACCAACTTTAGTACCACTAGAATCTATTAATTTAAAGGAATTACCAAATGCTTCAACTTTGTAAACTTCATTTGGAACTAATCCGATTGTAATTTCTTTGTTACTCATAATTTAATTGTTTTAAGGTTTATAATTTAATTTATCTTGGGGATAATCCCCCACTCATTTACTATGTAAATATACGAAACTTATTTGGAATAAACAAGCTTTTTCGTATTTATTTTGCTAAAAATAATTGGTTCATTGTTTTGGTGATTTGGTTAAGATTTGTAACATCTACAAACTTAGCTCCATTACCGTACATTGTTTTAAAACTTCTTCTGTCATATGAACCAGCATCATAATCTGATATGAAATAAGATAGGGTTTTTATTCCCATACTTTCAATCATTTTAACCATTTTACCGGTGTGTTTTTCAGCAGCATCACCAGAGTAGTAGAAACCTCTTCCACCGAAGTAAGGTTGTCCATCTGAGAGATTTAAGAAGTAAGAATCCATATCATTGTTAATTGGAATAAAAGATTTCATGATTGCTTCAAAACATAATCCTTCTGGTGTTGTACCACTTGGTCTTAAACCACCGAACATTTGTTTTACTTTAGAAAACTTTTCTGTTTTAGAATCATACGCCATAACGATATATGGTTTCTCTCCTTGTGTACATCTGAAAGTTACTTGAACTTGTAAGTTAGGAATCATATCAACTGCCTTACACATTGCAACTACATTAATCATAGTATTACTCCACTTATCACCATTCATAGATGAACTGGCATCTATTGAAATATGTAAGTTAGCTTTTTTGTAAGAATCAATTTCTGTGAATTGGAATACATTTTCATTACCAAATCCTAAAGATGAAATCATTCTCTTATCAATTCTACCAACTTTCTGTCTATTGAAAACTGTTGTTCTATCTTCACCTCTCACTTGAAGTTTCTTACCTAACATAGTTCCAAGTTTAATTCCTTTCTGAACCTCTTCAGCACATTCCATTCTAACAACACCGTCATCTTCAGGATTCCAATTTTTGTAAGTCATTGGAAACATTGGTGATTCAAATAATCCCTTAGTAAGTTTCTTAACTACGATACATTGAACAGATTGATTACCATAATAACCTTGGTTAACTTCCTTACCAACTTCTTTCATTTCAGAACCACTCTCTTCAATAGCATTTAGATTACTAGAATCTGTTTTAGTGATTGCAGTTTTCTGAATATCACCATCCATAAAATCTTTTTGTTTTTGGATTTTCTTTTTAAGTAATTCTTTTTGTTTATCTGATAATTGAACTGATGATTTAGATGGAGAACTATTTTCTGTTTCTTCACCTTCCATACCATCAGGCATATTACCAACATCCATTGAACTACCACCACTTGGAGTATCATCCGAATCACCACCCATTGGAGATTCACCAATCGATTCTAATAAATCATTGAAATCTTCATCACTCATTTGAGAAGAATCCCCATTACCATCATCAGAACCTTGTTCATCTGAAGAACCATCACCTTTACCATCTTGTGGTTCTTGTGTATCATCTGTAGTTGGTTGATTGATACTGTTTAAAATTATATTGAACATCGCAAGTGCAACATCAAATGCTTCTTTTGAGTTAGTTAACCTACTAATAGTATTCAAACCAACTAATCTATAAATTGCTCTCAATCCCTTTAAAGAATCTAATTGAGTATTTTTGTTATGAAGATTGATAATTCTAAACATATAAGAATCAAGAGTACCGTCCCTATATTCATCAGAAAGTAATCCCTTATCGATTATCTTATCATTGAAGTACTTATCGTACATCTTTCTGTAATAATCTCTGTAACCCGGTGCTGATTTGAATACAAAGTTATCAATTCTTCTATCCTCAACATAATTCCAAAGATTTTTTATCACCTCAATTGGATTGTTAATACCTTTTTTAATAGCTCCATCCTTTACATGAGTAGGAACTAAGTTGTATATATCATGAAGTAATTTGAAATCAGAAAGTTTAATATGAGAACCCTCATGAAGTGCCAAACCAACTGCCACATCAAAATCTTTTGGTTCTGTAATCCTACTACCAATAACAACTGATTTGCCATCAGTATAAGAATCACCTCGTTCCTTAAACTTAACAGGTATTGATTGGTTAGTTACGATATTAACGAAGTTAGATATTGCTCTTTTAGAAGAGGCTAATTTGTATAAATCTAAAGATTTCTTTTCCTTATCAGAAAGTTGGTCTGTGATGATGGTATCTGTACCGTAATCATCATACCAAAAGGAAGAATTACTATATTTACTCATGTTTTAGGTTTTTAAGGTTTATATTTTGTGGGAACTCCCACACATTTACTACGTAAATATACGAAAAATAATTGGAATAAACAAGCTTTTTCGTATTTATTTTTTATCTATACAAAGTTACTACTGAACCGAAGTTTTTATCAAAGACCTGTATAAGGTTTTCATAATCTCCGCTCATCATATCTTTGAGTATTTTGTTACCATCCATATCAAGTTGATTGGATAGTTTTTTAACCATTCCCATTAGAAAATATGCATTTCCTTGAGGACCTGTTAAATCAATTTCAATTCCGTTTGTTTGTGGTTTTTGTTTTATCAT
>Ga0209482_1002709_pt1 | contig 10767 bp, 12 predicted proteins | sample CoawatmetaG10DNA_FD_187512 | JGI IMG/M metagenome (GOLD analysis project Ga0209482, IMG submission 187512) | Marine microbial communities from the West Antarctic Peninsula - Coastal water metaG104-DNA (SPAdes) (version 2) | ecosystem: Environmental > Aquatic > Marine > Coastal ... | reverse complement strand
ATAAATAGATTAGACATTTTTTAATCAAATTTCCATATAATTATTTTGGTATATAGCCCTTAATTTGATCAACATCTTGCTCTGAAAAAAAGTAATTTTCCATTTGTTCTTTTAGGTAGCTCTGCGATGACTCGTCAAATAAGTTTAAATTATTTTCATTAATTAGCATGGTTTGGTGATCAAGCCACATTTGCCAAGCATCTTTAGAAACTGAATCCAATATTCTTTTACCAAGGTCACCTGGATAGGGCGCTCTTTCTAATCCTTCTAATTGTTTGTCTAATTTAATACAGTGAACTTCTTTCATAATTGTTTTAATCTAACTCCAAGTGAATAAAGCGTTAAAAAATATATAGCTATTGAAATAATGATAGTTTTTGAAATAAGTATAGCCCTCTCTATCATAGAAGATTCAAGATAAAGGCCTATACTTGAATCAAAATAATAAATATACAGCGACATTATAGTTACTGCAAATATTACTTTAACTAGCATTTTATAAAAAGTAATATGAAATTTAAATATTGATTGCTTTATTAAGAAAAAATATAGAATTGCAGCATTAATCAGCGCTGAGATTGAGGTGGCAGCAGCTAGACCAACGTGATCAAAATACTGGACTAATATTAAATTTAGAACTATATTTGAAACCATTGCAACAACACCAGCTTTTACTGGGGTTTTGGTGTCTCCTCTTGATAGAAAAATTGGTGCAAAGATTTTTATTGCAATGAATGCCATTAAGCCAGAGCCATATGCCTGCAAACTTAAAGATGTTTTCTTAGCAGATAAAGCATTAAATGCATCATATTGAAAGAGCGTAATTATCAGCTCTTCTGAAAGCAGAACTAATCCAGCACATGCGGGAAATCCTAATAAAATTGCATATAAAAGAGCTTTATCAATGGTGTTTAAAAAGTTTTTAGTATCTTTTTTTGAATGATAATTACTTAGTTTTGCCAGTGCAACAGTTGCCAATGCAATGCCAATCAATGCTAAAGGAAGCTCCAGTAACCTATCTGAATAATATAACCATGTCACACTTCCAGAGATAAGAGTTGATGCAATCATTGTATCAACTAGTAAATTAATTTGAGACACCGATACTCCAAATAAGGCTGGAAGCATTCTTTTTTTAAGTAATGAAAGCACCTTATGATGCCCAAACTGTAATTTAGGGAGTCGTTTTATTTTTCTTAAAAATGGTATTTGAAAGCTAAGCTGGATAATTCCACCAAAAAGGACACCCCAAGCTAATGCCATAATTGGTATCGATAAGTATTTAGATAAAAATACAGCACTAAGGATTAATGAAAGATTTAGTAATACTGGGGTAAACGCTGGAATTATAAAATTATCATAAGTATTAAGGATAGATCCAGATAGTGCGGTAAGAGATATTAAAAGTAAGTAAGGAAATGTAATTCTCAGCATATCGGAGGCTAATTGAAACTGAGTTGCGTCAGCTTTAAAGTAGAATCCCCATGCAAATAAAAGTATTATGATTGGCGCAATTATTATTGCAACAAGAGTAATAATCATCAGTATGCTAAGTAATTTAGTAGCAATATGATTAATTACTAATTGAACCTCTTCATCAGATTGATTGGCTTTGGACTCTGCTAAAATTGGCAAAAAGGCTTGAGAAAAAGCACCTTCAGCAAAGAGGCGTCTAAAAAAATTAGGTATTCTAAAGGCTACTAAGAATGCGTCAGTTAGTTCATTAGCTCCAAAGAGTCTTGCAATAATGAAATCTCGAACTAGCCCTAAGATTCTTGATATAAAAGTCATTGCGGCGACAATACTGCTGGACCTTATGAAAGACTTAGACATAATAGAAAGAGCTATCTATTCATCAGCTGGGCCACGCATGATGCCCACTCTTGAGTTTCTTATACATTCTACAAATTGCATAACTTCGTGACTGTCAGACTCTGATACTTCTAGTTCACTAAGTGCATGATCTAGGAGTCTGCCCTGCGAATCACGATAAACAACTTTAAAGGCACGTTTTATAGATGAAATTGAGCTAGCACTAAAACCTCTTCTTTTCATTCCAACAGAATTAATACTTCGTATTTTAGGGTGGATGCCGGCTGCAACCATATAATCAGGAATATCTTTATTAATTTGACTTCCCATTCCAGCATAAGAGTGTCTTCCAATGCCACAAAATTGTTTCACTAATACAAAGCCACCAAGTATGGCCCAGTCTGAAATTCTTACATGACCAGCTAGTGATGCATTATTAGACATAATGATATGATCACCAAGTTGACAGTCATGTGCAATATGAACGTAAGACATAAGCATATTATTCGAGCCAACTCTTGTTAAAGAATTTTCTTTTTCAGTGCCTCTATTAATTGTGCAGAACTCTCTAATCATATTGTCATCACCTATTACTAGATTGCTTTCCTGACCATCTTGATAAGTAATATCTTGAGGATCACCTCCAATAGATGCAAAAGAATAAATATGGTTATTTTTACCAATTTTGGTAGGACCTTCTATTACAGCATGCGAGTCTATTACTGTTCCAGCACCTATTTCAACATTAGCACCAATCACCGCATAAGCAGATATTTCAACACTTTTATGTATTTTTGCACTTTCATGAATAATGGCAGAAGGGTGAGTAGACATAATATTATTTAGCAGATTTTTGAGTACATAAAATTTCAGCAGAAGTAACTAACTGACCTTCAACAGTAGCCCTGCAGTTGAATTTCCATATACCACGTTTGACAGTAATAATTTCAGCATAAATTTCTAGCTGATCACCTGGTTCAACCATTCTTTTAAAGCGCACTTTATCAACACCAACCAACATATAGATTTGACCAGTTTGTGGCTTTCCAACCTCAGATTTAAAAGCTAAGATTCCAGTTGCCTGAGCTAAGGCCTCAATAATTAAAACTCCAGGCATAATAGGTTGATCAGGAAAGTGCCCAGTAAAATGTGGCTCATTAAAAGTAACATTTTTAATGGCGGTAAGGCTTTTTCCTACTTCAAGATCAATTACCCTATCAATAAGTAGAAAAGGGTAACGGTGAGGTAAAAAATTTTTAACCTCGTTAATATTCATTTTCATAGGATTATTTAATATCTTTTAGTTTAATTTTTAACAGATTAGCAATTTTATCAAGTTTTGTTAGCCATATTCCTACCTTTTTCCATTCAGAATGAATCATAAGAGGGACAAAGCCAGTATAAATTTCTGGTTTTTTTATACTTTTATTGACTGTACTAGTTGCATTAACTATAACATCATCAGTAATTGTTAAGTGTCCAACAATACCAACCATACCGCCAATCATACATCTTTTTCCAATAATAGTGGTTCCAGCAATACCTGTATTTGCTGCAATTGCAGTATCTTCTCCAATAATAACATTATGAGCAATATGAACAAGATTATCGATTTTAACGCCATTGTGAATCTCTGTATTGTCAATAGAGCCCCTGTCAATTGTTGTATTAGCTCCAATAGAAACGTTATCACCAATAATTACATTTCCAAGGTGGGCAATTGCATGCCATTTGTTATTTTTATCTCTCGCATTTCCAAAGCCTTCAGAGCCAATTATTGCTCCAGGGGATACAACACAGTTTTCTCCAATTTGAGATCCATTTTGAATCGTTACATTTGACTCAATTCGTGAATTTTTACCAATATTGACATTGTCTTCAACAACGCAATTTGCTCCAATCGAAGAATTTTCTCCAATAACTACATTCTTGCCAATAACACAACTTGGAGAAATATCAACACCCATGAATAGGTTAACAACATCTGAGCCTGACTGAAGATGATTAATATTTTGTAAATATTTAAATTTATGGGTTAATATTGCATAAGCTAGATTAACATTTTTAACTAACAACATATTAGTTGAACAATAATCTTTTAGGCTCTCATCTATAATTACTGCACCGGCATGAGAGTTAATTAGGTTTTTTTTATATTTCTTACTAACCGCATAAGAAATTTGTTCAGAATTTGCATCATCTAATGTGCTAATTCCTAGAATTTTTTTAGAAGAATCACCTATGGTGGTAGCACCTATTAATGTCGCTATTTCTTTAAGCCTTAAATTCATAATGCAAGCTTTTGTATTTTCTCAATTACTTTATTAGTAATATTTACTTCATCACTAACAAAAGCGGCATTCTCATATAAAATTAGATCATAGTTCTCTAATATTGCAAGTTCATTAATCGTGTTGTTAATTAATAATTCGATTTTTTGAAGTAATTTAATCTTTTTATTATTCATTGCATTCTGCCAAAATTCAGTTTCTTTACTAAAGCTTTCTTCTAGTAATGTAAGTTTAGTTAATTCAGCCTGGAGATTCTCTTGTTTGTCAGATTTATTAATAGTATTAACTTTTGATCTAAGTAGTTCAATATGTTTAAATAAATTTAATAATTCTTGTTTTTTTGGTTCAAATTGATTAGATATTTGATCAATGCTTTGTTGATATTGAGGTAAATTATTAACTACTTGCTCTGTATCAATATAGCCTATTTTAATTGTTTCAGCGTATGCTGATAAAGATAGCAATACTAAAGACGATAAAACTAAAATTCTCATAAAAATTTTAGAAACCAGACCCTAATGATAGGCCAAAGCTCTCAATGATGTCACCAGATTTTTTAATTATTGGAGTTGATAGAAATGCACCAATTGAACCAATAGGGCTTAAATAAGCAAATCCAAAGCCAGCTGACATTCTTAAATCACCAAGCTTAATATTTGAGCTTTTTTCATAAATATTACCAGCATCTAGAAATGCACTCATCCTCATTTTTTCATTATTATCAAAGAAATAAGCAGGTGCTATAAGGTTAGCACTTCCAAGCATTGAAAGTTCACCACCCTTAGCTTTACCATTCGGATAAAGTGGGCCCAATGTCTTATTTCCAAAGCCTCTAACAGAGCCAGCTCCTCCTCCAAAGTGACGCATATAGAATGGTAGTGACTTTCCACCATATCCTTTAGATAAATTAAGATTTCCAGTAAGTTTTAAAGTAGTTGAATTACTTATAGGTGAATAGCTCGTATGATCTGCACTTATATTAAAATATTTATAGTCTCCAATTGGCAATGAAATACCAGTGCTTAATGAGTTGCTGACACCTTCTGTAGGATACATATAATTATTCAAAGTATTTTGACTCCAGCTAATATTTAGTTTTACTTCATCATTACTTTTTATAGCACATTGACTTGACTCATAGCCTGCTCCTGAAAATAAAGAGCTACATTTAATATCATTTTTTGAATATTCCAAACTGCTGTTTAATCTTGTGTCATCGTTAAGCGGAACCCCATAGCCAAAACTTAGGCCTGTCGAATTGATTTCATAAGAGTTTTCTGCCACATCATCGTCATTAATTTCACTTTTAAAAGCTCCTAAACTAATACTATGACCTTGATCATTAAAGTTTGGATTCATAAAGTAAAAGCTAACTTTATTAAAGGATTCAGAAAGTTTTAGGTCTGCATTAAGAGTATTTCCAGATCCAAAAATATTTTTTTCTTCTATTCCTGCACCAAAAGAAATACCATAGTTATTACTATGACTCATTGAAAAACTTACGGAACCTGTTTGTGTCTCTACAACTGAAAAATCAATATCAATTTTATCCTTCATACCCTCAACTTCAGATGTTGAAATTTGAACATCTGAAAAGTATCCAAGTCTCCTTAATTTTAATAAAGATTTTCTGAGCTCACTTCTAGAATATAAACCACCTTCAGAAATCCCAATTTCTCGTCTAATTACCTCATCTTGAGTCCGGGTGTTTCCAGAAATTGTTATTCTATTAACGTACGCTTTTTTATTTAAGGACACGCCAAAGTCGATATTAACAGTGTCTAAAAAATCTGAGGTAACTGGTTTAATATCAACAAAAGCATATCCTTGATCAGCAAATAAGTCTGTAAGTATTTGAATATTTTGAATTACTAAATTCCGATTAAAAATGTCACCTTTTTTTAAGGTAATAGCATCACTGATAATATTAAGACTGATGTTTCCTAGCTCTCCATTAAACGTCAAAGTACCAATCTTGTATTGAATACCTTCAGATATTTCAATATCTATAAAAATTTTCTCATCATTGTCGTCTAAACTCAAATTAATATTCAGAACTTTAAAGTCTAAATATCCTGAATCAAAATAAGTATTTGTCATTAAATCAACTCCTCTTGAGAGCTCTGATTGAGAAAAATCATCCTTGTTTGTAAAATAATTCATGAAGGCCATATCAGGCTCACCTATCTTAAATAACTTTAACAAATTCTTTTCTTTTAAATTGTCAGAACCTGAGATAGTAAATGAATCTATTTTTGCTCTATTTCCTTGAATTATATCCAACTCTATTCCCGCTCTATTTTGATCATCTATGGAAACATTTTGAGTAATTTGAGCATTGTAGTATCCTACGTTATAATATTGAGACTCTAAAAGTGATATAAAGTCATTTAGTTTTCTTTTAGTGTAAATACTTCCTATTGACAGTTCATTTTCAGTTAGCTGATCGCTTAGCATTTTTGAAGTAAGATGCATTTTTTCACCTTTTAACCAGTTTGAAAAACCTGATCCTGTGTTTAAATTAGCTTCAAAATACTTAATACTTGGATTTTCTTTTATAGAAATATCAAGAAAGTTACCATTTTTAATAATACTAATGTTTTCAAATAACTTCGTTTTAAAAAGAGCTTCAATAATTTGGTCACTTTTATCAGGCGAATAGTTTTGACCAATTTCAAAAGGTATGAGTGCTAATAAACTGCTTTCAGAAGTGTTATTAAGTCCAATAAAATTAATTTTGTCAATAGGGTTGGAGTAAACCTGTGTTGTAAAAAATAAGAAAAGAATAGTTGAGAGTTGAATAAATTTATTTTTCATTTTTTTACCTAATGTAATTAATTTTTTATTTATATTAATTGAAGCAAATGTATATTACTAAACTTAAGTGCAATTTTAACAAAATTACCAATCGTATTGTCAAAGTAACACTAAAAATTCTAATATTAGTACTCTTAAGTTAAATTTGAACTTCATGATAATTTTTACTATTATTTTTGTCATCAACTCGATTGCAGTAATCTAGCCATAACTCATCTTTTGAGCTGCCAAGTTTATAAAGATGGCTCCATGAGTATATTCCAGTTGTATGACCATCACTAAAATGAATTGCAATGGCATAATTACCCATAGGAACTAATGTTTGAATAGTTACATCTTGCTTGTCTAGCTGAAGAGTTTCCTGCCCAGGGCCATGTCCTTGAACTTCTGCTGATGGCGAATAAACCCTTAAATACTCACTGGTCATAGGGTAATTAGAATTATCAAATGTTACAGTAAGAAGTTTTTTATCCTTACTAAGCGTTATATTGCTTGGCGTGTTCATAGTTTTTGATAAATTAAATAGTTATGTAGATTTTAGCATAGCAGTATATAAATAAAGCATGATACAAAAGGTTAAAATACAATTATGATATATTTTACAAAAATGCATGGCCTTGGAAATGATTTCGTGGTAATCGACAATATTGATGGTAATGTTAGTTTATCTACTAATGAAATCCACAAATTGTCTGACCGGCATTTTGGTATTGGCTTTGATCAGCTTTTAATGGTTGAGAGTGCATCATCAAAAGATGTCGATTTTCGCTATGTAATATTTAATGCAGATGGCTCTGAAGTTAACCAATGTGGAAATGGAGCAAGATGTTTTGCTCTTTATATTAAAAAGAAAAATCTATCTTATAAGAATCCTATTTCTGTTGAAACTAACTCTGGCATTATGATTTTAACAGTTAACAGTGATGAGTCTGTAAGAGTTGAGATGGGTGAGCCAAATTTTCTTCCATCAAAAATTCCTCTTGATGTTAACGAGGAGAGCTTAGATTATATGATTGAGGGCTTTAAGGTTGGATCATTATCAATTGGAAATCCACATGCTATTTTGATCTTGAAAGATATATCTGATATAAATTCTATCGCCTTAAAAATTCAATCCTCTAGCTACTTTCCTGAGGGAGTTAACGTTGGTTTTATGAAAGTATTGAGCCAAGATGAGGTTCAGTTGAGGGTTGTTGAGAGAGGAGTTGGGGAAACGCTTGCTTGCGGCTCGGGTGCCTGTGCAGCAGTAATTTATGGAATTAGACTTGGCTTGCTAAGTTCAAAAGTTTTAGTACATCTGACTGGTGGAGATTCTGTGGTCGAGTATGATGGACAAAAAGTCTATCTTAGTGGTCCTGGAGAGTTTGTTTATGAGGGATCAATTAATCTTAGAAGTGCCCCATTTTAGCTCAGTTCTAGCGATACTTGTGTAATATAGTTATGATTTTCTAAATCAAATGCTGCAAGGTCTTCACCCCAAGAGCATCCAAAATCTAAAGGATAAATGTTTTTACTTTTGATGTTTTTAAGAGATGACCAATGTCCAAAAAATATTTTTTCATCAGCCATTAAACGATTTGAATGAAGAAACCAGGCTGCAAAGTTTTTTGGATTTTGATCAATATTTAACTTATGATCAAACTCAAGCTCACCATCTTCTTTGCAAAACCTCATTCTCATTAAAGCGTTTATAGTGTAACGAGAGCATTCTTCATTGGAAAGACCATTAGACCATTTGTTTGGATAGTTACCATACATTTTTGATAAAAAATCACTCACATTATTTGATTGAAGATTCTTATGAACCACTTCTGCATTTTTTATAGTATCTGACTTACTCCATTGAGGAGGAACCCCTGCGTGAACAAAAAACGCATCATCATGCTCAATTACTAGCTGTCTAGTAAGGAGATAGTCAAGTAAAGCATTTTTATCAGGTGCAGACAATATGTCTAAAAATGTATCATTTTTATTAGGTTTGCGCTCAGTTAATGCACAAACCAGTAGATGAAAATCATGGTTACCAAGAACCATGTCCATGTTATCTTGATTTGATTGAATAAAGCGGAGTGTCTCAAGTGAGTTGTTACCTCGATTAACAACATCACCTAGAAAGTACAATCGATCTCTATCAGTATTGAAATTAATTTTATTTAAAAGCCCTTTAAGGCTTTTAAAGCAGCCCTGAACGTCACCAATAGCATAGTCCATAAGTTATGCCTAATGAAGGGTATAAGGTTCGCTTAATGTAAATTCTGGAATCACTGCGTCAAACCGTTGTCCTTGATCACTAATCATTCCATAAGAGCCTTTCATGGTTCCTGTTTCAGTACTAATTACTGCACCAGAGCTGTATTTAAAGCTTTCACCAGGAGAAAGATGGGGTTGCTGCCCAATTACACCTTCACCAATAACCTCTTCCGTCTCTCCAGATTCGTCTTGTATTATCCAGCGTCTTGTTCTTAGTTGGGCTCCAGTCTCTCCATTATTAGTAATGGTAATGGTGTAAGCATAAGCATATTGACTGCTCACTAGATTTGATTGCTCTGGCAAGTAAGTTACTTCTACGTTTACTTCAATTTTGTTTTTCATAGTCATTCATCAAGGTTACAAAGTTTTTAGTACTAAGCATTTCAGCTCTTTGAGATAAATCGATTTCAGTTTGCGATTGATTTAATACAGATTTTAAACAATTTTTAAGTGTTTTTCTTCGTTGAGAGAATGCAAGTTTTACAATTTCCTCTAAAGGTTTTGAATTTTTAACTAGCGGCTGCTCTCTGGTTTTAAGATAAAGTATAGCAGATTCAATTTTTGGCTGAGGTTCAAAAGATTCTTTAGGGACTACAAACATTAATTCAACTTCATAAAAAGCCTGCATCATAACGCTAAGTCGCCCATAAGTTTTATTTCCTGGAGGTGCAACTATTCTATCAACCACCTCTTTTTGAAGCATAAAAGTCATATCAATAATCTGCTTTCTATAGCTAAGTAGATGAAACAATAAAGGGGAAGAAATATTGTATGGAAGGTTACCAATCACCCTAAGTTTATTAGGAATTTGACTAAAATCAAATGTTAGTGCGTCTGACTGATAGATAGTTAATTTTTCTTGCCCCTCTGATTCAAGCATAGAAACTAAATCTCGGTCAATTTCAATTACATTCAAATGGTTTAGATGTTCAATTAAAGGAAAAGTAATTGCTCCTTTTCCCGGACCAATTTCTACAATGCAGTCATCATTTTTTGGAGATATTGTTGAAATAATTTGGTTGATAATTCGATGATCAACTAAAAAGTTTTGTCCAAATCTTTTTCTAGGCTGGTGACGCATTGTTAGTTAAAGTCTTGAAGTAGGATAGTGCTGTATTAAAACTACCTAGGCTAATATTTCCAGTACCTGCTAGATCTAGAGCTGTGCCATGATCAACAGAAGTGCGAATAAAAGGAAGGCCTAAGGTTATATTGGCTGCATTTTTAAAACCTTTTGCTTTTAATACGGGCAAACCTTGATCATGATACATTGCTAGAACTACATCAATATTTTTTAATGAGTCTGGCGTAAAGGCAGTATCTGCTGGAACCGGCCCAATAAGATTAATGCCACTCTTTTTAAGTGAATTTAAAGCAGGAATAATTGTTATTAATTCTTCATCCCCAAGATATCCATTTTCACCAGCATGCGGGTTCAGCCCACAAACAAGAATTGACGGATTTTCCAATCCTAGGTATTTAAAGTCATTATTAATTATGGTAATGACTTTTATAAGAGATTCTTTTGTAATATTTTTAGATACGTCTTTTAGAGCAAGATGAGTAGTAGCAAGAGCAACTTTAAGTTGATCTGTTG
>Ga0209482_1002708_pt1 | contig 10769 bp, 10 predicted proteins | sample CoawatmetaG10DNA_FD_187512 | JGI IMG/M metagenome (GOLD analysis project Ga0209482, IMG submission 187512) | Marine microbial communities from the West Antarctic Peninsula - Coastal water metaG104-DNA (SPAdes) (version 2) | ecosystem: Environmental > Aquatic > Marine > Coastal ... | reverse complement strand
CATAGACGTGGTAATTGTTGCCGGGCAGCACATAGCCGCCGAGCGCGGGCGGGGTGCCGATCAGCAACAGGCCGCGCGCATCGCAGCGCGCGGGGATGCGCCTGGGCTCGATCGTCGCGCTGGCGAGATCGGGGGCGGGGAACAGCGTGCCGAGATTGGCTTCGGCGGGGGCGGCGGCATCGGGCGTGCCGGTGAGCGGGTTGGTGCAGATCATCGGCGTGCCGCGGCGCGACTTGCCATCGGTGCCGGTGCTGGCGGCGTAGGCATCGAGGATCAGCGCGGGGTCGGCGGGTTCGGCGAAGCTCTGCCACGACAGCAGGCACCCGGCCTGATCGGCGGTGCGGCATTCGGGCAAGCCGAGCGTCGGCACATCGACGGTGCGCGAGACCGGCCAGCCGATGAGATAGGCCGCAACGATGCGCTTGGCGAGCGGCTTGCCCGCGACCTTCTCGCGCAACAGCCGCAGCAGATGCAGCGCCCCCTGGCTGTGCCCGGCGAGGATGATCGGGCGCGTCCCCGCTTGCGTGAGGAAGGCGTCGAAGGCGGTGGCAACGTCGCCATAGGCAAGGTTCAGCGCCTGGTTGGCGGCGGCTTGCGTCGTCAGGAACGCACCGAAGGTCGCCTGCCGATAGCGCGGTGCCCAGACCCCGCCGACCTCATTGAACACGCTCGCCTGCGCGCGCAGGAACAACTCGGCGCGCGCTTTGGCCTCGGCATCATCGAGCGGCGCGTTCCAGCGCGCGCGGTTGAGGTAGGAGGTCGGGTGGATGAAGAACACCGCCGCCTTTTGGTCTTTGCCCGGCGTATAGCCAGGCGGGGTCCATAAAGCGGGATTGCCGGGCTTGTCGGGCCGCGCGAGCCACATGTCGGCACGGCCATAGGCAGCGGCGGGCTCGGGCGGCAGGGCGACGAAGGCGGCGCGCGGCACCATCGCCAGCCGGATCAGATCGACGCCCCAGATCGCATAAGCGAACGCGCCTGCGATCACGAGCACGATCAGGACCGCAAAGGCATAAAGGAACTTGCGTGCCACGCGCGGGGTCAGCCTTTCTGGAGGAGCGATGCACTGGTCATGCGATTTCCGTGCAGCAGGACGACGGCGCTTGCAATCGCCTTGGCGCTGGCGTTCCGTCCGGCGCGACTGTTGGGGAGCATGGCGATGGACCGATCGGGCGATTTCGAAGCGGATGCGGGATGGCGGTTGCGGCCGCTGATCCTGGCCATCGTGGGCGCGCTGGCGGCACTGGTGGTGCAGCAGTTGCTCGATCGTAGCGAACCGTTTCGTTTCCCCGCGATCGACCCGGAAAATTGGCGAATCGCGCTGGCGACGGCGGTCGGCACCGGCGCGGCCAGCTTCGGTTTCGCGCTGGAGCGGGAACGGGCACATTGGGCGGTGTTGTTCGGGCTGGTGGTCGGTGCGGTCGCCGGGCTGGTCTTTTACTGGAATGGCGGCGGCTGGGGGATGTGGCATGACTGGCACAGCGCCAGCCTGTTCCTGTCGATCGCGATCGCGGTGCCCTTGTTCCAGACCGCGCGGAACGAGGCGGCGTGGCGATTTCCCTATGCCGATGTCCACGGCAATGCCTGGACCAATGTCGTATTGTGGTGCGCGTGCTGGCTGTTCACCGGCGTCGTGTTCGCGCTCGCGTGGCTATTGTCGTCGCTGTTCGATCTGATCGGACTGCATTTCCTGCGCGATCTGTTGCAGCACAATTGGTTCAATGCGCTGTTGGTCGGCGCGAGTTTCGGGGCGTCGCTCGGGTTGCTGCGGGAACGCGACGGGGTGCTGCGGCTGCTGCAGCGCGTGGTGACCGCGGTGTTGGCGGTGCTGGCACCCGTGCTGGGGCTGGGGCTGCTGGTGTTTCTCGTCGCCTTGCCGTTCACCGGGCTGAATGCGCTGTGGGAGGCGACCAAATCGACCACGCCAATCCTGCTGAGCTGCGTCATCGGCGCGCTGATCCTGGCCAATGCGGTGATCGGCAATGGCGAGCAGGAGGAGTTGCGCAATCCGGTGTTGCGTGTCGGCGCGATGGTGCTGGCGCTGGCGACGCTGCCGCTGGCGGTGATTGCGGCGATCGCGACGGGCCTGCGCATCGATCAATATGGCCTGACGCCGGACCGCTTGTGGGCGGTGGTGTTCGTTGCTTTGGCCACGGCTTATGGTGTCGCGTATCTCGTCGCGCTGGTGCGGGGGCGGATGCACTGGGGTGCGTGGGTGCGGCCGAGCAATTTGCGGCTGGCGTTCGTCGTCGCGGGTGTCGGGCTGGTGCTGGCGACGCCGCTGCTGAGCTTCAATGCGCTGTCGACTGCGGACCAGGTCGCGCGGCTCGAATCCGGCAAGACGAGCCCTGAAAAATTCGACTGGGCGGCGCTGGCGTTCGATTTCGGTGATCCCGGCAAGGCGGCGCTGAAGCGGCTGGAAGGATCGAAGAATGCGGTGATCGCGGCGCGGGCCAAGGGGGTGTCGAGCAAGACCAATCGCTGGGACGTCGCGGCGATCGACCGCACGCAGACCGATGCCGATGTGCTGGTCAAGCGGTTGCGGGTGCTGCCGGTGGCGGTGCCCGTGCCGCTCGCCTTGCGGACCCAGCTCACCGATTGGCAGGGATGCGGTGCGGGTCGTAAGGATCGCTGCACCTTGCTGTACACACCAGGTGCCAGCGAGGCTGTGTCGCTATCGCAAAGGTGCATCGACGATCTGGCGCGCGATCCCGAAGAAGAGGGGGTGCGGGGCGTTCGGGTGATCCGGGCGCTTCGATCGGGCTGCGGTGGTTCGCGCTATCGCTTGACGGGCGACACATGGGAGCGCGTCGACGACAACACGCAAGCGCCGCTCACGTCCGCCGAGCGCGCCGCGCTGAAAGCAGGGGATGCGGCAGGCAAGGTGGAGATCCGCCCCGTGCCCGCGCGGCGGCTGTTCGTCGGGGGCGTTCCGGTCGGCGATCCGTTCGAATAGGTTGCGCAAGGCTTGGGCGCTCTGCTAGCCGCGATCCATGCCAGTCGACATCGCCACCGTCCGCAAGATCGCGAGTCTTGCCCGTATCGCCATTACCGAGGAAGACGCCGCGCGCATCGCGCCCGAGCTCGACAACATCATGGGATGGATCGAGCAATTGGGCGAGGTGGATTGCACCGGCGTCCAACCGATGACCGCAGTCATCCCCAACCATCTGCGCCTGCGCGACGATGTCGTGAATGCCGATCCGCTGACTGGCGGTGGCATTCGTGACGCCGTGCTCGCCAATGCGCCCCAGGCCGAACACGGTTTCTTCACCGTGCCCAAGGTGATCGAATAATGACCGACCTTACCGATCTTGGCGTAGCCGCCATCCGCGATGGCGTGCGCGACGGCAGCTTTTCCGCGCGCGAAGTGGCCGAGGGCTTCATTGCCAACGTCTCCGCCGCCACGGCGCTCAACGCCTTCCTCGTCGAAACCCCCGATCATGCGCTGGCCGCCGCCGACGCCGCCGATGCCGCGCGTGCCGCTGGCGAAACGCTGAAGCCGCTGGCGGGCGTGCCGATCGGCATGAAGGATCTGTTCTGCACCAACGGCGTGCCGACCACCGCCGCCAGCCGCATATTGGAGGGGTTCACCCCGCCTTATGAATCGACCGTCTCCGCCAATCTGTGGAAGGCTGGCGCGGGGATGCTGGGCAAGCTGAACCTCGACCAGTTCGCGATGGGATCGTCGAACGAGACCAGCGCGTTCGGCAACGTGATCTCACCGTGGCGGCGCAACACTGGCGATACCGCGCCGCTCGCGCCCGGTGGGTCTTCGGGCGGGTCGTCCTCGGCGATCGCGGCGCGGCTGTGCCCGGCGGCGACCGGCACCGATACCGGCGGATCGATCCGCCAGCCCGCCGCCTTTACCGGCATTTCCGGCATCAAGCCGACTTATGGCCGCTGCTCGCGCTGGGGCACGATCGCCTTTGCCTCGTCGCTCGACCAGGCCGGACCAATGGCGCGCGACGTGCGCGACTGCGCGATCATGCTCGAGGCGATGGCCGGGTTCGATGCCAAGGATGCTACTTCGCTCGATTTGCCGGTGCCCGCCTGGGAAGCGGGATTGTCGGGCGATCTCAAGGGTAAGCGCGTCGGTATTCCCAAGGAATATCGCGTCGACGCCATGCCGCCCGAGATCGAGGCATTGTGGCAGCAGGGCATCGAGTGGTTGAAGGATGCGGGGGCGGAGATCGTCGAAGTCTCGCTGCCGCACACCAAATATGCGCTGCCGGCCTATTACATCATCGCGCCCGCCGAAGCCTCGTCCAACCTCGCCCGCTATGACGGCGTGCGCTATGGCTTGCGCGACTTGCCCGAGGGCGCAGGCTTGCAGGACATGTATGCCGCCACCCGCGCCGCCGGTTTCGGTGACGAGGTGAAGCGCCGCATCATGATCGGCACCTATGTTTTGTCGGCAGGCTTTTACGACGCGTACTTCACCCAGGCTTCGAAGGTCCGCACGCTGATCGCGCGCGATTTCGAACAGGCTTGGGCCAAGTGCGACGTGCTGCTGACCCCGACCGCCCCTTCCGCCGCTTTCGCGCTGGGCGAGAAGTCGTCCGATCCGATCGCGATGTATTTGAACGACGTGTTCACCGTGCCATCCTCGCTCGCTGGTTTGCCAGCGATGAGCGTGCCGGGCGGGCTGGACGGGCAGGGGCTGCCGCTGGGCTTGCAGATCATCGGCAAGGCGCTGGATGAGCAGAGCGTGCTCAACGCGGGACTCGCGATCGAGCAACGCGCGGGCTTCACCGCGCGGGCGGAGCGTTGGTGGTAGCGTGAATGCTGCTGACCGAAATTCACGGAGCAAGGTGGACGGTATTACGCGAAAATGGTAATACCCGCCTATGAGCAAGGTGAGCAATCTCACGGTCAAAGGCCAAGTCACCATCCCCAAGGATGTTCGCGACGCGCTCGGGCTTAAGCCGAATGAACCGGTCGAGATCGATTGGCGGGGTGGAGACGAAGCGGTGATTCGCAAGCCGAAGCTGGATCGCGAGGCTGAAGTGCAGCGCCTGATCGCCGAGATGCGCGCGGCATCCGATCGCTTCGCGCATCTTCGTGAGAACCGGTCGACCGATGAGATCATGCAGGACATCCGTGGCGACGATCCCTTCCTGTCGTGATTCTTGTCGATACCAATGTGTTGATCGATCTGCGGGATCGCGATCCGGCATGGGAGCCGTGGTCGATGCGCGCGGTCGCGCTGGCGCGGCTTGCAGGGCCTGTCGGGACGACTGCGGTCACCGTTGGAGAGCTTGCCTCACGTGGGGGTACGCTGGTGGAGTTGCGAGAGCTGTGCTCGGCGTTCGGGATTCCGCTCTTGCCGTTGAGCGTTGCTGGAGCGTACCACGCCGGACAGGCGCACCGCGCCTATCGGGCTGCGGGGGGTGGGCGCGAGAAACTCCTCGCCGATTTCCTGATTGGCGGCGAGGCCGAAGCCCTTGGCGCACAATTGTTAACACGTGACCCTCGCCCGTATCGCCGTTATTTCCCAGACCTGACCCTTATCACACCCGAGACCGACGCATGACTGAATCCCCCTACACCATCCGCGGCGAAACCGGCGACTGGGAGGTCGTGGTCGGCCTCGAGGTCCATGCGCAGATCACCACCAACGCCAAGCTCTTCTCGGGCGCGGCGACCGCGTTTGGTGCCGAGCCCAACACGCAGGTGTCGCTGGTCGATGCTGCGATGCCGGGGATGCTGCCCGTGCCCAATCGCGAGTGCATCCGCCAGGCGGTGCGCACCGGCATGGCGATCGAGGCGCAGATCAACCGCTGGTCGCGGTTCGACCGCAAGAATTATTTCTATGCCGATTTGCCGCAGGGCTATCAGATCAGCCAGCTTTACCACCCGCTGGTGGGCGAGGGCGCGATCGACATCAGCCTGGACGACAAGAACCCCGACGCGCACGGCAAGCGCATCGGCGTCGAGCGTATCCATGTGGAGCAGGATGCCGGCAAATTGATGCACGATCAGCATCCGACGCGCTCTTATGTCGATCTCAACCGCTCGGGCGTGGCGCTGATGGAAATCGTGTCGAAGCCCGACATGACGTCTCCTGCAGAGGCAGGGGCTTATCTGCGTAAGCTCAGGTCGATTCTGCGCTATGTCGGGTCGTGCGACGGCAATATGGAAGAAGGCTCGATGCGCGCCGACGTCAACGTTAGCGTGCGCAAGGCGGGCGAGCCGTTCGGCACGCGGACCGAGACCAAGAACGTCAATTCGGTGCGCTTCGTGATGGCTGTGGTCGAGCAGGAAGCGCGCCGTCAGGTCGAGGTGCTGGAGGATGGCGGGCGCATCGTCCAGGAAACGCGGCTGTACGATCCCGATCGCAACGAAACCCGCTCGATGCGCTCGAAGGAAGATGCGCACGATTACCGCTACTTCCCCGATCCCGATCTGTTGCCGCTCGAACTCGACGAGGCGTTCCTTGCCGAATGTCGCGCGTCTTTGCCCGAACTCCCCGACACCAAGCGGCGGCGCTATGAGGCGCTCGGCATCACGCCCTATGCGGCGGCGGTGCTGACGGCGGAGGTCGAGGCAGCACGCTGGTTCGATGCACTGCTCGATTGCGGCGCAGCCCCGGTCGCGGCGGCGAACTGGACAACGTCGGAGCTGTTCGGCGCGCTCAACCGCACCGGCAAGGACATTGAAAACGCGCCGGTCAGCCCGACCCAGGCCGCCGAACTGCTCGGCCTGATCGCCGATGGCACGCTGTCGAGCACGCTCGCCAAGCAGGTGTTCGAAATCATGCTCGAAACCGGGCAGGGTGCCGCCGCCGTGGTCGAGGAACATGGCCTCAAGCAGACCAGCGACACCGGCGAAATCGAACGCGTCATCGCGGAAGTGATGGCCGCCAACGAAGACAAGGTGGCCGATTATCGCGGCGGCAAGGACAAATTGTTCGGATTTTTCGTCGGCCAGACGATGAAGGCAATGGGCGGCAAGGCTAATCCGGGCGTGGTGAATGAAGTGCTGAAGAAAGCGCTTTCGCAACCGGAATAACCCGCTTATTGTATTCCTCATTCCGGGGGGATGCGATGATCAGGAAGGTCTTTGCGCTGTGCGCAGGTTGCTTGGCGTGGGCGTCTGCAACTGCGCAGGTGTTCGACAATCATGCTGTCATCGCGTTGCGGGAAGCCGGTTTGGGTGAAGCAACGCTTCTGACTAAGATCAACAGTTTGCCCTGTGCATATGACGTCTCAACCGATGGTCTGATCTCGTTGAAGAAGGCCGGTGTCACGGATCCCGTGATTGCGGCCATGGTGAGCCGTTGTATTGCGTCCTCGCGCGCGCAGGGGATCGACAATGGTTCGATGGACCCGCTCGTCAAACACGCGCCCGGTATCTATCTCGCGCAAGATTGGCTGGCCGACCAACGCGTTGTGCTTCTGCGGCCAGCCACGGGCAGCGGGACTCGGACGACGGGCAATGGGAGTGTCCTGTTTCCGCTCAAGTCGATGCTGACCTTGCCGCAACCCGCCAGCCAGAATCATGCGCTTTCTAAGCGGCCGACTTTCTATTTCTACTTCGACACAGCCGACAGGAATGTCAGCGATTTCGGCGTGGAGCGGTCTGTCGCCGCGCAGTCGCCGAGCGAGTTCAGCCTGGTCCGCTTTCGAATCAAGGGAAATGCACGGGAGATCGAGGTCGGACGGCTTTCCGCCTACTTTTCCATAAGCTTGCGCAAAGGGGTGAACGCCAAAGACACGACCGCATTTGTGGCGACCGAGGTCGGGGACGGGATTTTCAAGGTCAGCGCGTCGGATGACATGCAGCCCGGGGAATATGCTTTTATTTTTTCCGGGGAGAGCGGACGTTCGCGCGTGTATGATTTTTCGGTCGCAGCCGAGACTGGTTCCTCGAAGGTAGCGGCTCCGAAGTAAGTGGCGCTTCACCGTGAGTCCGCTGTCCATAGAATATGAATTTATGCGTCTTTGCTGGTGATCCGGCAATGTTAACGGCCAGTGATACTGGCTTTTTGTATCTGGGGGAGGAATTTGTGAAGATTCGATTGGCTGTTGTTTTTCTTTCGGCGCTTGTGGCTGGGTGCGCATCGACTCAAACTGTTCTGAGCGGGCCCGTGACGGAAACCTTCCACTCTCCGCAATCCATGAAGGAAGTGGCGTTTTGTCTGGCGAACAAGAACAATACTGCAGCACTCGAGCAGGAAGATGGCTCCAGGGTTGTTCTCATCAAGAATGGCTATGGTGGGGTGTCGCTGGCTTTCTCGATTTATCCCGAAGGCACGGGTAGCCGCATCGATTACAGAAAGAAATTTGGAACGATCGGCGGCGTCTGGAAGCAGTGCGTCGGCAAGACCTCCGCAAACTAAATCGAGCGGTCGCGTTTGTGTTGCGAGGTGCGCCTGCGTTCGTTGCAGGCGCACCTCGTTTTTGACGGTTACTGCCCGTCATCCCCTTGATTCTTCACAACACCGCCCGTTCCGCCGACGCCATCGGGCATCCCGGCGGAGGTGAAAGCATCGGGCTCCTTGCCACCTTCGCCGCGCTCGACGGCATCCTTGCGGGCTTCGACTTCCTGCTGGAGGTCGCTGCGCGTGTCGGTGTCGTCGCGGGGATCGTCGAGCGGGCCCTTGTTGATGTCCGCGCTCATGCGAAATCCCCCGTGAGGCCGGTGTCGGTTGGCTGGAACGGTTCGTCGCCCGGCGTTGCATCGGGGGCCGGAAAGTCCACGTCGGGCGTCGGGCTCGGCAACTCGGTCGGTACCGGGTCGGGCTGGCCGGGCTGGCTCGGGAAGGGGGGCAATTCGGTCGGGGGCGTGCTGGCCATGATGATTCTCCTCTGTCCGGAACAACGCGCGAGCATCGTCGGCGGTTGCGCAATATAAAGCCAGTCTGTTTGCGCGCTTGCCCCCGGCCATAGGGCTGGTATAGACGCGCCCCACACCGGCGGTGTCCCATGCGGGCGTGGCGGAACTGGTAGACGCAGCAGGTTTAGGTCCTGCCATCGCAAGATGTGGGGGTTCGAGTCCCTTCGCCCGCACCAGGCCGCTCGTGGCAAACGGGCGGTAGCCATCAGAAATTCCTGTAAAAGGCACGACTTGAGTATGCAGACTGTCGAGACGTTGAACGAGGGGCTGAAGCGCGCCTACACGCTGAAGATCACCGCGAAGGACATCGATTCGCGCGTGGACGCCGAACTGAAGCGTGTCGCGCCGACGGTGCGCATGCCCGGCTTCCGCCCCGGCAAGGTTCCCGCGAACCTGGTGCGCAAGATGCATGGCGAGGCGCTGATGCAGGATGCGCTCAACACCTCGATCCAGCAGGGCATCCAGGACCTGATCGCCGAGCACAAGCTGCGCCCCGCGCTGCAGCCCTCGGTCAGCCTCGATGATGGCTATGAACTCGGCAAGGATGCCGATGTGAAGGTCGAGCTCGAAGTGCTCCCCGACGTGCCGACGCCTGCGATCGACAATCTGAAGCTGGAGCGGCTGACCGTTCCCGCCGACGATGCCGTCGTGCAGGAGCAGCTCCAGAAGTTCGCCGACCAGCAGAAGCGCTGGGAAGAGGCCGATGCGGCGTATGACGCCAAGACCGGCGATCTGGTCGTGCTCGATTTCGTCGGCAAGGTCGACGGCGTCGCGTTCGACGGTGGCACCGGCGAGGACATGTCGGTCGAAATCGGTTCGGGTCGCCTGATCCCCGGTTTCGAGGAGCAGGTCGTCGGCGTGAAGGCCGGTGACGAGCGCCAGATCAACGTGACCTTCCCCGAGGATTATCAGGCCAAGGAACTGGCCGGCAAGGCCGCGACCTTCGACCTGACGGTCAAGACGGTGAAGACCGCAGGCGAGACCAAGATCGACGACGAACTCGCCACCTCGCTCGGCTTGCAGAGCCTCGAGCAGCTCACCGGTCTGCTCAAGGGCCAGATCGAGCAGGAACTGAACGGCCTGACGCGCACCCACATGAAGCGCAAGCTGCTCGACCAGCTCGCCGAAGGCCATGATTTCGAAGTGCCGCCGTCGATGGTCGAAGCCGAATTCGAGCAGATCTGGCAGCAGCTTCAGCACGAAGCGACGCATGAGGAAGATCCGGCAGCCGCACTCGCCGAAATGGAATCCGAGCGTGACGATTACCGCAAGATCGCCGAGCGCCGCGTGCGCCTGGGCCTGTTGCTGAGCGAAATCGGCCAGGCCAATGGCGTCGAAGTCAGCCAGCAGGAAATGAACCGCCTGATCGCGCAGGCTGCGCAGCAATATGGCCCCGAGGACCGCAAGCGCTTCCTGCAATACATCCAGCAGGAGCCGATGGCGGCAGCCCAGCTCCGTGCGCCGCTGTACGAAGACAAGGTCGTCGACTTCCTGTTCGAAAAGGCCGAAGTCAGCGATCGCGAAGTGACGCGCGCCGAGCTGGAAGCGGCGATCGAGAGCGAAGAAGGCTTCTCGACCGGTACGCACACCCACGACCACGAAAACCACAAGCCCAAGGCCGCCAAGAAGGCCGCGCCGAAGAAGGCCAAGGCTTCGGCGGATGACGCCAAGGAGCTTGAAGCCGCCGACATCGAACCGGCAGCGCCTGGCGATGAGCTGGTCGAAGCCGAGCCGGTGAAGAAGGCCGCGACCAAGAAGGCCCCTGCGAAGAAGGCCGCTGCGGCTGAACCCGCCGCCGAAGCTGCTCCGGCCGAGGAGGCTGCTCCGGCACCCGCCAAGAAGCCGGCCGCCAAGAAGAAGCCCGCCGCCGATACTGCGGAATAAGCCAAAAGCCCCTCCCCCTCGGGGGAGGGGTTGGGGTGGGGACG
>Ga0209482_1002704_pt1 | contig 10777 bp, 8 predicted proteins | sample CoawatmetaG10DNA_FD_187512 | JGI IMG/M metagenome (GOLD analysis project Ga0209482, IMG submission 187512) | Marine microbial communities from the West Antarctic Peninsula - Coastal water metaG104-DNA (SPAdes) (version 2) | ecosystem: Environmental > Aquatic > Marine > Coastal ... | reverse complement strand
GCGGTAGGCGATGTCCGCGACCATAGCTACGACACTTTTTAGGCCATCACTTAGTTGATCGACCTTGAGTTCGCCTCTGTCGTCATTGGTCATGATCAACGTCTTCTGGCTTGGGCTGTAGCTCAAGTTCTGCCAGCCCTGGTCTTTCATCACGAGATTGACTGCGTCGCGTATGCATTGCATTAGCTCTGCGTAAGACGGCGTTTCGTCAACAAGCCCTGCGAAACCCTGTCTCTCCATAGCCTTGGTCTTCTGTTCAAAGTCTGAGGCGTAGAGGTGGAAAAACCATTCCGCGAAATAATTATAATCGGAGCCGCTATCCAGGCAGCCCACGTAGGCGTAGGTGCGTGAGAAGATGCCGCTGGAATCTTGGTTTTTAAGTGTCAGGTAGCGCTGCTTCCATAACCTCCCTGTGCCATAAAACCCGATGCAGGGCAAAATAACCTCATCATTGGCTTCGGTATCGTGTTCGGTGTTGATACGAATCTGTTGTTGCAGGGCCTTGCCATAATGCGCGAGCTTCTTAGCGTCTTTAGTGCTGGTTTTCGAGCGGTTGGAGACTTTATCCCGTTGCCTAGCCGCATGGATAGTTGCCCCCTGACAGATGAAATTCGCCTCAACCTGCGTGGGCAAGCTGACTTCCATGGCTCTTGTACGCTCACTACGTACTAAACGCACATCATCAATTTCAATACCCGTGCTCGTCATGGTGCCTGCTACCACATCAAAGGCACTGACGTAGGGCCAGAGCACAATCCGCAATGCATCCAGAACCGAGCTCTTACCCTGTCCGTTTGGAGCCACCAGCACCGTCAGCCGATCATCAAACTCTACCTTCAGCTCCTTAAAGCACCTAAAGTTTTTTAGTGTGATTGAGGTCACTTGCATAGGGGTAACTCCGGTAGCTGTGCTCGGGACAATAGATCATTCAGTTCGTAATTTACGCTAGCTACCGCAAAATCTGGTTCGCTGGTAAAAGGGTTGCGGATGTAGAACGGCCCTTCGTGGCTGTCGCCATCCACGATCACGATGGCGAGGATAAATTTATCCGCCTGGTTCAGCCCATAAATGATTTCATTGCGGCTGACCGTGATGGTGCTCTGGCCCTTGGCACGGCCCTTAACTTCGATATGACGATCAGGTGATAGCGAATTATCAGGGTTGACCGGCGGACGGGCGGTGATGTCCCAGCCACATTTATCGGTACTGACGTCCTTGACCTCGTTACCAAGAGCTATCTCCGCATCCATAACTGCCTGCATGGCGACGCGCTCTACTCGGGCGCGAGCTTCAGCATCGACGGTAAACTGAGTTTCTCCTTTGCGCGCAGACAGTAAACCTTGCGGAATGACCAACGCACCGGCCACCACTACCGGAGTGTTGGATACGACATTCTTCATGGCTTGCAGCTCACTAGTGCGCTGTTCCAGCCGTGCGGTCAGCTCATCCACTGTACGTTTGGCGTTCTGCGGCTGCATGCGTGGTTGCTTGCCTGCTTTGACGTCATCGCTCAACTTCAGATAGCGATCACTCCAATAGCTAATCTCTTTAACCAGCCGTTCACGCACTGCACTGTGAATTTTATCCGCCTGCCGCTCACGGCGTTCTTTCACTTCCTGGTAATGCTCAGGCACCAATTGGTGGGAGGCGTATTGTAGGGCCAGTTCATCCAGATTCCGGTTGAGCCAGGCATCCTGCAGGATATCGCCAACCAGCTTGCGGTCGTAGTCGTCAATCGGCTGCAGGTCGAGGTGCGGTGCCCAGCCAGCGTTGGTGGCGTTGCCCTGCTGGTCAATCTGTACGAATTGCAGGCGACGGGAGACCACCTTTTGATTGCCCTGGTTATCACTGCTGCTTTCGCGCACGCTGTGATCAATCATGAACAGCACCTTGGGCTCCAGACTGTCATCGGCTGGGTCTATCAGCACAGCGCCCTGTTTCAGCCGGGGGCGATTGCTTTGCAGTACCAGGTCAGTGGTGGCGTGCATTAAAGGGTGTGCGGGGTGAATCAGGTCAGCCATCGGCTTGCCTTGTAGGCGCACATGCTGCTTTTCAAAGCAGATGCGCTCGTACTTACGTAGTACCGGAGTGCGGGTTTCACCAATCACCCGGTCTCGTTCACGGATAATGGCCGGTACATGTCTGACCTCGTAACGTCCAGCCTCACGCGGCCGCGTTTCTCCGTCGAGGCGAGAAAAAGCTTCGGTAAAAAAGGCACGGATAAAATAAGGCTGTAGCTTGCGGGCTTCGGCCTTTTCCATTTCTTCCTTGACCGCGTAGAGATCCGCCAGCCCCATATGCTGCTCGGCTAAAGCGCTGCGCTTGAGAATCTCCTTCAAGTGTTCGGTATCTAGTGCACCTTCGATTACCTGGTTCATACGTGCACGTACTTCCGGGTCGTCTCCGTAGCGGATGGCATCCACCAGCAGATCCTTGAGCGACACGTTTTCAAAAGCTTCACCCAGCACGTCGAACACTTTGCCGCCGAGCGCTTTGCGTTCGATTTCGATTTTCTCGAACAGCTTCTGAAACACAGCACCTTCGCGGGTACCCATGGCGACAATATTCCACAGGTGACAGACTTCGGTCTGACCAATTCGGTGAATACGGCCAAAGCGCTGTTCCAGGCGATTGGGGTTCCAGGGTAAGTCGTAGTTGACCATCAGGTTGGCGTTTTGCAGGTTAACGCCCTCGCCTGCTGCATCGGTAGCAACCAGCACGGTCACGTCTGGATCATTACGGAACTCTTCCTGAATCTTACGCCGCAGGTCACGGTTGGTGCCGCCGTGTATGGTACGAATGGCGTTGGGATTACCGAGCATGTTTTCGATGCGGGTTACCAGGTAATTGAGAGTGTCCTTGTGCTCGGTGAAGATGATCAGCTTGCGACGGTGCCCTTCGGCGGTGAACATCTCGGGCTTGTCTTGCAGTAAGCTGGACAGCTCCTCCCACTTGCGGTCATTACCCGACTCAACCAGTTGGTGAGCTTGGTATACCAGGTCTTTGAGAATGAGAATTTCCGCTTCTAGCTCCGGGATGGTTTTGGCTGCAGTGGCCTGGTCAACTACCTGCTCACTATAAAGCTCATACTCTTCAGCACTCAGCTCCTCGTCCAACTCATCGTAACTTTCGGGTAGATCGAGTTTCTTTTTGACGCTGTACTCACCCAGGGTCTCGGCAATATGGTTACCGGCAGAAACCCCTCGGGCAAGCAGACGCGTCTCATCTAAACGCAGCTCCAGGCGCTTGCAACGGCGTTTGAGTGACTGGTAGATAGCTTCTGGGCTTGAAGCCAGGCGACGTTGCAATTGCGTCAAAGCAAAACCCACGGCGCTACGCTTGCTGCCGTCTAGTTTGTCAGCACGATTCATCTCTTCACGAACGTAGGTCGTGACCTGCTCGTAGAGCGATGCTTCCAGCGACGACAGCTCATAACTGGCTGTGTAGGCACGACGTTCCGGAAACAGCCGGGTGCCATCGAATTTGAGCAGCTCCTCCTTGACCATGCGGCGCATAACGTCGGAGACATCAACCTTATGCGCACCTTCGCGGAACTTGCCGTAGAAGCGATCACTGTCCAGCAGTGACAGCCAAATCTGGAAATCCTCTTCCTTGCCGTTGTGCGGCGTGGCGGTCATCAGCAGGAAGTGTCGAGTAATAGAGCCCAATAGCTCACCGAGCATGAAACGTCCGGTTTTGGTGACTTTGTTGCCAAAATAGCTGGCTGAAAGCTTGTGGGCTTCGTCGACAATGATCAGATCCCAGTGCGTGTTTTTAAGCTTTGCCTGGTAGTCCTCGTTACGCGATAGTTGATCCAGTCGGCAGATGAGCTGATCCTGCTCATCGAAATAGTTACCGGAGGCACACTGCTCCTGTTTTTCCCGACTGAAGATCTCGAACTGTACGCCGAATTTCTCCAGCATCTCATCCTGCCACTGCTCGGTTAAAGAGCCGGGAGACACAATAAGGATGCGACGGGCATCAGCGCGCATAAGCAGCTCGCGGATCAACAAGCCTGCCATGATCGTCTTGCCCGCACCTGGATCGTCCGCCAGCACAAAGCGTAACGGCTGCTTGGGCAACATGACCTCGTACACTGCCGATATCTGGTGTGGCAGCGGATCAACGTTAGAAGTGTGCACTGCCATCATGGGATCAAACAGAGCGGCCTGACTTATGCGATACGCCTCCAGGCCTAACTTGAACTCTTCACCGTCAGCATCAAAAGCCCAGGACCGCCCTGCTTCAGCCAGATCCAGTCGCGGCTCGTCAGTACGGAACAGCATCTGCTCACCGAGTTTTCCTTGGTTGTCCCGGTAGATGACGGTGATAGCGTGATCACCGATGGCATCCACCTGCACAATGCGTATCACCTGATCAGGCAGTAAACCTCTTACCTGGGCGTCCTTGGTGAGGTCTTCAAGCTTCAGCATCTGTTGTCTCCGTGTGTCTGTACTGGCCTAAATCCATGAAGCCAGGTGCGATATACAGCGCATCGTGTTGCTGCAGTTGCACTGAGTTTCTCAGCCACAAGAGATAATGAGGTCCCTTTAATCTGTGATCTGCTGAGCAATCAACATTCCAACGCCGCAGTAAGTATCCGGCAAGTGAGAGGCGCACTGACATACGCAAGCACTGATCTACCATGCGGTACTCGTAAGCAATGGTTTCTGGATGCTTGAGCTGAGGATGGGGTGTTAGTTCTAGCTCAACGTGCTGCTGCCACTCGCTGTCCTGCTGGCGCACGAGGCACTGGTCAACATCACCATTAATAGGCCGAGCTTGCTCGATACGGTTGAGCACAAAGTCGGCATACCTCTCATGCGCTGGTTCGTAGGCACGAAGATGCCAGCGCAAACCGTTATCGACGAGAGCGAGAGGGAGGATAACTTTCTGGCTTTTTCCTCGAGATAGAGAGTGATACTCAATTTGCAATGCTTGACCTGCATAGAGCGCCCTGCTTACTGGTATCACAATTTCAACATTTGGTACGTTGCCACGACCGGGTAACTCGGAAAGCAGCCAGGGAGATAGCGTCGCTACAAAATTATCACCAAAACCTTCGGCCAATGCCGTTAGTACTTGCTCTGGTGCGTAGCTATAAAGAGGAGAAAAGACATCACTCGCTAGATAAACTGCGCATGAGCGATCGTAATGGATATTGCCTGGCGCTAACTGGCGATAAAGGGCGAAGTCTCGGGAAGCTGCTGAATCACTGACGCCAAAGCGCTGAACCAGATCGGAGCGATTCATTGAGCCAAGGAACATCGAACGGAATTCGATAAAAGCCAGTCGCTCTTGCTGTGTCTGGGGTACATCGGCAAGTGAATTGAGCGTCATGGCTTTCCCTGCTTACAGGATTCAGAAAGCCTAGATGCTAGAGCAATATGCCCCACTCGTCAATTTGACAAGTGGGCGGCTATAGCCAGTGCGGCGGGACCACTAACTCATGATTCTTCGCGACATAGTGCAGAGCACTCAGGATCTCTTTATGCCTAGCTTGATCCGAGCAACTCCAGCTATCCCTGCGCCCTTGTAAAACACCTAACTCCCTCAAGTTGTACATTCCCAGCCTGTGGAAATTCCCCCAGCTGGGAATGCCGAACAGTCCGTATTTTTAGGATTCAATAAAGACTCAAAAGAATCCATAAAACACTTTAACTATCTGTTTTTACTGAACTTTTAATCCAACACTGTCTTTTGACGTCTCAGGTGTTCCCAAGCTAAAGTATGGGCCAGAGTATGGGCCAGAAAGCTGGCCCATACTACCAACCCACACCGCAGGAGACGACAATGGGTAACCTCACCGCCAAATCTGTAGAGAAGTTGGTCAGATCAATACAGGACGGGATGCACAATGACGGTGATGGGCTTTATCTGCGCATCAGGAAGTCGGGCAGCGCGAGCTGGATCTACCGTTACCGCTTCAGCGGCAAGCTTCGTGATATGGGCCTCGGAAGCTACCCTGAGGTCACTCTTGCCGAAGCAAGGGATGCGGCAGCAGATGCGCGCAAACTAGCCCGGACAGGCTCAGACCCCCTGGAAGAGCGCAAGCGGCTGCTAGATCAGGCAGAGGCCGAACAGCGCCGTCAGGCTGCACTAGCCGTTACCTTTGAAAGCGTCGCCGACGATTACATCCAAGCTCACAAAGCCGGGTGGAAAAACGTCAAGCATGCCAGTCAGTGGGTAAATACTCTGCAAACCTACGCACACCCCAAGATTGGACACCTATCCCCCAGTGAAATCACCACGGAGCACATAGTGGAGATTCTCAAGCCGATCTGGACAGAGATCCCGGAGACAGCCAGCCGAGTACGTAACCGCATTGAGCTGGTACTCGATGCAGCCAAAGCAACGGGGCTACGAGAGGGTGAAAACCCCGCCAGATGGCGTGGCCACTTGGACAAACTTTTCCCAAAGCGCAGTAAAGTCAGCAAGGTCAAACACCACCCCGCTCTCCCCTGGGATGAAGCGCCGGGCTTTATAGAAGAGCTGGCCATGGAGGAAGGCCTGTCATACCGGGCATTGGAAATGACAATTCTGACCTGCTGCCGAACCAGCGAAGTGCTGGGTGCACAATGGACTGAAATCGATCTCAAGAATGATACCTGGTCGATCCCGGCTGAACGCATGAAAGCGGATAAGGAGCATCGCGTCCCCATTGCGGCCCACCTGAAATCACTGCTAGAGCAGTTGCCCAGGATCGACGATAGTCCTTACCTGTTCCCCGGACAGAAGAAAGGTCAGCCCTTGTCAAATATGAGCATGCTGATGGGGCTGCGCCGGATGGGTTATAACCACATCACCGTCCACGGCTTCAGATCCACGTTCCGGGACTGGGCGGGTGAAAATACATCGCACCCTCGGGATGTCTGTGAGCAAGCGTTGGCTCATACGCTGGAAAGCGCCGTGGAATCGGCCTACCGACGTGGCGACATGTTCGAGAAACGGCGGAAACTGATGACGGATTGGGCAGAGTACCTATACCCTCCCCCAGATAACCCTGCCTCAACAACGTCCAGCGGATGACAGCCATCAGCCAGCTCTGATATCTAACGCTCTTGCAGGTGCTCCGCTGGTACCATCCGCTGATGCAGTACGGCAAACACCACCAACTGTCCCTTCTCCAGCCGGTAATAGAGCATGTGGCTACCGTAGGGAAAACTGGATACTCCCGCCCCTACATCCAGCCTGGTAGTCCCTTGACCCGGAAACTCGACCAGGAGCTCAATCGTCTCCCTGAGACCTTGTAGATACCGCTTGGACTGCTCCAGCCCCCAGGTGTTCACTGTGTAACGGCGGATCGCAGTCAAATCCTTCTGCGCATCGCGCGTTAGACGAAAACCTGCCGCCATCAATCATCATTTCCTTGTAGCAGCTGATCAAAGAACTCACCACCATCAACAGTCTCGCCAGCGGCAATCTGCTCTCTAGCGCGCTCCGCTCTCATCTGCAGCAGTTCCAGCTTCAACTCCTCACTGCTGACAAAGTCCTCAGCAGCAACCAGCACCGCCACAGGCTTGCCGTGCTTGCTGATGTGTACTGGTTCTCGCTGAGCCTTCAGCAATACCTCTCCAAACCGAGCCTTTGCTTCGTTTGCTGTCATTAGATTCATAATCCACCTCACGAGAACCAACATCATCATCATATCGAATGTTTCATATGGAACGTGCGAAACGCACAAATAGGCTGAATTGGACAAAGCTTAGCATAGCCCTGGGTGACAGACGACTTTATCAATGTGGGTCTGCAGAGGCTCAATTCACAATATCACCACGACCTCAGATCCACTCAACTGAGCTGCAGAGAACACAGCACACGCAGGGGATATGCTTGAGAGGCAGAGGAAGCTAATTAAGGACTGGATGGTGCCAGCGCCTTCATCCCAATTCAAAGCACTTTGCCTCGACAACTGGTGGGGTGCTGGCTGCTATCGGTCACTAGCCGACTCTATGGATACTGTTACCTCACAGGGCTGGCGGAGGGCACATCAAAATCATCCCCAGTGATTTCCGAGTGCAACCTATGGTTCAGCAGTACTTGGATAATTGTTCTGATGGACTCCCGTGATGGAACGATCTTGCCGCCAGCATCAAAGCCAATATTCCACTTTCTGGTCTGATTGACCTCCCTCAGTCTGTCCATAAATTGGGCGCTACTATAAAAGGCACGCTCCTGAACAACGGCCATCCGGCGCAAATGCATGGTATTAGTGCCTACATGCTCAATCAGCAGTGCTACGTCCGAAAATACACCTAGGAAGCTTTCATCTGCCTGGAGCTCCGCAAAAGAGTTGATGTAGGTTTGTTTGTATTCCAACAGAGACTCGAAATTTGCCCGGTTCACCACTAGGATATTCTCGTTCAGCACGAAAAAATCGAAGGTCTTGCTGATAGTGAACGCCTCATCATTGGCGAGATCAAGGCGATTTTCATGCAGGACGAGGTTTATACGCTGTCTGCGTTTTTTGAGCTGCCAGTCACCTGGCAGCCGGGATACGCAGTACAGGACATCGTCTCCGTGAGCGAGCCGAACAACGTACCCCAGGCTCCCCTGTAAGTCTGATAGCTTATTGATGAGGTTCTCTTCTGGCGGCCGGTCGACGACATCCTGAAGCTGAGGAAACAGAGTTTCATCAGCCTCCAAAAACAAGCATGACGCCTCATTTATTTGAGTGATCAGATCATAATTATCGGCCTCAGCGCATCTGCTAATGCGGGCGCTTGCGATGTCTTTCAGCTCAGCGATTAGCTCAGGCGTTGCGACCACTGACTGGGCCCTGAATCGACCGGCTTTGCCCTGGCTTTTCTTGAACGTCCAGACGCTCAGGCTCGCCGCCGCAATGTCAAACTCGTGGAGAGCATCAAGGGTTTCGTCTGCGTTCATTAATCTTTCTCCTTCGACAAAATATACATTCCTTGGATGTAACAACACTTTAGGGTGTCGTTCGGATAGACCGCTGATTTGGAGAGTGCCATCCGCGTACGGACGTGTTTCGTAGTCACGATGTTCAGCTCGTACAGCTGCCACCCCAATGCGAGCAGCAAAGGATTCATTAGAATTTGCCCCGATCGATAGGTGATCAAAAACATCCAAGCCAAGAAAACCACGAACCCGTAAAATTTCCCATCATCCCCCAGATCAAGCCCCATGAATGAAACGACGTATGGAAAAACGTAGTTAATCAGGTCATTGGGGACTGTTTTGGCAGCTTTGACCGTAACCTCATGGTCACTAGGAAGGTTGCGGAGCACCCATAGAAATACTATCAGGCTTGCTGAGCAGAGAGCGAACAAGGAGAGGGAGCGCCCACTGTTCATCAGCGTAGGCATTTCGCAGCTCTGCAACGACCAACAAATGGATTTCTCCCAGCTGGCACCGGAGATGTCTTGCAGCAACAGGATGACGCTCAGCGGAAAATACGAGCCGAGGAAGAGAAATACAGCAGGTAGGAGTTTGACCTTCATATCCTGTCCTTGGTGGGGCTAAGTGAGGCTAGCACTATGCCTCAGTCTCAATGCGTGATGAAGGAGTTAGTGGTGCTAGCTATTTTGAACGATCCGTATCTCTCTCGAACGACCATAATTGGCCGATATTGCATTGATCAATGCCGCTCAGAATATTTGGTTTTACTGAACACTCACGATGCCCTTCGATTCAAAATAATCCCACTCATACATAACCCTCATGAGCCTACCACAGCCAGCCCACTCAACTGGCTTATCTCATGAGGAGTCTTCTATGACACAACCCTGTCCCCATTGCGGTTCCCGGCATGTGGCCTATGGCAATCACGGTCGGCGTGTCGGCGGTGCTGTCGGTACCGTCGCTGGTGCTTTTAGTGGTGCCACCGCATCAAGCTCTGCTGGTGCACGCATGGGCATGAAAGCCGGTGCAGCTGGCGGCCCTGTGGGTGTCGGTGCGGGCGCTGTATTGGGTGCCATTGCGGGTGCCCTAGCTGGCTGCGTGGCCGGTCTGCAGCTGGGCAAGGCCGTTGATCAACAGGTGATCTGTAGCTACCTCTGTCTCGACTGCCAATCGCGCTTCTGACATTTCACTACTTCCTACTTTATTCATACACCACTCAGACTGCATACGCTCTGAGTGGTGTATGCCGTCTTGGAGAAACAACCATGGCGCACGAAATTGAAAACATGGCTTATATCGGTGACACCCCCTGGCATGGCCTGGGCAACCTGCTCACCCCCAAACAATCCCTTGAAGTCTGGCGGCGTGAGGCCGGTATGGACTGGGAAATAATGGACAGCCCTGTGCATTTCAAATCAGGCATGCACGGCCCGCTGGGCAGCATCCATACCTACCCGGAGCAACGGGTGCTGTATCGTTCGGATACCAAGGCAGCTCTGTCTGTGGTCTCTAACCGCTATCAGGTGGTACAGCCTCGGGATGTGATCGAGTTTTATCGTGACCTGACCGAAGTGTCTGGCTATGAGCTGGAAACTGCCGGCGTCCTCAAGGGAGGGCGCAAGTTCTGGGCGCTGGCCCGTACCGGCCTGGACTTCGCCCTGAAGGGCAAAGATCAGGTAAACGGTTACCTGCTGTTAGCCACATCATGCGACGGCACCATGGCCACCACTGCAACACCCACTACGGTGCGTGTGGTCTGCAACAACACCCTGACCGTAGCGATTAACGGCGCTCCTCGTGCCATCAAGGTGCCGCATAACACGGTCTTTCAACCTGATGTAGTAAAGCAGGATCTGGGCATTGCCGTCTCTCAGTGGGATGACTTCAAGTACCAGATGCGCTTGCTGTC
>Ga0209482_1002703_pt1 | contig 10779 bp, 4 predicted proteins | sample CoawatmetaG10DNA_FD_187512 | JGI IMG/M metagenome (GOLD analysis project Ga0209482, IMG submission 187512) | Marine microbial communities from the West Antarctic Peninsula - Coastal water metaG104-DNA (SPAdes) (version 2) | ecosystem: Environmental > Aquatic > Marine > Coastal ... | reverse complement strand
GTTCCCTCAGAGGTCGGTGGATTAAAAGTGATGGGTAAAATTGATCTTGAGGCTCAAAAGCCAAGAAAGAAAGAAAAACCTAAAGCCATTCCTAAGACTGAACCAAAGCGACAAGAGAAGGTTGCTATTGTGAAGGGCCCTAAGAAATCTGGCGGTGGCGGTAAAATCGTCGAGCAAATTAAGCAGGCAAAGCCTGAGGAAGTTGAAGAGAAAAAACCTGAGGATTCAGAGTTTAAGACAAAATATGTCAAGATAGACGGCCCAAGGTTTACAGGTCAGAAGATTGTTCTTCCTGTAGAAAAACCTAAAGTCGATAAGAAAAAGCGCAAGCGAATCAAGACTGCAGGTCCTAACGGAGCGACTCCGGCTCAGGTAGACCCTAAGAAACGTGGTAGTGGCCCAGCACGCGGCCCAGGCACGAATAGAAATTCTAAGGGACAACTACGCCGTCCAGCTGTAGTTCAGAAGAAAGAATTGACGGATGAGCAAATCCAGAAGCAGATAAAAGAAACCTTAGAGAAACTTACCTCAGGTAAGAAAAACAAGGGAGCTAAAATACGCCGTGACAAACGCGCTGAACGCCGTGAAAGAGATGAGTTGAAAGACATTCAACAAGCGGAAGAAAGCAAAATATTGAAATTAACGGAGTTCGTTACAGTAACGGAATTGGCTAACATGATGCTAGTAACAGTGAATGAGGTTATAGCTTCATTGATGGGTGTTGGTGTGATGGTGACCATGAACCAACGTCTAGATGCAGAAATGCTAGAGATGGTTGCTGAAGAATTTGGCTTTGGAGTCAACTTTGTTGATGAAGAGGTAACAGAGACGTTCCTTGAAGAGGTGGACAAAGAGGAAGATTTAAAACCACGTTCGCCCATCGTAACAGTAATGGGCCATGTTGATCATGGAAAGACCTCTTTGTTGGATTATATCCGTAAGGCAAATGTTATTGCTGGTGAAGCAGGTGGTATAACGCAGCACATCGGTGCCTATAGTGTTGAGGTTCATGACGGTCAAATGATTACGTTCCTTGATACACCTGGTCACGAGGCATTTACTGCCATGCGTGCACGTGGTGCTCAGGTTACTGATATCGCTATTATTGTTGTTGCAGCGGATGATGCTGTAATGCCACAGACGAAAGAAGCTATTGCACATGCCCAGGCAGCAGGAGTTCCAATCGTTTTTGCCATTAACAAAGTAGATCGTGATGTTTCTAATCCAGAGAAGATCAAGGACCAGTTGGCCCAAGAAAACATGCTTGTGGAAGACTGGGGAGGAAAAATTCAATCCCAGGAAATTTCCGCAAAGACAGGTATGAACGTGAAGGAATTACTTGATAAGGTGATTCTAGAGGCGGAAATGCTAGACCTTAAAGCTAACCCGGATAAAAACGGGAGTGGTACCGTTGTTGAAGCATCTCTTGATAAGGGACGTGGATTTATGTGTACAGCTTTAATCCAGTCGGGTACGCTGAAAGTAGGAGACTATGTTTTAGCTGGCCAACACAGTGGTAAGGTTAAAGCGATGCTTGATGAGAGAGGAAATCGCATTAAGGTAGCCGGCCCATCTACTCCAGTAAGTTTATTAGGCTTGGACGGCGCACCTACTTCTGGTGATCGATTTATTGTCATGGATGACGAGAGAGAAGCGAAGCAAATTGCTGCTAAGCGTCTCCAGTTACAGCGTGAGCAGTCAGTTCGTTCTCAGAAAAAGATGACTCTAGAAGAAATTGGAAGACGCTTGAAAGTTGGAGATTTCAAAGAACTCAATATAATTCTTAGGGGTGATGTTGATGGTTCGGTAGAGGCTTTATCAGATTCATTACAAAAACTTACCACAGAAGAAATTCAAGTCAATATCATTCATAAAGGTGTAGGTCAGATCTCTGAGAGTGATATTCTTTTAGCGACTGCTTCAGACGCAATTGTAATAGGATTCCAGGTTCGTCCGTCCGCTCAAGCTCGTAAATTGGCAGAGAAGGAAGAAGTTGAGATACGTATGTATTCCATCATCTATGATGCCATTAACGAAATCCATGATGCGATGGAGGGAATGCTATCTGCAGAGGTTAAGGAAGAAATCATGGGTAGCGCAGAGATCCGTGAGGTATTTAAAATCTCTAAGGTTGGAACCATTGCAGGTTGTATGGTGCTAGACGGAACCATTGAGCGTAATCACGATATTCGTGTTATTCGCGACGGTGTTGTCCTGTTCACAGGTAAGCTTGGTTCGTTGAAACGCTTCAAGGATGATGTCAAGGATGTTCGTCAAGGATTTGAATGTGGACTGAACGTTGAGAAATTCAATGATATTCAAGCAGGTGACGTGATTGAAGCATTCTCACACATTGAGGTGAAGCGTAAGCTATAATCGCATTTTAAATAGAATCAAAAAACCAGCGCATCGCGCTGGTTTTTTTTTGCGAATAGCTTTTGATCTCAAAGCTAATATGATACATGGTGTAGACGTGTTCTAGTGCAGTATGATACTGCCGACCAGAAATAACGCGCCATAGACAGCCGCGATGCCTAAAATCCAATAAAGGAAGAGGACTATAGAAGGTGGTCCAGGCTTAATGTTTTCCGAAACGGGTACTTTCCATTGTATAGGTTTCCAAGAGCCTCCCGGTCTGATTTTGGTATAGAAGGCTACGAGGGTGGACTGCGGTTCTGGTTCCGTCGCATACATGACAACGATCCATGAAATTGTGGTGAAGGCTACCGTAAAAAAGAAGCTATTTGGGAATATCCAATCTAGTCCCAGATGGGCAAAGGCATAGCCAATAAATGGAGCAAGGGTTGCTGTAATTTCTGTCCAAGCATTAATTCGCCACCAATACCAGCGTAGAATAAGTACTAAGCCAAGTCCTGCTCCGCATTCCATAATGAATTGCCACACCCCTGCGATACTATTCATTTGGGAGGTTACCGCTAATCCGAGCAACGCGAGGACGAGCGTAGAGAGTCGGGAAGCCATGATACTCGTTTTTCTTGGTGCGCCGGGTCGAATAAACCTAAGGTAGAAGTCATTGATTAAGTAGGAGGCACCCCAATTTAACTGGGTGGACATGGTAGACATATAAGCCGCAAAGAAAGAAGCCAAGAGCATACCTAAAACACCCGTGGGAAGGTAGTCACGCATGATGAAAATATATCCAAACCGGTTGTCTTGCTGATACTTAACGGCTTCCGGCAGCTGGTCCCCATATTTAGGTTCCCAAACCGACAGCCACTCTTCGTATTCTAGTTGCTGCACCGCAGAGAGAGGCTCACATTCGATGTTCTGCGCCAGGCACTCATAGGTAATAAACTCTGGCATCGTTGCGGAGGGGTCGCCCTTACTGGCATATAAGGATATGGCAGATAGAGCTACTAGAATCCAGGGCCATGGACGAACGGCGTAATGACCAATTTGGAATAGCGCACTAGCTAAAAAAGAAGATCTTTCATCCTTCGTTGCTAACATGCGCTGGGCACTGTAGCCACCACCACCGGGTTCTGCACCAGGATACCAAGACGTCCACCAGACCATGCCGAAAAAAGCAAGAAAAGAAGCCAGAGAAATTTGATACGACCCCTCTTTGACCTCTCCTCCTATGGATGGGAAAAACGAAAAGGTTTCCTCTGGCAGGGTGTTTTTAAGGCCTTCAATTCCACCAACTTCTGGAGATTTCAAGACGTACACGGCCAGCGCTATAGAACCGGACATGGCAAGAATGAATTGGAACACATCGGTATAAACGACACCTCTAAGTCCACTAAAGCTGACATAAACCACCACACCAAGCAACGCAACACCGGTCCATAGAAAGGATTCCATATAGGTCATCCCAAAGAATCCCTGGAGCAACGTGATCATAGCCACGTTCACCCAACCCATGATGAGTATATTCATGAAAGCGCCTAAGTAAATAGATTTGAACCCACGAAGTAATGCAGCTGGCCTTCCGGCATAGCGAAACTCAATAAACTCAACTTCTGTCGTTAGCCCAGAACGCCTCCATAGCCGTGCAAAAAAGATGGTGGTTAGCATCCCACCGGCAAGTAAATTCCACCACAACCAGTTTCCGCTTATCCCGTATTGTCCCACAAGCTCTGTGACGGCCAGTGGAGTATCCGCGGCAAAAGTTGTTGCTACCATCGAGATTCCAGCGATATACCAGGGCAAAGAACGGCCGCCTAAAAAATAGTCGCTGATGGACGTCTTCTTGCTTCGCCCAAAATACAAGCCAATTAAGATGGTAAACAAAAGCAGCCCTACAAGTACAATGATATCTAAGGTGGCCAGTTTCATAGTGAGTTATTTGCGTCTATTGCTAAAAAAATCGGTCATGATTTGACTACATTCCTCTTTCATTATTCCTTTAATAAGTGCTGTTTTGGGATGTAAATCGCCCCCATGGTCTCTGAAACCTCTTTTGTCGTCACGAGCACCATAAACAACGCTGCCCATTTGTGACCAGAAAAGTGCTCCCGCACACATTGGGCATGGCTCTAGAGTCACGTACAGTGTACATTTTGAAAGGTATTTACTCCCCAAGTAGTTACTTGCAGCGGTAATGGCTTGTATTTCAGCGTGTGCCGTGACATCAGTCAGTCGCTCAGTCATGTTGTGCGCCCGAGCGATAATACGTCCTCCAGCCACTACTACCGCTCCAACAGGGACTTCTCCATCTGTTGCAGCAGCCTTCGCCTCCGCTAAAGCAGCACGCATAAATACGTTATGATCATTTAGGTCTATCATCTTCCCTGCAAAATAGGTAATTGGGTCGCAAGTTTGGCTATTTTTGCTCTTCAAAGAATTACGAGATGTACAGATCACACACCTGTGGCGAACTACGCGCCGAGCATATAGGACAAACAGTTACCCTCGCTGGATGGGTGCAGCGTTCACGTGAATTAGGAGGCATGACCTTCCTAGATTTGCGAGATCGATACGGCATAACCCAGATCGCTTTTAACGAGGAATGGGATGCTTCCTTGTTGCAACAAGCACGTAAGCTTGGTCGCGAATGGGTCATACAAATTGAAGGAGAAGTTATAGCGCGTCAAAGTAAAAACGCAAAGATGATAACGGGTGATATAGAGCTTAAATCCCTCAATCTAGTTGTTCTCAACGCAGCAAATACGCCACCGTTTACTATCGAGGAAGAGAGTGATGGCGGTGAAGAGCTGCGTATGAAGTACAGGTACCTTGATCTTCGTCGAGGTCCCCTTCAACGGAATTTAATGCTCCGCAACCGTGTTAATATTGAGGTACGTAAATTCTTGGATGCCCAGGGGTTCATGGATATCGAGACCCCATTTTTGATCAAGTCTACTCCAGAGGGCGCTCGGGATTTTGTGGTTCCTTCGAGAATGCAAGAGGGAAAATTCTATGCACTACCTCAAAGCCCACAAACCTTTAAGCAGTTGCTTATGGTAAGTGGTTATGATAAATATTACCAGATCACCAGATGTTTCCGAGATGAAGATCTACGCGCTGATCGTCAACCCGAGTTTACCCAGATTGATTGTGAGATGGCCTTTGTGGAGCAGGAAGATATACTGGCCACCTTTGAAAGCCTATTATTGCACCTTCTAAAAGAAGTGAAGGGTCTGGATATTAAGAGCGTCCCAAGAATGACCTACGCGGAGTCGATGGAGCGCTACGGAAACGACAAGCCTGACATCCGTTTTGACATGGAACTGTCTAACCTTAACCAGTTTACTAAGGACCTTGGTTTCGCGGTTTTTGATCAAGCTGAAACCGTACTCGGTATCGCTGTACCGGGAGCAGCTTCGTGGACACGTAAGCAGATTGATAAGCTCACGGATTGGGTTAGGCGTCCAGATATTGGCATGAAGGGAATGGTATACTGTAAGGTCAATGAAGACGGAACGTATAAAAGTTCTGTAGATAAATTCTATACTACTGAACAGCAGGCGGGGTGGGCCAAAGCAGCAAAAGCTAAGCCCGGCGATTTGATACTTATTCTCGCAGGTGAGGATCGCTTGACACGTAAGGCGACATCAGAGTTGCGCTTGCACATTGCCGAAGAATTAGGACTACGAGATCCTTCCGTATTTGCACCATTGTGGGTAGTAGATTTTCCGTTACTTGAATGGGACGAGGAGACCAATCGTTATCACGCGATGCATCATCCGTTTACCTCACCAAAGCCGGAAGATATTGAGTTGATAGATTCAGATCCAGGTAAAGTAAGAGCTAACGCATATGATTTGGTACTTAATGGCAACGAAATTGGCGGCGGCTCCATTCGTATTCATGATCGCGCTCTTCAAAGCCGAATGTTTGATTTACTTGGATTTACTAAGGAAGAAGCCGAAAAGCAATTTGGCTTTTTAATGAACGCCTTTGAATACGGTGCTCCACCTCATGGCGGCCTAGCGTTTGGTTTTGATCGATTAGTCGCTCTTTTAGGTGGCGCTGAGGTGATAAGAGACTTTATAGCTTTCCCTAAAAACAATTCCGGTCGCGATGTAATGATCGACGCTCCGGCAACAATCGGCGACCTACAAATGAATGAGCTAAAGCTTATAACTACTGCGAATATGCAGGAAAAGTAGTTCGCGATAGTTGAATAATTTCGCTGTAATTAGTGTGATCATACAATCGATCTCAGATTAAAAAATCGCCACTAGTGGCGATTTTTTTTTGCATGTTAAAAAAATAATCGTCTAACAAAATGTTAACTCTTGAGTCCTTGCATAAGAATCTCTGTAGAAAGGTTATCCTGCTCCTAAAGTAAGTCGGAGTTCTAAATCTTTCATATATCAGCAGGGAGTTCTGAATAGGTCACGCCTGATTTTACTTGACTCCATCCCATTACAGGGATAAGCGCTATTGCAATGGCTAATTTTTTCATGGTTTGTTCTTTAATTAAACATAATCGTGATTTTTGTCACGTTTCCAATATATATATATAGTTTTTAAACGACTGATATAATTGTAAGTCTAAGTATATTGAAACATATTGAAATAGATTGAACACTATATATATATATAGTTTTTAAACGACTGATATAATTGTAAGTCTAAACATATTGAAACATCTTGAAATAGATTGAACACTATTGACACACTTTAAATAATTTAATGTTTCTGCTTTTGTGTCTAACTTTAAGATGTTGTGAAAAAACAACATGTACGAGTCTAAAATATAATGTTATGAAATTAAGATTACTGTTTACACTATTGGTTTCTTTTAGTGCCTCCTCGGTCTTTGCTCAGTCTAATTGTTGGACAAATTTGAATTCGCAGAATAGCGGTATTCCAAATTCGCAGTACAACGTTATTGTTGAATTACCTGCAGGTGAGTTTTTGATAGGTTCGGAAAATGGACTAATCGTTTACGATGGACAAAACTTTAATTTTCTTTCCAGTAGCGACGCACCATTAGGGTCGAAGTCTATCAATACAATATCCGTTATAGACAGTAATGTTTTCATTGGAACAGACAACGGGTATTCTGTCGTTCGGTCATCAGGAAGTGCTGAGTTATTTCTTTCTGCCTTCACAGGTTTGTCTGGGGATACTGTTTCTTCTTTCGTTATGGATACGTTGAATAGACTTTGGATAGGAACGGAAGAAGGTGTGTCCGTAAAGACTGGTTTAAACTGGCAATTACTTACATCAGCAGTTTTACCTTCTAATAAGGTTAGCGCGATGACTGCATTAACCTCTGGTAAAATTGGAGTAGCTACTGATCTTGGTGTTGCTATAGTAGAGCAATCCTCTAACGGCACCTATAGTGCAACAACATATACGAAACAAAACACGTCAAATGGTTTGTTGAATAACAACGTAACGGCGATTCTTGAGGATTCTTCAGAAAACCTATGGGTTGGAACACAATTTGGAATTTCAAAGTTTGACGGCACTACATGGACAAAATATACGGTGTCTAACACTACAGGGTTGGCCTCAAATGATATCCGTGGTTTTTCGGAAACGCCGGACGGCTCTATATTAGTTGCAACCGCTTTTGGATTGACAGAGTTTGATACAGCTGGTGGGGTAACCCATCTCTATTCTGCTAACGGTCTTGCGGAAAACATATTAGGTGATGTTGTTTATTGTACTGCAGATTCTAGTGTTTACATGGTTTCTAATAATCAGGCATCAGGAAACGACAATGGCCTGCACATATATAACGGTAGCTCATTTAGTAATTTTGAAAGAGAGAATACGGGTATGCCTACAAATCAACCTCTAGTTCTCGCCGCGGTTGACAATCAGATGTTCAGTGGCTTTGCCAATGGCCTTTATGAACGAGGACTTGGAGGAATAGCACAATATTCAACCCAAAATACTAACCTACCATCGAATTCAATTAGAGACTTAAGCACTGATGACCAGGGAAACCTATGGGCGTTGACAAATTCTGGACTATCTAAATGGGATGGCAGCACTTGGAGTAATTTCGGTTCTGCGCAAGGCCTTACTTCGTCATATTTTATAAGTCAGGCGATTACGGATAGTACATTCATTGTTTCAAACACATTCTCTAGTGGAGTGGTATACTACAATGGTGCTTCAGCTACAGCATATAAGTCTTTCAATACAACAGGCCTTGCTACAAATACGCACAGCGACTTTGAAAGAATGCCAAACGCAAGTGCGGCGATTGCTACAAATAGCGGTCTCTCAGTCTTTAACGGGTCATCTTTCACGCTTTACCAACAGAGCGCAGGACTTCTGTCAAATAACATAAAATCACTTAAATACGATTGGACCAATAATATACTTTGGTTGGGTCACAACAACGGTGCACATGGATTATCGTCTATGAATTCGGTGACAGGTACAATCACTAATTATTCGGCATCTTCTCCTTCCGCAGCCATAACTGATATAGCGATAGGTGGAACAGATAGTGTCATATTTTTCATTGCAGGGTCAAACTATTACCGTTTTGATGCCAAAATAGATTCTCTGTCTGTGTTTAGCTCATCAAACACTCCGCTCACCAGTTCAGTGCTTAATGACATTGAATATTTGAACGAACAATTATGGATCGCAACAGGCTCTGGTCTTCACATCGCTGATGATTTTGAGCGCAGTGCAGTTGCCTTAACAATAGGTGACCCTGCAACTTGTGATTTGGACTCAGTTATTATAATGTCGCTAGGCACGTATTCTTCCATACAATGGAATAATGGTTCTCAAAACACGTATGTAGCGCTAGACTCTACGGGTAGTGCTTCTTACGTAGCGGTCGATGCTAATGGCTGTACTTATTATAGCAATACCAAGCAGGTTACGATTTTTGAAAACCCACTAGCAGATTTATTTCTAACAAACGATACTTCTTTCTGCTTGGGCGAAAGCAACACCGTTACTACGTGGGACTACTTCGATACCTATTCATGGAATAATGGCAATACTGGTGATTCCGTTTATGTAACAGATAACGGCCAATTCTATTTAGAGGTTATGGATACTAATGGTTGTTTTGCAACATCAGACACCATACAGCTCGAGGTATGGAAACCATATGAGCTAGACTCTCTCTGTATCGTTACTGTGGATTCGTCAAATCACAATCAACTAGTTTGGAACAAAACTACAAATGAAAGGACTTTTCAGTACGGAATTTATCGTCAAAACCCCTTAACCGGTGATATGGACTTGATTGCAAATCACCCTGCTTCCGGAGTTTTATCTGTTTGGAGTGATGTTAACTCAAACGCAGGGATCACATCCACGCGTTACGCTATCTCAGTAATCGATAGTTGTGGAAACGAGAGTGAAATCAGTCCTATTCATAAATCGATGCACCTTACAATTAACGAAGGTATTAACGGAGAAGTTAACCTTATATGGGATGGATACGAAGGGATTGATATTGTGACCTATGAAATTTGGAGAGGCTCGTCACCAAAACAGATGTTTAAAATAGATGACGTACCCGCAGCAAACTTCACTTACACAGATCTGAATGCTCCAGTAGGTTTATTGTTTTATAAAATTGTAGTGGTAAACCCGTTCATATGTAACCCTACGGTTGGAAAAACTGAGTTGGAAGACAATTTCGGGACCTCAGAGTCCAACATTGTTGACTACGCACTTACGGACAACGTAATTATTTATCCTAATCCTTTCCAAGGGCAAACAAGGGTAGTTTGGAGTAACCCGGATTTAGAGGCTTACGAAATCAGAGTATATGATGCCGTGGGTCGATTAGTGGTTTACGAACCATCAATTACTCAAACCTATTATGACTTATATCAAAATGATCTGCCTTCAGGAGTTTATGCTATCGAATTAACAAACGGTGAGCGCCTCTTAAAAACAGATTTTATCATAGAATAATTACCAATAGGCTTAACCAGGCCAAACCAATAAACCTAAGCGCTTGCCTCTGAAGAGGTGCGTTTACAAATGTTTTCTGCTTTGAACAACCACTACAACAAGTTTAATATGAAAAATTCTCGGATTAATAAACTTAAGCTCCTGATTACAGGGGCTTTTGTTGCGTTTACTCAGTTTGCCTATGCGCAGTCTTCGACATACGAGAAAATGTTAATTAACAGCGACGAGACTAGTGAATATAATGTTGAGGGATCGTTTATAAATTCTAGCGGAAGCATTGTTATTTATGGATATCAATCTAAAAACAATTATGATCCGTTTTATCTTGAATTAGATCCAGCTACTGGTGACACTTTGAAATGGGTAGATGCCACAGGTACTCTATTTCCGGAGAGAATGCAAAGCATGGTTGAGCTTCCTACAGGAGGCTATATAGGGGTAGGTTACACCACAAGA
>Ga0209482_1002702_pt1 | contig 10782 bp, 19 predicted proteins | sample CoawatmetaG10DNA_FD_187512 | JGI IMG/M metagenome (GOLD analysis project Ga0209482, IMG submission 187512) | Marine microbial communities from the West Antarctic Peninsula - Coastal water metaG104-DNA (SPAdes) (version 2) | ecosystem: Environmental > Aquatic > Marine > Coastal ... | reverse complement strand
AAGTTGAGCCCATCATACACTTGCCTACGATTCTTGATCCTAGCCTTAGTGTTGTTTTTGTAACTCGCCAGTTGTTTAATATGTTGTCCGGTCTTTCCCATTTTCCGCTTTCGTCGTGTGCTAATATTTTTAATTTCTCACCATCGTAAGAGTTGTCACCAGTATTTTTCCAGTCAATAGTTGTGTCGAGACCATCAAGTTCTTTTAATTGCTCATTACTTTCAAGCTTTCTTCTAGTAAATTTTGAAGCTGGAACCCTATACGCCAGTTCTGTTTTAGGACGATCCATACCGTCTTGGATCGGCTTGAAGAAAAACGGATAGTTAACGGATATTGGCACAACTTTATCTGTAAACATCTTTTTAGCATCTGATCCAGATTTAGATAATATACCGAATCTGGCATCACTTGATATCGTCGCTTGATTAACAAGCTCTGCTGATGACATAAATGAAAATCCAGACCTTCTGTTTTTAAGGTAGCACATCCCGTAACATCTGTTATCTGCTTTGCATGCTTCCCAAAATATAAAGAATAATCTATTTGCTTCTCTAAAGTCTGGTGCTCCAACGTCGATCTTTGACCATTGTAAGTACATGTAGTGAGTGCCAGTGATATAAGTAGGTTTACCTTTAATATAAAACCAATAACCTTGTTCTCTTTTAGTAAACTCTTTATCAATATAGTCATACCATTTTTCTTTAAATTCTTCTGGATATTCTTCCCAGTCAAATCTATTTTTTATTCTGCTTAGTTCTTTTGGGTAATTTTGCTTTTCCCATCTTTGATCCGCTTTAGTTTCACTTCGTTTAAACGGTTCATCTGTTGCTGGTAAAGCAATCCTGAGATTTTGTATTTCAATGATTTGTCCAATTTGTCCAGTTTTACTTATTACTATAAAATCATAATCAGAGTTATATCCATACTCCCATTTTTTGAAACGATTTTGTTTCTTTAATATTTTAGGATTAACAACGTCTTTAACTTCTACCCAAAGTGTTTGTTGATAAATCATTTGCTTCTCCCTTCTGCAAAACCTTTAAAAGCTTTTTGTTCTTTAAATTCTTTAGGTTTTTCATTTAAAATATCTTCTTCTATTTGTATACGATTAAGTATTTCAAAAGCATCAAATATAGCTAACTTTTTAGTTGCAGCAGCATTTTTTAATCTATCAGCGCTTACATCGTCGTCTGAGTCAACAATCTTTTCTTTTGCTACTTTAATAAGTTCCTCAACTGCTTTTTGCCCAGCTTGGATTATTTTCTTTTTCGTCTCCTTGGTATTCATGCGTTAAGGCTATATCATTTGATTTCATACAATAAAGTCGTTCACCATCTATTATAAACTCAAATTCAGAGTTTGGGGTAAACGTAATAAGCGTTCCAGGCGTTATTCCTAGAGCTTCTAAGGTGTTGTTTGTATACTTTACTATACCAACATTAGGTTGTTCTTCTCTTTTGTCTAAGAAGTTTTGGTTTTTAAGTGGTTTTATAAAACAATAATTTAAATGTGATTTTAAATTATACATATATATTTGTTCAGGTGAGCAAAAATATAATTCATTTTTAAAATAAGTTCCACTATTTTTTTCAATACCTTTCTGGTCATAAAACCTGCGTAAGACATTATGATGTATATGTATTTCATCACCTACTTTTATCTTTGTATTATAAGCTGCTGGAGTCGAAACCACAATAGCTCTTTTACTTACAAAAACATGATTTTCAATACTTGAATTAATAACTAATTCCTTATTATCAACCTTTTTTATATTTTCATATCTTTTATCTAAAGGTTTTATAATAAAATGGTATAAGCTTTTCATTAATAACTAAGATCATATTCCAAAGATACAGCCATGTTGCTGTTAAACTTTTTCCAAGGTAAAACTTCGTTGTTTTTTATTATGTAAATATTATATGAACAATCTTTATCATCAAAAAGTATATTGTTAATAATATGCTTACCATAAACTTCTTGGCCTAAAGAATAATGCATGGCTTCGTTTTTGTAGTCAGCACCTATACTAATCTTTCTTATCTTCTTCATTCTCTACTTTTGTATAAGATCCGTCTTCTAGGTTTATGTTTACTTGGCCATATTTACTTTCTAGTATTTTTTTAGATTCTTCTATATCATTATTAATTTCTGCAACCTTATGCAGCATAGCATGTTTTTTAGTTTCAGCTACTCCTATATCTAAAATTACCTTTTGCAAGTCTTCTTGATATTTTGTAATTTTCTTTAATTCTTCTTTTGTTATTTTATTTTCCATTTAATTTAATTATATTGTTGTTATATATATTTATTTATTCACAAGCAACCGGTGTTCGTGCTCTACCAGAATTATTTATTTCGTAATCGTATTGTACACCATCAAAAACTGCTTTATAATAACCTGGATCAGCTAATTCAGTTCCACCTATATCTAAGTATACTCTATTACCCTGCGCTATTAATGCAGTACCTTCTTTATACAAAAATGTTCCTTCATACGTTACTTCGCATGCTTCGCCTTTTCCAACTGGTTCTGTTGTTGATGCAAATGCTGCTATAGGCAATGGACACAAGCTCAAAAACTGAACTACCCCAGCTGCACTAACGCCATAATAACCACTAACCTCTGCTTCTTTTAAGTATGAAAGAAATAATGATCCAGGAAGAAATGGAGTTTTCCCTTCCGCGTCGGTATATACTTTATCACCATTTTTTAAAGCTTCATCTCCATTATTTTTATAGATCCTGGTATCCTTTTCAAGATCACAAGCACTTAATCCTTCGCCGCCTACAGCAGAACTTAAAAAAGATCCTATTACTTCTATAGGCTCAGATGATCCACCTCCAGGTCTAGACCCAGGTAAACTAGCTAACTCTTGGATTCCCATGCTGAGATTTATTTTCATTTTTTAAGATTTAATTTTTTATCCAGGTCTATTAACTTCTGTTATAAGACCGTCTGCAACTACTATTTCAGTTGCTCTTTCCTGTCTATCTTCTACAATATTTAATGTACCACTAAAGCCATCAATTACTGGTATAACAGTATTTCCTTTTAAAGCTGTAGTACTAGTATCACCTATTTGCAATAGCGAAGTATTGCCAGCCAATGCCTCATTGCTTGCTGTACCAATAACCATACTAACTTTATCTGAATTAGTATTTATTGCATTAGCTTGAGCTCCGGTTATTGTAGTTGGCTTATTTGATAAGCTTGTATAATCACCATTGAAAAGTGAGGTATTGCCGGCTAAAGCCTCATCGCTCGCCGTGCCAATAACCATAGATTTTTTAAGTGTGTTAGCCGAAATTGCCGAAGCTTGACCAGTTGTTATTCCAACCTTTGCACTGTTATCTGATATTTCAGTTGCTTGTCCTGAAGTAATTCCAGTCTTAGCTGTGTTATCTGATATTTCAGTTGCTTGTCCTGTTGTTATACCTACTTTAAGTGTGTTGTCTGATATTTCAGTTGCTTGTCCTGAAGTAATTCCTACTTTAGCAGTATTATCTGCAACATCTGAATTTGCAGCAACTCTTGCTTCTGTGTAATATAAATTAGAAGAACCTTCTGATATATCATCTGTATCTAACACTACAACACCAGTTTTAGTATTAACACTATCTACTGGAGCAGTTGGAGGAATTACTGTGTCACCTCTTAAAGCTGTACTATTAGTGACTCCAAATCCAGGAAATGATGTTTTTAATGTGTTATCTCCTATTTCAGTTGCTTGTCCTGTTGTTATAGTAGTAGTATTGCCAGCTAATGCATCGCTTGCGTTTGTACCTACTTGTAAAAATCCATCAGCTGTTACATCAGCTAAACTACCATTTCTAGTTAAAGTTAAAGTTTCACCTGAATAAGACGCTCCTGTAACATAATAGTTTTCACCAGTACCTGTGGTTATAGACAAATTAGTGTCTCCAGATTGATTTGCTGTAAATTCCGTAGCTGTGCCATTTAATGTTATAGTGAACTTACCGTCGTTAACAGTTGGTAAAGACGCAGAAGTTATAAACTCTTGTCCATTTGTTAATTCATCGTTATTAGTTGGTATAGTAGGTTTATTAGTTAAATTCGTATAATCACCATCAAATGTGCTTTTGCTATTAAAAGTATTCCAATTATCTTTAGTTAAATAACCATCTGTATTAGTATCTGCTTTTGTTATACTTAATGATCCACTTGAGGTTATTGAACCTGACAAAGGCGCGGTTGTTGTTACTGAAATTACAGTTCCTGTATTGTCAGTAAAGTTATCAGGATTTGTGCCATTATATGGAGTAAAACCTAATCCGTTTGTTACGTTGGCACTTGTTAATGACAATGTTCCTCCAAGAGTTAAATTACCAGTATCTGTTACGGTTCCAGAGAGATTTATACCACTAACTGTTCCAGTTCCACTAACAGATTTGACAGACCCATCAGCATCACTAAAAGTTGTAAAATCACTAGAACTTAAATAACCATCTTGTGTCTTGCTTGCTTTTTTTATGGATATAGTTGTAGAACCACCATCTGTTCTTTCTAATGGAGAAGTTGCTGTAATAGTTCTTATAGCACCAGTTAATATACTAGATTTTAATGATGATCCAGATATTTTAACATTACCACTCGCATCATAACCAGCTAAACCAACCACGTCTAGTACATTTGTTTTAGGAATAAATATACTGTTATCACTTATTTTTGCATTAGCCATATTATTTAATTTTCTAAACCTATAACAAAAGTACTATTTTCTAATTCAGCTAAATAATTAACAAAAAAACCAAAAGCACTATTTTCTAGTTGTAAAAAATTAGTTGGATCTTCTGGATCTATAGGCGTATTATTGCCACTACCAGGTCTTGATGAACCCGGCAAGCTAGCTAAACTAGATATACTAATTTTCAAAATTTAAAACAAAGCTATTATTCTTTTTTCAACATCCGCTGCGGTATATGCTTCTGTACCTGCTGGCGCTTCTATTTTCCATATTTTAGTAACTAAAATTGGTAAAAAAGAACCTGCTGTAACACCATAAAAAGTTATTGACTTCGCAAAAGTTGTGTCACTTGGTTGACCTTCCATTACAACTGTTATATTGCCAGCTATACCTACGTATACGCAAGCTCCTCTACTTAGAGTATCGACAGTTTCTCCAGCTGCAGGAGTACCTGTTGTTACTACCACTTGCTGACCAACGGGGGCTTCGCCAACTATGTTTGCTCCCAGTATAGGGGTTGCTGAGTGAGCAAAAACTCTAGGTTGAGCCGCTTCATTACCAGCTAGACCATCTATATCTATATTAGTTATATTTGCCATTTTTTTATTTATTTATTTTTGTAATTTTTTCAGCACCACGACTTCCGAAGTATGCTACATATACTGTTACCAGCAAAGTTTTTAATAAGTTTATCCAAGCTTCATCAACGTTGAATTTTAAATGAAAAGAATCTATAGACATCATAAAAACTGCAGAGGTAGTTAAAAATATAAGAGCTAATGGACGAGTATTTTTAGAAAGCCATGAATCACTTTTCATATCGCTTTTCCATCTACTAGATACTTCTTTCATTTCAGCTATATCTTGTTCTATAAGTCTTAACGCTTGTTCTTTGTCAATAGGCTTAATCTTATTATCACTTGATATAAGATTTTTTACCATACCAAGAGTTCCTTGACTAGGCAATGCATCACCAAGTAATTTTAAAACTTTAGGTGCTTTAGTTGATAAAAAAACTCCTATTTTAGTTTCTTTAAATGTTTTTTTAGCCATTACTTAGTCACCTTATGGGTTTTTCCATCTACTACAAAAGAATCTTTACCTGCTTTTCTAGCTTTTGTTAATTCACCTATAAATTTATTAGCCATAGGGCCTTCTTTCATTGCGGTAGCGCCTTTACTTTTACCTTCTGTCTTGCACCCAAAATTACTAGCATAGTTTGCCATTTTAACAATAGCTGGTTTATATTTTTTAGTACTTTTCATTACTTTACTAGCCGCAGCACAAGTAGATTTACCTGGCATGTTTTTCTTAACCCAGGAAGTAAACTTACCTTTGTTTTTTTCTTTTATTTCTGGAAATTCTTTTTTTGCCATAATACTATTTATTTATGTTGTATGGGAAGTTTTTATTAAACCATTGTTTTCTTTCATCGCATCCGCAACCTCCTGGTATGGCGTCTGCTAATTTTTTTATACCTGTAGCTTTAGTAAACTTTTCTATACTATCGCCAAGACCTTTAGATTTCATAAACTTTTGTATTCTTCAGTTGCATTAAAACTAGGACATGCTTTATTAGCAAACTTGTTGTGTGAATATATAGTAGCAGTTGGATACATTGCTTTAAGTGTTTTAAGCACATTTAAGAGACTATCTTTCTGTTCTTTTGTTCTTGTATCTTTAGGGGTATTACCATCGGTCTCAACGCCACCACAATAGCAAACTCCTATTGAGTTGCGATTATGACCTTTGCAATGAGCACCTGTTTTATCTATATCTCTACCTTTTTTAATAGTACCATCTAATTCTATATAAAAATGATAACCTATATCTGTCCAGCCTCTACCTTCTACGTGCCACTCTTTTATTGTACTTACTGGTACGTCTTGACCTTCTCTAGTTGCAGAGCAATGTATAATGATTTCATTTATACTTCTCATTTTTTAGGTTTTTTACTAGCTTTCATTTGCTCATCACTATCGTAAACATCAGCTTCAGAATTTTTTTGTGTGCGATCTATTATTTTTTTTCCATCACAATAATAAGCATACTTGCTTTTTTCTGCTTGTTCACCATATTTTTTAGACCATTTTTCCCAAAGTTTTTCGCATTTATCTTTATTACCTCTATTTCTCATTATTTCTTTTTTTATGTAATAAAGTCCATTTATGAACAGTGTAGCCTATTGTTAGACTTAATAACAATATTTCTAAAGCTGGTTCTATCCAATTTAAACTAGCTAAAGTAAATGAAGATGCATTTAATAAATACAACTTAAAATCATCTACCCCCACTAATCTTGAGCTAAAAGATTAACATTACCTTTATACATAATATTATCAACAGATAAATCTGACTTTATGTTAACATCTCTTGACGTCATTACTCTTTTACCAGCAGGTCTACATCTATTTGCAGTATTTAATTCAATACCTGATCTTGCTATTACTTTTCCCATGTTTTTATTATTTGTTTTTATTATTTTTGAATATTGATCAATATTTTTAAATTCTACATCTATCATACTATAGTCTACTCTATCATATCCATCTTCGCTTTTATAAACCATTTGCTCTGGCATTTCGTCTGATAGAACACCTTGAAAAGTTCCTTCGCCATTGCTAGGATCTATAAATTTAAATGAATATATATTATAACCTTGCTCTGACTTATCTATTAATCTTATATTAGTTTTTAATCTTCTGTCAGATATGGACCAATTCTTAGGATTAAGACCGCTTTCATCCCACCAGTTGCCTGCAGCATTACCAGCTCCCTGGCCAATTGAGCCCACCGTTGCATGTGCGTTTGGCATATTAGTTGGACCACTGCTGGGCCCAAACGTGCCAGGTGTTGCATTTGGGTCAACTAATGAATTACTTATTTCCCCCCATAATCCCTCTGCCTCTGTTCCAGTGGTAGATTGTGGTGGTGCATATTCAGACTGAGTTTTATATGGAGCATATTCAGAACTTTTGTCTTGACGACCAATATTTCCGCCTACGTTACGGCCGCCTGAATAAACAGCTTTACCGCCTATAGATTCACTTTCATTAATTTCGTCTGCGTCGTAACTTCTTCCAAAAACTTTTCCTCTAGGTTTAGGACCTGGAGGAGGAGGAGGAGGAGCTGGTGAATTACCGCTTGTATCAATAAAATTAGATTCCATTTCACTAGCTGAGTTCCCAGCGTTTCCTTCACCATAAACACTCTGCCAAAACAAATTGCCATAAGAACCTGTAGGATATGGATTAGTAAAAGCAGGTAAAACAGCTGTAGGCCCTTTTTTATCAATATCTCTTTCATCTAAAAATTTATTTTTTCTAGGTATAGGTACTGGATTTGAAAGTGCAGCTAAGTACACTGGATTTATTCTAGCCATATCATCTATTTTTATCTTTATTAACTTCTTTTATAGAAAAGCTCAATACTTTATTAGAGTATGTGTTTTGTTTTAACTTGTTAGGTATGTCTTCTTCACCTAAAATTATACGGTACATCCGACTTATCAGCTGTTTGCACTTGTATGAAACTTTATATATGTGATATTTTTGAGTGGTGTGGTTTCTTTTCCGCCACACTGTAATCCACCCTTGTTTCAATAATCTGTTCCAGCGCCTGTTATCCCAGCTGAATGAGTACGTACCTTTTATAAAATCGTCTTTAGTAAACATATCTATAGCATCTAAATAAACTAGTAGCTCTAAATCTGCATCATTTAAATTATTATTTTTACAAGCCCATTTTCTAATTATTCTATAATGTTTAAGTAAACCTAGTTCTTTTAGATCACTAGATGTTAATTTTCTCATAAAATAACAACCACATCGAACTCTTTAATAATTTTATACTGTTCTTTATTTATTTCAATATTAAATCCAGCGGCTTTGTCATAATAGACTTCGTCACCTTTTTTTAATACAGATACTTCAGAGCCAGGTTCTAAAACCCTAGCTCTTCTATATCTAACATCTTCTCTTTGTTTTTCAGAAAGAATTAAACCACCTTTTGTAGTTACATCAGTTTCTTTTATTGGTTCTATAACCAAATACTTACCTACCGCTTTCATATTCTGATATTATTTATTACACAATCAGTTGAAAGTATAGTAGTGGCTACTGATGCCGCGTTCATTAATGCACTTTTAGTAACTAGCAAAGGATCTATAATTCCGGCTTTTACCATATTAACCGTATTCCCTGTAACCACATCTAGTCCCATGCCTTCTACTTCTGAAGCTTCATAACCTTCAACGCCAGCATTTTTAAGTATCAATTTATAAGGTTCTTTAATAGCACAATAAAGTACTTCTTCACCTATTGACATTGGTTTTAATTGCTGTGCAGCATTTAGCAAAGCTATACCGCCTCCTGGCACTATACCTTCTTTGATCGCAGCTTTTGTAGCACAAATAGCATCTTCTACTCTATCTCTTTTTTCTTTTAATTCTATTTCAGAATTAGCTCCCACTTTAACTGTTGCAACTTTAGCTTTTAATTTAGCTAATCTTCTTTCTAGTCTAATAACAATATGTGGGTTTTTAGTTTCTTTTAATTGATCTTCTATTAAAGTTATAGTTTCTTTTACTTCTTTGTTTTCAGACAAATCAACTTTTAATATAGTATCTTCATTATTAGTGATACACTTTAAACAAGAACCTAAATGTTCAGGTTGTATAATGTCCATATCATCACCTAAGTCTTCATTTATAAGAGTAGCTCCAGTAACTGCACATATATCATTTAATACGTCTTTCTTACTAACACCATATATAGGAGCATCTAATACGTTAACTTTTATATTACCTTTGCTTTTATTCATAGCCAGTGCTGATGCTACTTGAGGATCTACATCAGCTATTATTAATAAACTTCTACCATTTTTAATAATAAATTCAAGGATTGACTGAATCTTCCGCACGTTGGGTATTACTGATTCTACTACTAGAACCAACGGATTTTCAAGCTCAGCCGTTCCTTTTTGTTTATTGGTAATAAAGTGGTTGTTCTTAAGAGCTTGATCATATTGAACACCCTCTATTAACTCAACTACAGTCTCAGGTTGTTCGTTTGTTTCCATCATAACAACCCCTGTCTCATCTACTAATTTGAATGCTTGTCCTATGACCTTGCCCAACTCTATATCATTATTAGCTGATATAGTAGCGACTTGGTCTATTTTTTTACCTGTTACCTTTTTACTATTTTTATTTAAATAGTTTAATACTTTTTTAACACCACTATCAATACCTTGCTTCATCAATCTAGTATTCTCTACTAATTCGTGAGCTTGAGCTTGATCTAGTATAGCTTTGGCTAAAACTGTTGCTGTAGTTGTACCATCTCCAGCGGATGATAATGTTCTTTGAGCAGCCTGTTTTATGAGCGTAGCGCCTATGTTTTCTAATGGATCTTTTAGTGTTATATTATTTGCTACTGTTACTCCATCTTTAGTAATTTGTGGAGTACCGTTTTCATCCTCCATTATAACACACTTACCACTTGCTCCTAAAGTAGAACCAACAGCATTTGTTAATTTTTCTACTCCAGTTAATATCTGACTTCTAGCACCATCGCCAAAAGTCAGATTTTTAACTAACTTTATTTCTTGCATTTAATTTAATTTGATATGATTTATTTTTGAATATTACTCGAAGGTTTTAATTACTTTCGGTCCTTTGGTAAACTCTAGCTTATTAATATAATGTTCAACAGATGCATCTATTGCTTGTTCTGCTCCGGCTATCGTTTCTCTTCTGGTAACATCTACCCATGTTTCAGGATCATTAATGTCTCTATATTCGGTTTGTAAAAAGCCATTAGGTAGTTGAACTATTCTCCAGTTTTTCTTCTGTGAAATATGTTTCCAGTACTTAATGGTATCTTCTGTTGGTTGTGGCGCACTAGACCACGTGTTAGTGCGGGTATATAAAAACGTCATTGTATTTGGTTTTAATTAAACGTTGGTTATTTATATTATCACTTGATAATTCGGTTATTTAGTTTTTTACTTTCTTTACTTTTTTAACTGGGTAAGACTCTACTTTACCGGTTTTGTTGTTCCAGTTATACTCAGT
>Ga0209482_1002699_pt1 | contig 10787 bp, 11 predicted proteins | sample CoawatmetaG10DNA_FD_187512 | JGI IMG/M metagenome (GOLD analysis project Ga0209482, IMG submission 187512) | Marine microbial communities from the West Antarctic Peninsula - Coastal water metaG104-DNA (SPAdes) (version 2) | ecosystem: Environmental > Aquatic > Marine > Coastal ... | reverse complement strand
GGATATATTTTGTTGCAACACCGATGTACAAACAAGAGGTCGCGTCTCTTATGGAGCTTAAAGTTGCTCCTGCAATCATGTTTTATATAATCTTCTTATTAGGCTTAATTTTCTTTGTTATTAATCCCAATCTTAGTAATACGCTTTTCAATGTCTTTATGATTGGTGCTTTTTATGGATTAGTAACTTATGGAACTTACGATCTAACCGTTTACGCAACTATGAATATCTTTAGCCTCAAACTAGTAGTTGCAGATATTCTATGGGGAATGATTCTATCTGGCTCTGTAGCAACCCTTACTGTATTTACTTCAGCCAAATTTAACTAACTTAATTATGTCTATTGCATATACTTCTGGCGAGCCCTCTGGAATTGGTCCTGATATAGCCCTCATATACGCTCAAAAAGAGAGGAGTGAAGACCTTATACTTTACGGTGATCCTGATGTATTAATTAGTCGAGCAAAGCTTCTTAACTTGCCTATCTCATTAAAGGAGCATAAGACAAAAAAAGCAAATGAACTTAGTATTTTTCCTATTAAAACAAAATCAAAAGTTGAGCCAGGGAGGCTAAACCCTGATAATTCAGATTACGTATTATCATTGATTAGGCATGCAACTAATGATTGCGTTCATAAGAATTGTAGTGGCATGTTGACTGGCCCTATTAATAAGGCTGTCATTAATCAATCTGGAATCGAATTTATTGGCCATACTGAGTATCTTGCTGATTTAACTCAAACCCCTAAAACTGTAATGCTTCTTGCAACAGATCAACTTAAAGTTGCTCTTGCTACTACTCATCTTGCTCTAAAAGACGTATCTAAAAATATTACAAAACAATCTCTTATAAAAGTCATTACCATAATTAATAACGACTTTAAATACCTAGGGGTGGAAAATCCGTCAATTCTTGTTTGTGGGCTTAACCCACATGCTGGTGAAAATGGATATCTTGGCGATGAAGAATTAATAACAATTATTCCTGCTTTAAGCTCACTAAAGAAGAGCGGTATTAATCTTATTGGACCAGTTCCAGCAGATACTGCTTTTACGCCAGACTCGTTAAAAAATATTGATGTAGTTCTAGCAATGTATCATGATCAAGGTTTGCCTGTATTAAAAGCAAAAGGTTTTAAAAATGCAGCCAATATAACCTTAGGTCTTCCTTTTATTCGCACTTCTGTTGATCATGGTACAGCTCTAGACCTAGCAGGCACTGGAAATATTAGCCTAGGTAGTTTTAATACAGCGCTATCCTACTTCAAGACTTTAACTAACAATGCGTCACCAGCCTAGAAAAAGATTTGGACAAAACTTTTTAGTTGATCATAGAATTATCAACCAAATTATTTCAACAATATCTCCAAAAAATGATGACTGTATTATTGAAATTGGCCCAGGGAAAGGGGCGATAACTTTTCCTTTAATTGAGCATCTAGATCAATTGTATGTCATTGAAATTGACCGAGATTTAGCTTCTATGCTTGAATCAGAGAAGCAAGAAAAATTAACTATCTATCAGTCAGACGCACTAACATTTGATTTTAGTCAAATTCCTAATAAACTTAGGGTAATTGGAAACCTTCCATACAATATTTCTTCACCTTTATTGTTTCATCTACTTGACTATAGAATGCAGATTATTGATATGACTTTTATGCTTCAAAAAGAAGTAGTTGATAGAATAGTTGCACCTCCAGGAAATAAGACTTATGGAAGACTTAGCGTTATGATGCAAGCTTTTTATGAAGTTGAATTAATGTTTGTTGTCCCAAAAGAATCTTTCGAACCACAGCCAAAAATTGAATCTGCTATACTTTATCTTAAAACGAGAGAGCAGCCGCTAGTTAAAAATTCAAAACCTTTAGAGGAAATAGTAAAACTTGCATTCTCTCAGCGAAGAAAGACACTTAAAAATTGTTTAAAATCTGTATTAAATCAATCACAAACTGAAATCGATTTATCTCAAAGAGCTGAAATGCTTAGTCCTGAAAACTTTGTAACCCTAATGAATGATTATGAAAAACAAAATTGAAGTAAACGTAGAAGTAACTTACTTGCCAGAGCAATCTAATCTAATGAGCAGTCAATATGCTTATGCTTATACAGTTACCATTACCAATATTGGAGAAACTGGAGCTCAACTTAGAACAAGACGCTGGCTAATACAAGACGAATCTGGAGAAACTGAAGAGGTTATTGGTGAAGGTGTAATTGGACAGCAACCCCACCTTTCTCCTGGTGAAAGCTTTAAATACAGTTCTGGGGCAGTAATTAGTACTGAAACGGGAACCATGAAAGGCTCTTATGGAATGATTAGTGATCAAGGACAAAGGTTTGATGCAGTGATTCCAGAGTTTACGTTAAGTGAACCTTATACCCTTCATTAGTAATAACTTATGGACTATGCTATTGGTGATGTTCAGGGCTGCTTTAAAAGCCTTAAGGGACTTTTAAATAAAATTAATTTCAATACCGATAGAGATCAATTGTACTTTCTTGGTGATGTTGTTAATCGAGGCAATAACTCACTTGAGACGCTCCGCTTTATTCAATCAAATCAAGACAACATGGACATGGTCCTTGGTAACCATGATTTTCATCTATTGGTTTGTGCATTAACTGAGCGCAAGCCTAATAAAAATGATACGTTCTTAGATATATTATCTGCATCTGATAAAACTGTTTTACTTGACTATCTCCTTACTAGACCACTTGTAATTGAGCATAAAGATGCACTTTTTGTTCACGCGGGAGTCCCACCTCAATGGTGTAAGTCAGATGCTATCAAAAATGCAGAAGTGGTTCATAAAAATCTTCAATCAAACAATGTAAGTGAATTTTTATCTAAAATGTACGGCGACTATCCAAACAAATGGTCTAATGATCTTTCCAATGAAGAGATCTCTCGCTACACAATAAACGCTTTAATGAGAATGAGGTTCTGTAAAGAAGATGGTGAGCTTGAATTTGATCATAAGTTAAACGTTGATCAAAATCCAAAAAATTTTGAAGCATGGTTTTTGCATTCAAACCGGTTAATGGCTGATGAAGAAATATTTTTTGGGCACTGGTCATCTCTTAAAGATATTGACTCTAAAAATATTTACCCTCTAGATCATGGGTGTGTATGGGGTGAGAGACTTACAGCTTACAACTTAGACAATCACAATTATATTTCACAAAAATCATTAGAAATTAGCTAGGAAGGAGCACTTCTAAGATTAATCGATCCTTCATAAACAAACTCTCCAGGACCGCTAAGGTAAACTTTCTTTCCATCATATTCAACCATTGCATCTCCACCACTCAAATTAACCTTTACCTTTGAATTCAGAATACCAAGCTTAATACCATAAATCACAGCTGCACAAGCACCTGAACCACAAGCAAGCGTTTCACCAACTCCTCTCTCAACAACCCTCAACTGAATCTCATCCTTACTTAATACCTTCATAAACCCAACGTTGACTCCATCAGGAAAGTAACTAGAGGATTGAATTTTTAAGGCTGTAGAATCTATATCAGATATGTCATCTAAAATCAAAATAGCATGAGGATTTCCAATTGATAAAGATCCAACTTTAAAACCCTCAACCAAATACTCTAAACTCTCTTCATTGATATTAAGAGGAATTTTTGATGGAAGGAAATTTGGTACACCCATCTCAACTCTTACAGAATTATTACTATTAATAGTTAAAACCATAATGCCCGCATTAGTTTCAACAGATAATGGATTCTTATAAGATAGATTTCTTTTTTGTATATAAAGAGCAAAACACCGAGCACCATTTCCGCACTGGCTTACCTCAGAGCCATCAGCATTAAATATTACATATCGAAAGTCAGCGTCTTTTGATGAAGAGCTCTCAACCATGAGTAGCTGGTCAAAGCCAATACCAAAACGACGATCAGACAATTTGCAAATTTCATCAGTTGATAAACTAATATCACCATCAATATTGTCGATTATTACAAAGTCGTTTCCAAGGCCATGCATTTTTGTAAAATATATCATGATTTGTATTTTAACCTTTTGTATCATGATTTATTTAGATACTGATATGCTAAAATCTAAAAAACCAACCTAATAATTAAAATAATGAACACTCCAAGTAATATAACGCTTAGTAAGGATAAAAAACTTCTTACTGTAAGATTTAATGATACTGATTACCCAATGAGTAGTGAGTATCTTAGGGTTTACTCTCCATCAGCAGAAGTTCAAGGGCATGGTCCTGGACAGGAGACTCTTCAGTTAGATAAGCAAGATGTAACCATCCAAACGCTTGTTCCTATGGGGAATTACGCTATTGCAATTCACTATAGTGATGGACACACTACTGGAATATACTCATGGGGTCATCTTTATAAACTTGGCAGTAATAAAGATGAGCTATGGCTTGATTACTGTAATCGAGTAGAAGATAAAAATAATAGTAAGAATTACCATGAAGTTCAAATTTAACTTAAAAATACAAATATTAAATTTTTAGAGTTAGTTTGACAATATGATTAGTAATTTTGTTAAAATTACACCTTAGCATTTTTGATATAAACTCTTAAGAATTTATATTATTAAATAAAAATAACTACTTTAGGTAAAAAAAATGAAAAATAAATTTATTCAGTATTCAACACTCCTTTTCTTGTTTTTTACCACTCAGGCATACTCCAACCCAATTAATAAAATTAATTTTATTGGGCTCAACAATACTTCTGAAAGCTCTTTATTAACATTAATTCCTTTTAAAATTGGTCAAAATTTTTCACCTAATGCTAGTGATAGCATCATTAAATCACTATTTGAAACTGGGCTATATGAGAATATTCGAATTAGTAAAAATGAAAACTCTCTTGATATTACTTTGAAAGAAAATCCGAACATAAAATATTTTGAAATTAATCTGAACACTGGTTCAGGTTTTTCTAACTGGCTCAAAGGTGAAAAAATGCTCTTTACCTCTGAAGTTTTAAATGAACAGCTATCTATAAATAAACTTTCTATTGGTAATATTTATACTAAAAGAAAGTTAGATGATTTAGTTCTACTCCTTAAATCTCAATATTCAGATTCGGGCTATTATAATACTCAGATTAACGAAACTGTTACTATAGACGATCAAAATAGAGCAGGAATTGAACTTAATATAGTTCAAGGAAATAGAGTAAAAATTGACTCTTTCACTATTTTGGGCGCTAATAAATTTACAGAAAAGAGCTTACTAAAGTTATTTAAGATTGGTAAGGCTGATATGTCTTTAATTAATTACTTTACAAATAAAGATGATTTTACGGAATCTAAGTTTGCAGCTGGAATTGATTTAGTTACAAATACTTATTTTGACTCAGGCTACTTAGACTTTAAGATTCTTAATATTGACTCAAAACGCGACTCTAATAATGAAAATATTTCTATTAATATTGAGATATCTGAAGGAATTCAATATAAATTAGGCCAGATCTCGTTTGAAGGTGAACTTGGAGGTCTAAATCTTTCAGATCTTAACAACACAGTCACCTTAAATAAAGGTGATATTTTTAATCGAAACTCAGTAATTCAAAATATTCAAACACTCACTGATTTATTTGCTGATAAGGGGTACGCATTTGTTGAAATCAGCCCTGTCACTTCAGATTTTTTAGACTCTATTAATATTAACTTTATTGTGTCCTTAAACAAAAAAACATACATTAATAGAATTACAATATCAGGAAATACTCGTACTCAAGATGAGGTAATTAGACGTGAAGTTGGAGTTTCTGAAGGTGGCTTATACTCTAGAAGCTTACTTAGAAAATCTTTATTAAAATTAAGAAGACTTGGATATTTTTCGGATGTTCAAATATCTACTTCAGAAGTTGAGGGTATGAAAGATAAAATTAATATTAATTTTATGGTTGAAGAAACTCAAACTGGTTCTGTAAGCTTTTCAATGAGCCATAGCAATAACTATGGCATCTCTTTTGGTGCTGGAATAGAAGAAAAAAATATTTTTGGATCTGGGAATACTCTTAATGCAGATTTAAAGATTTCACAGTCGTTTAATAAAATCAGTTTTTACTTTATGAATCCAAACTTTAATGATGAAGAGCATAGTATTAGCCTAGGAGCCTTTAGAAGTGAGATCAACGATGATGATGTAGCAGAAAATTCTTATGAAATTGATTCGACAGGCTTTAGTTTTGGTTATGGCATTCCACTTAATGATGAAACTAGGCTTAACAGTAGCTTAGAGTATTCGAAAAATGACGTTAAGTGTAGTAATCTATTCTCTGGGACAGGCTATGAGTCAAGCCAGTGTGCCAAGAAAAGTAACGACGAATTTAAACTCAATATTAACTGGAATCAAAATACACTCAATAATTATATGTATCCAACAGAAGGTGTCAGTAATTCATTGAATACTGGAATTTCATTACCAATGGGTGACTATAGATATTTTAATATAAGTGCGGATCATGCGAGCTATGCGCCAATTAGCGATGTATCTACTTTAAAACTTACTGGAAATCTTAATTTATCTAAAGGCTATAGTGGAAAGGCACTACCTTTTTATAAACGTCACTTTGGTGGAGGGGCAGGGTCTGTCAGGGGTTTTGGAAATAAAACACTTGGACCACTGTACCCAAATGGAAAAGCTAAAGGAGGTGAGCTCTCAATACTTGGAAGTGCAAATCTTATAACACCTGCTTTTTTCTTTGATGATAATGAAAAAATGAGGATGAGTGCATTTATAGATGCAGGTAATATTTACGAAAAAAGTTCAAATATTAAGCTTGGAGATATAAGAATGTCAGCTGGATTTGGATTTGCTTACCTTAGCCCTATTGGATCTATTGGAGCTTTTATATCAACTCCAATTATTAAAAAATCTGGTGATACTATTGAGAGTTTTGGTTTTTCTTTAGGCTCTGGTTTCTAAAATTTTTATGAGAATTTTTGCTATTTCTTGTTTAGTATTTCTGACTTTATCTGTATATGCTGAAACGATTAAAATAGGCTATATTGATACTGAGCAAGTTGTTAATAATTTGCCACAATATAAGCAAAGTGTAGAAGATATAACGAAGGAATTTGAACCAAAAAAACAAGAACTACTTGACTTATTTAATCATATTGAACTTCTTAGAGTAAAAATTAATAATATTAATAAATCTGAAAAGAAAGAAAATCTCCAAATAGAGTTTTCCAGGTTAGCTAAGCTTGAAGAGAACTTTAAGCTAGAGACTGAATTTTGGCAGAAAATGATGAATAATAAAAAAATCGATTTACTTCAAAAAATTGAACTGTTAATTAATACAACAATAAATGAACTTGCAGTTTCTGAAAACTACGATCTTATTTTGTATAAGAATGCTGCTTTCGTTAGTGACAAAGTTAATATTTCAGAAAGGGTAATTGAAAGAATTCAAAAACTCTCGCTATGAAATTAACTCTAGAAGAAATAGCAAAATTAATAGGCGCTTCAGTTCAAGGAGATTCATCTAAAGAGATTTTAGGAATTAATACTCTAGTAGATGCTTCTTCAGATCAAGTTTCTTATGCTGTTAGTAAAAAATACAAAAAACTCCTATTGGGATCTAATGCTGGTGCAGTAATTGTAGACAAGAGCCTTCAAGGTCAATGTTCAACTAATATACTATTAGTTGAAAATGTTTATCTAGCTTATTCAATATTAACTCATAAATTTAAATATTTACAAAATATTAATCATCTTAAGTCAGGTTTAGATGTTAATTATTCATTCGCTAATGTTGACATTGCCCCAAGTTGTGTCATTGGTAAAAATGTTGTTATTGGGGAAGGCTCTTCGATTGGAGCAAATTGTGTTATTGAAGATAATGTCAATATTGGTAATAATGCACGAATTGAATCAAATGTAACGATTCAAAATGGATCTCAAATTGGAAAAAATTGTGTCATCTTACCTGGAGCAATAATTGGCTCTGAAGGCTTTGGAAATGCTAGAGATGAAAATAATAAATGGTATGCCATTGCTCATCTTGGTAATGTTATTATCGGTGATGATGTTTCTATTGGAGCAAATACAACAATTGACAGAGGCTCCATTGATAATACTGAGATTCATCATGGCGTTAAAATCGACAACCTTGTTCATATTGCTCATAATGTTATTATTGGAGAAGATACTGCAATTGCTGCAACTACAGGTATTGCTGGAACTACTGTTATTGGCAAAAGATGTATGATTGGTGGAATGGTTGGCATTGTTGGTCACCTCACAATAACTGATGATGTTATAGTTAATGCCACTAGTACAGTCAATAGAAATATAACTAAATCAGGGATTTATACCGGCTTTGTCCCTCTTATGCTTCATTCTGAATGGAAAAAGGTAGGAATATGGCTAACAAAACTTGATAAAATTGCTATTCTTTTAAAAATTAAACTTAAGAGTATTAAATAATCCCATGAAAATGAATATTAACGAGGTTAAAAATTTTCTGCCTCATCGCTATCCTTTTTTACTTATTGATAGGGTAATTAATCTAGAAGTAGGAAAAAGCCTTACTGCTATCAAAAATGTCACTTTTAATGAGCCACATTTTACTGGACACTTTCCTGATCAACCTATTATGCCTGGAGTTCTAATTATTGAAGCTTTAGCTCAGGCAACTGGAATACTAGCTTTTAAATCTGAAGTTGGAAAGCCACAAGTTGGTCAAATATATATGCTGGTAGGAGTTGATAAAGTTCGCTTTAAAAGAATGGTTGAGCCAGGCGATCAGCTAGAAATTTATGCTGAAATTATTACTGTTAAACGTGGTATCTGGAAATTTAACTGCAGAGCTTCAGTGGATGGTCAATTAGTTACTTCTGCTGAAATTTTATGTACTCAAAAATCTGCTGAATAATATTATGTCTACTCACCCTTCTGCCATAATTCATGAGACCGCTAAAATTCATAAAAGTGCTGAAATATCAGCTTATGCTGTTATAGGCGCCAATGTTGAAATAGGTGCTGGAACAGTAATAGATTCTCATGCTGTAATTGAAGGCCCTACCAAAATTGGTAAAAATAATCATATTTATTCTTTTGCTTCTATTGGTGGTGACCCTCAAGACATTACTTATCAAGATGGTCAAGAAAGCAACCTAGTAATAGGTGATGACAACATGATTAGAGAGTTTTGCACAATCAATAGAGGTACTGAAAAAGAAAACTCTTTAACAAGAATTGGCTCAAATAATATGCTCATGTCGTATGTTCATATTGCACATGATTGTCAGCTTGGTGATCATATTATTATGTCTAATAATGCCTCACTAGCTGGTCATGTTAGAATTTCAGACTGGGCAATACTTGGTGGCTTTGTATTAGTAAAACAATTTTGTGGCATTGGAAGACATTCTTACGCGGGGATGGGAAGTCAAATTAATAAAGACATCCCTGACTATATGGTTGCAGCAGGCATTCACCCCAAAATACGAAGCATTAATTCTGTTGGAATGAAGAGAAGAGGCTTTAGTGCTAGTTCAATCTCATCTATAAAAAGAGCATTTAAAGTTGTTTATCGTGATTCGCAAGGAAGGCTCCTAGATCATGCACTAAGTGAGCTTGAAGCATCAGAATCTGACAGTCACGAAGTCATGCAATTTGTAGAATGTATAAGAAACTCAAGAGTGGGCATCATGCGCGGCCCAGCTGATGAATAGATAGCTCTTTCTATTATGTCTAAGTCTTTCATAAGGTCCAGCAGTATTGTCGCCGCAATGACCTTTATATCAAGAATCTTGGGCCTAGCTCGAGATTTTATTATTGCAAGACTCTTTGGAGCTAATGAACTAACTGACGCATTTTTAGTAGCCTTTAGGATACCTAACTTTTTTAGACGACTCTTTGCTGAAGGTGCTTTTTCTCAAGCCTTTTTGCCAATATTAGCAGAAACCAAAGCTAATCAATCTGATAAAGAAGTTCAATTAGTAATTAATCATATTGCTACTAAATTACTTAGCATACTTATGATTATTACTCTTGTTGCAATAGTAATTGCACCAATCATAATACTTTTATTTGCATGGGGATTCTACTTTAAAGCTGATGCAACTCAGTTTCAATTAGCCTCTGATATGCTGAGAATTACATTTCCTTACTTACTTTTAATATCTCTTACCGCGCTCTCTGGATCTATCCTTAATACTTATGATAATTTTATAATTCCAGCATTTACGCCAGTACTTCTAAATATTTCATTGATCCTTAGTGCTGTATTTTTATCTAAATACTTATCCACTCCAATTATGGCATTAGCCTGGGGTGTCCTTTTTGGTGGAATTATGCAGCTTGGCTTTCAAATACCATTTTTAAGAAAAATAAAGCGACTCCCTAAATTACAGTTTGGACATCATAAGGCGCTTTCAATACTTAGAAAAAGAATGCTTCCTGCATTGTTTGGGGTATCAGTATCTCAAATCAATTTACTAGTTGATACAATGATTGCATCAACTCTTATAGCTGGAAGTGTGTCATGGTTATATTATTCAGATAGGTTATTGGAGCTTCCTTTAGCATTGATTGGCATTGCACTAGCAACTGTTGCACTGGCAAAACTTAGCAATTATCATGCAAAAAAAGATACTAAAAACTTTATAAACACCATTGATAAAGCTCTTTTATATGCAATTTTATTAGGACTTCCCGCATGTGCTGGATTAGTTCTGCTTTCAGAAGAGCTGATAATTACGCTCTTTCAATATGATGCATTTAATGCTTTATCTGCTAAAAAAACATCTTTAAGTTTGCAGGCATATGGCT
>Ga0209482_1002698_pt1 | contig 10792 bp, 16 predicted proteins | sample CoawatmetaG10DNA_FD_187512 | JGI IMG/M metagenome (GOLD analysis project Ga0209482, IMG submission 187512) | Marine microbial communities from the West Antarctic Peninsula - Coastal water metaG104-DNA (SPAdes) (version 2) | ecosystem: Environmental > Aquatic > Marine > Coastal ... | reverse complement strand
TAATACACCAAGTCTGAATGTGTTTGCATCGACTTCGTTTCCTTTGAACAATCCTGTTCCTAGTCTTGAACCATCAGCTGTATTTACGCCTGTTACTGCTGTAACTGTAAATACAAAGTCCTGACCACTTGAGTCAGTAGCATGGTTAAGTGCTGTTTTTGCAGTAGTTTCAGTACAAGTTTCACTAACTGCGAAGCCTGAACCCCTGAAGTTATTTGGTACAGCTACTGATGTAACTCCACCACTTCCATTTATTGATTTAACAATAAATTTGCACCCTGTTCCAGAGCCACTTGTTTGTGCGTCTGCAACTGTTATAATATCACCTACAACGTATCCTGAACCCGCTGTAGTGACTTTTCCGTTTTTGATACCTCCAGTAGCACCAACTCCATTTACGGAACTAATGAATACTTTGGTATTCCTGGATAGATTTAAAGCCATTTGCTTTCTCCTATTGTTTTACTTTGAAAGTACGTCGCTAGATTTTTATCAGCGTTTGTAATCTCGTTTTTAATACCTACACTGCAATGTCATTTCTCCGATTCCGAGCGGTGCTAATACACCTTCATCTGTGGACATTGAACTTACAGTTAAGGAAGTTGTTGTTAATGTTGGATTGACAGTATCGTCATATATCAACATATCATTGTCGTCTACTACTCTTTCGATATCTTCCATCAATAAAGCTAAGACTTCTTGAGGGTCATCTTGGTTTTCGACATAAACTCTTACATCTAAAGTCAAGAATCTCCATTTAAAACCGCCAGGTTGATATTCTCTAGTTTCGTCTCCAGCTACCACGCATAATTTCGGGAACTCTTGGATTTCATCTAAAAAGACCATACCAGCCTTACAATTTTTAAATAAGTTTGAATTGAAAGGATGGTTCCCATCAATTAGTTTTAATTTATTTACTAGTGCTTCTACGACTTTACTTCTTGCTGTTCTGTATGTATTAGCCATTAGACTCTCCTAGTAGTTAGTGCTGTTATTTTGAACATAGATAGTGCTAGTCCTCTTATGCTTTTTGAAATTACTCGTTTGGGATTGTACCCTGAAGGCCACTGTTTTTCGCCTGTATTCTCAAATGTTTCATAAGGGTTTAACCTATAGGTATATTTTACCATTAATGTTCTTGCTGCGGGAGTTATGCTTTCAACTTGTGTTGACCTTGCAAATCTACCTGTTCTGTAATTCAGTGCAGGTCTTCCCATATTTCTTCTGACTTCTTCTGGAAGTCTTTTATTAATTGCTTTTTTAACTGCTAATAAACCTGCTGCTGCTATTGCAAAGTCACTGTGTCCTTGCCCTTTTTCGGTTGATCCAGCTGCTTTCTGCTTCTGTGGTTTAGGTAATCTTTTAGCTATACCAGGAGTTATTATACTTGCCTGAACAGATGCTCTTGTAGTCTTAAAGGTTGCAGACCTACTAGCTTTGCTTGTTTTATCAACTTTTTTCTTAAGAGGTTTTTTATACTTAGTATTGTTTGTTGTTCCTTTTTTCTTATAAGCTGCTTTCTTTACAGGAGTATTAACAATCATATCTCCTACAAAATCTTTTAAAGACGGAGAACCTCTCTGATTAACAATATCTTTAGCTGTAGGTTTCCACGTTTGTGTTAACTCCTTAGTTAAAGTCTGTTTTACTACATCTCCTGCTGACTTATCTGCTGCTGCTTTCTGTCTGTTTCCTGCGTCTGATTCTACTGTTAAGTAAATTCTAGTAGTTACTCTAGCCTGTCCTGCATTGCCGGATATACGTAGTACTTCTCCAGATGATATGTTTATGTTAGCTCTAGCATCTTTTAAAGCTTTATACTGATGTTCATTCTGAAAGTCTGACTGTTTTAGTTCCGTTCCATCATCATCTGTTAAAGCGTCATCTAGTAGTCCTGCTGCTATTCCTCCTCTTCCTTTTTCAGTTACGGAGTATACATGTCCTACATCAAAAATTTGTCTTTTTGAACCACTTTTAGTTTTGGTTCTTCCTCTAAATAGTTGGTTATACTTTTGTGTTTCAACTAACCTAAGTACTATTTTTGCGTTTCTTTTTCTAAAGAATTCGTAATTATCCCTAGCGTTTCCTATTCTATTAATTGCTTCTTTTATAGTGAAAACAATTTTATTACCAGTACTACTATCGAGGCTATAATTCTCTTTATCACCAGTTACTATGTCTGCCCATTCTTTAACAACTTCTTGGCATAATTCCAAGTATTTAGCTGATACATTTGCAGGAGCAGGCTTACTCATTCTATTTTGGTAAGCTCTATTTAACTGAGGTACAAATACACTAGTATCAATGGTTATTTGGGTTTCAGCTCTATTTAGTAGTTTTCTGATTTTCCTAATAACACGTCTATTACCTTTCTTTGAACCGTCTCCGACAGTAAGAGCCATGATTTCATCAATTCTCTCTTGTACGTGTTTTTGGGACATTAACTATGTATCTTATACATATCAAGTATTCTCTTAATATGGTCTGGGAATCCTATATTACCGTTTAAGCTTGAGGATAGGGGATTTTCTACTGTTGCTCCACCCATGCTCATTCTTTCTTTTCTTTCATCTTTCATGTAGTACTTAATTAAATCAAATACTGCTAATCTTAAATCATGTGGGGTAGTTACGTACCCTGCTTTGTATGTTACCTTTACGGCTTTCATACCTCTAGCCCAGTACTTGTTACCAGTGCTATTTGTTCTTATAATACTATCAGATTCATCGTCAACTATGTATTCATATTTGCCACTACTGTCAGAATTTTCTGTAATTAGTGTTGTATATGCGTCAGCTTGATTTATTCTTTCTTGTACTGATACGACCTGTATTAATGGAGATTCCTCTAGGATTATAGTATCTACTATGGAATCTTTTATATTTATATATTCTACTTTGTTAGTGCTAGCATAGTCTATAATGCTGGTACCGCAATAGCTCTTAACGAGTTGGGAAACACTGTCGATTACTACATTTATACGTGCGTCATGCTCTAGACTTTTTAGTCCTGCAAAATCTTTGTATTGTTGTAATGTAACTAAATCTGCCATATGTTTTCCTATAAAAAATGTGGTGGGGTTGCCCCCACCACGGGATTTCTAAAAGTATTAACTACCTTTATACTGTAACGTGATACATGCTGTTGAAGCATCGATCATGTCTGTGAATCCTAGTCTCTGTGAAGCGACTAGTACTCTTCTTTGGTTCGCAACTTCATAGTCGGACTCAATAGTAACACCTCTTAATCTAGGCATTACAAAGTTCTTAACATTAACCGCACAAGCAAAGAACTTGCTTACTGCTGGAGTTTTGAACTCGTCACATACGATTACTTTAGAACCGAACACTTCTCCGATTTCACCTTTCAGTTTAGTAGCAAGATTACCAACAATGTTGACATCCTGGAACTCAGCGTCGGATAATAGGTTGAAGTACTCTGTTGAGTTTACGATGTAAACTACGTCTCTAGGGTTGATACCCCATTTGCCCATTTTCTTTCTGGCATCTAACAACATTGAAGCTGTTAAAGACTCGGAAGCAAAAGCTGTAGCAGATTGGATTTTGTTAGCACCAGCCATAGTGACTAGTCCTTCAAATGCTGCTCCGCCTGTACCGTAAACGCCGTCTGCATGGTTACCCAATAGTAGTGCGTTTTCAATACCTCTTGCATGAGATCTAATGATTGAATCCCTAATTAAAGGAAGAATTGGCATAATTGCATCTTCTTCAGTCTCGTTACCTAAGTAAGATTGTGAAATAAGCTTTTTGGTTGAAAGAGTTCTTTCAGCCATTGCAATACCAGCTCCATTAGCTGGATCATATGCATCGCCTCTTGGATCTAAGTTACCATGAGGTGAAGCGCCTGAAGCTACTTGGTTAGCAGTAAATTCTGCGTACCCAGCATCTGGCATGATCGGAATGATCTGTGTAGCTGACTGCATTTGGATTTCTCTAAATAACGGTGCTAACACTAGCTCTAGTTGAATATCTCTTTCAATATTCGTTGACACAGTTTGCTCAAAGTCTGCTGAAGCAACGTCCACACCTGAGTGTGCGTTTACTTTTTGCATAATATTTTGTGCTGCTTGTGTGTTCCAGCCTTTACCAGTAGCAAGTCCCATAATCCAAGCGTCATCAATGTCGCTTGAGAAGGCTTTCTGCCAGTCACTGTTTCCTCTATCAGAAAATTGTCTTTTTGATTCACGCATGGCGATAATCTCATCTTTCTTTTCTTTTAGATCTTTTGATAGTTCATTGACTACTGACTCTAAGTCGCCATGTCTTTCTGCAACGCGTTTTTCAACGTCATTGATGAGCTGTTCAGCTCCTGACATGCCGGCTTTGACAATAGTTTTAACCTTTTGTTGCTCGGCTTCTTTTTCCACTGCTTCTGTTTCCAGTTTGGCAGTTTTAGTTTCAGCTTCGCTTACTTCTTTTGCTTTTGTTTCAGCTTGTTGCATTGCGATTTTAGCAGCAGTTGATTTTGCCACCTCTTCCGCGAATGCTTTTAAGTCGAACTCAGCATTTGGAGTAGTTTTTTCTGTAGACATATGTCTCTCCTGTTGAGTGGTTTTACCCACGGCTTGTGGCGCATCAATTTCACCAGTATTTACTGCTGTCATATCATGAGCCTGTTTTACGTCATTTTTAAAATCAGCTTTCCATTCCTCATATTCTGATTGAGAATCGAATGATTTCGCAATCGAGAACATGGCTGCCTGGTTGCAAGGTACACTCACAACAGACACTTCGAATAGTTCTGCATCTTTTATTTGATATCCATCGGTTTCCTTTAGATAATCAGCGTCCTTGACTCGGAAACCCACGGAAAATGCTCCAAGTACGCCATCTTTAATAAGATCTTTTATATCGCCTGCTGACTTAGAGATTCTTGCTCCAAGTTCCAGACCTTTGTCGCTAACTTCTAGTGAAGTTGCACGACCAATTGGTTTGTTATAGTCATGGTTAAATAGAATAATTGGGTTGCCTTTAAAGTTCTCCAATCCCCCATTCTTAATCCATGCGTCATGATTAATAGAATCACCAGCTCTGTCACTATGGTTAGTGCTTGCATATCCTTTGATATTCACACTTCCGTCGTCGTCTTCGCCTAATGTTTTAAAAGTCGATGACCAATGAAAAATTTTATCTGACATATTAATCTACCTGTTTTTCAGCTTTTTTAGAAGCTGGCTTTGCCTTTGCTTGCATGGGAGTATCTTCTACTCTCATTTTGTGCGTAACCATCTGTGATAGTCTTGCCCATGAGCCGAAAGCTCTTTTAGCTACTACAAAACGCATTGGAGCGTCTGTTGCTGCTTTGTATTCCTCTATTGAAAGTATTTTGCCTTTTGACATAAAATATTCAGTTAGAGTCTTAAGAATTGCTGGTTTATTCATTCGTATCTTCCTCTGTTTCTTCGGGTGGTCTGCCACCTTCGCTTGGGTCAGCTGCGCTGCCCGCTATGTTTGCTGGGACTCGTAAATCATCATGTCCATCTATTGATTCCATGTTCATTGCGTCCCTGACTTCGTTAGGTGTCATAATACCTGTGTTTACTAATGTTGCATAATAAGCTGCTTGGTCTCTTAACTCTGGTTGTAGAGCTGGTACACCATGTACATCTTCTGTAATTTTAAATCCAAAGTATCTTTCTAAAGCATGATTCATTTTTCTAACTATAGGTAGTATAGTTTCTAAATAGTATAATCTATGATTAGGTCTAATGTTTGCATTATTTCCACCATCTAGTAAGATTGGAGGTACGCCCATTGCTGTTAGTATTACTTTTTCGTTTGCTGCAATAGAAGGCTGGAAGTCTAGTTCTTTAAAGTTTACTTTAGTTAAACTATCTACTTCTAAACCGCCGTCTAGTATTAGTGGTCTATGCCCACCATTTTTTGGATTGTATCTCTGTGCCCAAGCTGTTAACATTCTTTCTTTGATCCTGTCAGAAAGTGTATTAGGGCTCTTTAGTACTAATCCTGGAACTGCTCCATTCTTGAAGAAGTTGTCCTGAAATTTTCTCATGCTGTCCAGTAAGTACATTGTTCTGTACGCTGGTTTAAGTCTAGGTACTCCCCTATAGATTGAATGAAATGAGTTTTCTTTAATATGTATAATTTCTTTAGGAGAGTAGTCTATTCTACCATCAAATACATACTTGCTCACATAGGTCTTAGTATCAGCTTCTATGGTAACATTGTTAGCAGGTAAATGATAAAGGTGGGCACCATCATAATAAATAAAGATGTTGCCATCAATCAGTAGGTCAATCATAAGATTTCTCTTAAAAGTATTAACGTCCTGAAACGGGTTTGGCTCTTTGTTCAGTAGTATATCTACTCTAGTTCTACGAACATTGGGCATTATTGGAGTTATACCTTGTATTCTTTCTCCAACTTCAAATGGTATATCAGCTGTATCATCAACAATCATATTTACAGCGCGATTAACTACTTCTAGTTCTTCGTATGCTGAACGATAATTATCTTTCTTTTCACGAGTATCAATCGCTAGACCTTCCTGATAGGCAATATAAGGTTGAGAACCGTTTAGTTTCTCCTCTCTGCCTAAGATTCTATCATACCATGCCATATTTGTCTCTCTGTATCTCGACCCATCGTTTTTGTTTCATTGCTGTTCCTAATTTTGGTCTTTTTCCGTATATACTGTGCAATCTTATGTGATGGGTTTTACATAACGTTGCTGCTTCATCGTATACTTCGGTGACGTGTTCTTCTATGAACTGCTCCCTGAGATTCATTATTTCATCGGCTGAGGTAATCGTAATTTTGTTAACCTTCATCCAAGTGTATAATAACTCAGTCATTCCGTAATAGTGGTGAAAATCTAAGTTGTCTGTATCTCCACAAATATAGCACTGGGTATCTTTTTGATAACCTGATTTCGCTTTGTCTCGTACGTACTTGACTAAATCTCTTTTTAAATCCATAAATTCCTATTAGTTAAAATTATACCAAAAATTCACCTTCATGTCAACACTTATTTTTTGGTAGGTCATAATTATTAGAATGTATTGGAGGAGGTCTCAAAAGTATACAGCGCATATCTCAGGGCGTCAGCCATGTGACTTGCCATATTGTGTTTTGGCTTTTCTCGTAGTAAATTAGGGTTGGGGTCCCATTGATATTGGTCCACACATGTTAGTGCTTGAGAGCACCTCTGATCTACGAATAGAGTATCATTGTCTACTATTCCTGCCACCTGTCCTATACCGTCTAGCACAGACTTTTTAGCGTTGATAGTACTAATGTCGTAGTTTTGAGCAAAGTCAAAACGTGTTTGTTGAGCAGCGGAGTCAATATAAATATAGTCAATGTTATACTTAACTATCATTTTGTTAATTTCTATAGCATGCTGTTCAGTAGTTCTTTCAGCGTCCATGTACTCATCTATGAGGTAGTATTTCTTTTGGTCCCAATCATATGCTATCACACATAAAGCTGTTGGGTCTTTGTAACCAACGTCAAGGCCAGCGAATACATCCATGTTGCTAGTATCTAATTGCTCGAAGTCTCCAACCTGTGTTTCAAAGTTAAAGTTCCAGACCTGTCCTTCATAAGTATTGAAATCAGCTAAGTACTCTTGTGAAAATTCTGCGGCTGACATAGCTTTCTTTGCTTCTACTATGTCTTGTTCGCTAATTCTTGGGTTTTCGTGGTATGTTGCTTGGATTGAAGCCCAGTCTTGGAATTCATCGCTAAACCCTCTGTGGTAGAAGTCCGCAAACCAGTTATTCCGTCCCCTTGGGGTTGAAATAAATACTGCTTTACTGTTCTCTTTATCCAATGTTGGTCTGAGTGCCACATTGAAAGCATCCTTGCCATCGGCTAGTGCTGCTTCGTCAAAGATAATTAAGTCATAACTTCTACCAACTGCAGAGTCCACCTGATTTACAGAGCCCATTCGTATAGTAGAACCATTAGATAGTTCTATAACTTTGTCTTTCGCATTATCTTTAGTAACCTCTAAGTCAAAATGTTTAATAAGTTGTCTTTGGAGGTCAAAAGATATCTGTGAAAGAGAGTAGTTCGGTGACATAATTAATATGTTGGAGCCTGGCACGAGTGACACAAGTTGTCCAATGACATTTGCGATATACGTTTTTCCTTGACGCCTTGAAAGGGCGGCACACACGAATCTATACTTTGGGTTGTTTATGGCATTGATTAATGCCGTTTGCGAACTATTAGGTGCAATACCTAATAAGTTCATATACTCTGAGATGGGGAGCTTGATAAACCTTTCGGCTGTTTCAAATTCCATCAACTCAGAGCTAATAATATCTGTTCTGCTAATGTTTAACATGTTTAATGAATCGTCGTATGTTTTTTAATTAAATCGGTAAGCGTTTCTAAGTCACGCCTCTCTAGTAGTTCATAGGTATCGCATAAATTCAATAAATACAAGTATCCCATACATAAACTCTGTACTCGTTCGTCGGCGTAGGTAATTGTACCCAAGTCTTGAGATTTCTTCTCTAGGGTCTCAATAGTTATTGCTGCTGTTTCTGCAACTTCCTTTAGCCAACCTTCTATCATTAGCTGTACTTAACTGGTGTACCTAATACTGTCGCTGCTGCGGCAAATATTTGGTCAGTTGAGTCTTTCATTATGATAGTTATTTCACCATCTGCTAATGTCATAGTGCCTAACGTGGCGTCTGCTGCATTTGCTACAGTTACCAATTGATTAGCTGCACTGTTATTGAATAACCTTACCTGCGTTGAATCCGCAAAAGTAGAGGCTGCACCAACAGTAGTACCACAAGCAGCTTCTGCTGCGTATAATCTTATGGACATTTATTTCTCCTTTTTCTTCTTTGCTTTATTTTCAGCTTTTAACATTGCATCTTTAATATCGACCTTCCCATCTAAGTTCTTGTCTTTTCCGTTGATCATGTTCCAAACTTTCAAAGCTTGTTCTTTTAATTTTACCATTTTACTTTATTTGCCCAATATGCCGCAGACATTTTGCCTCTGGCTATATTTTTTGCGTGACGAGCTTTGAATGAAGCTCTTCGTTTCTTTTGTGCCGTTGATTTTGGAGATTTTCCTGCTCCTGACACGCCTTGTTGCCCAAATCTTATAGTCTTAACCTTGCCGCCTGACCTGGCTACTACTACGTGGGACTTTGTTCGGTGGCTTGGCGTACGCTTTGGTTTGTTAAAACCTTGTACGCCAGCTCTTTTTAAACGGGTATCTTTTTTACGTCTGACCGTACGCTTACTTTTTCTTTTTACTGCCACGTTTTTTCTTCTTTTTAAAGCCTGCTTTCATAAAAGCAAAAGCCTTCTTAGTCACAGTAGATTTCTTCTTAGTTCTACTAGTACCTGCTTTCTTACGTGCGTTCATATTAGCATATAAACCCTTTCTTTTAGTTTTAGGTTTACTTTTTCTTGCCACGTTTTTTCCCCTTCTTCTTTTTCTTCTTAGGGCGTCCTACGGCAGATCCGTAAGTACCTTTACCGTACGGCATTATTCTTTCGCCTTTCCGATGTTTAGGGCTAATAAGTCAATAAACTTATATAACTTCCCAATCCACACATCGTCTTTTGGTGTTGGTGTTGAAGCGGCTATTAAACTCGCTACTGTTACTATCATAGTAACTAATCCTACTAATTCCATCATGCTATCTCTCCCATAGCTTAAGAGGGCAGGTTGCCTTCTTAACTCTTGCTTTCAAGGGCATAAAGCATTTACAGGCTTTACAAACTTTTAAGCGATTATAGTACGGGCACGTACTACAAACTTTGAGTCTAGTTTTTGCTAGGCTCATTCTTCAACGCTTGAGGGTCAGTTACTTTTTCATAGTAAACTACAACCTCTTTAAGTTCTGTTATATAGCGTTTAAGTTCTTGCATGTTATAGCTCATTAGTTCATAATCAGGTATAGACATGGCCACGAATACTATTGACCCGTGCTCTTTTGTTAATCTTGAGTGAAACTCTTCAATGTTCTTTTCACTAACAACATACCACATAGGCTCTTTCAAGTCTATTGCTCTGGGTAGAATAGGTTGAGTTATAATCCTATCCATAGGTTTAGCTGTTACTTCAATTTGTTTTGGACTTAGTAGACTGCAACTCGACGCCATCATCGAGAGCATCAATAGTCCTACTAATTTCTTCGATTGAATCAAATACATTCTTAGTTCCTCTATTAATTTTAGGCTCTAGCAATCCTGGCTTTGCCGATGCTAGTTTGGTTAAATTGTGTCTTTTGAAGATGTCTAAGTATCTGTTCATCTCCATTTGAGTTGCTTGGGACTTAGCCTGAAGTGCTCCAAGTTCTTTTGTTTGTAATGCAAAGTCATTCTGCATATTTTCTATTGCAGCTTCTTGAGTTGCAACTGCACCTTCTAGTGCTGCGTTATTCGCTGTTAGTACCTGGTTTGCAGTGTATAAGTAGTAGCTACCTAAACTGAGTACTAGTATAATTCCTATAAGTAATTGATTCATAATTGTGATATCCTGTAGTTAAGTCCTTCAGCTCCACGTATCTCTACTATATCACCTTCTCTGGTTTTGAATTTTAAGAACTTGGGCTGCTTCTTGTAGAACTTTCGTACTACAAAGGTTTGATCGTCTGCATCTCCGTATGTGGAGTTATAACTCACTGTGAGTTCTTCATAAACGATGAACCAGTCTATAAACCAGTAGTAAAACTTAACTAGTTTACTGATAAATGCTTTAAATTTAGCCTTTATCTTAGCCATTAACTATCAACAACCCAGCTTCTGCTTGAGCTTTAGTTCTATATTGGTA
>Ga0209482_1002693_pt1 | contig 10806 bp, 14 predicted proteins | sample CoawatmetaG10DNA_FD_187512 | JGI IMG/M metagenome (GOLD analysis project Ga0209482, IMG submission 187512) | Marine microbial communities from the West Antarctic Peninsula - Coastal water metaG104-DNA (SPAdes) (version 2) | ecosystem: Environmental > Aquatic > Marine > Coastal ... | reverse complement strand
CCGGTTAATGGCTTTTGGGCATCTACGTTTGCAGGGACAAGGCAGATCCTACAATCGGCACAGCTTGGGTCTGCGTCACTTGGCGCAATTACGGATCTAAACTTTCAACGCATGGCGCGATCTTTTGCCGGGATACCACAAACGTCAACGATAAACGGTTATTTAAAACAGCTTGCACCTTTAGGGCAGAAGGAAAAGGGCGAGTTAGCTATTAGACTCGGACTAATCGCAGAGGGTTGGACAAGCCTGGCGGCAGGGCAAATGCGGTATGTCGGTGATGTATCAGGGCCAGAAATAACGCGCAGGGTTTCAGATTTTGTTATGCGAGCGTCTTTGCTATCGCCCATGACAAGCGCCGGGCGGTGGGCGTTTGGTATGGAGTTCATGGGAACGCTTGCCGGGAATAGGGCAAAAACATTTGATCAGCTTGAGCCTAATTTTCGCAATACGCTCGAGCGGTACGGGCTTGGAGAAAGCTCCTGGAATAATATCAGATCCACAGAGCTCTATAATTTTGAGGGAGCTACGTTTCTACGCCCGGCAGATATACGCGCCAGGACAGATCTAGCGCCAGGCCGAGCCGAGGAACTAACAACCCGGCTTTTGGAAATGATTAATACAGAAACAAACTTCGCCGTGCCGAGCTCAAGTGTTAGAGGCAGGGTGGCGCTCACAGGCGATACGCGCCCAGGCACAATTGCCGGGGAACTAACCAGGTCGTTTGCCATGTATAAAAACTTTGGCGTTACCCTGGTCAATACGCACCTAATGCGCGGTATGTCTCAAAAAGGAATGGCGGGTAAAGGTACTTACTTTGCGGATCTTTTAATATCTGCGACACTCATGGGTGGACTTGCGCTCCAGCTCAAAGAAATGAGCAAGGGCAGGGATCCCCGGCCAATGGATACTCAAGAGTTTTGGGGCGCTGCATTTCTGCAAGGCGGTGGCTTGGGCATATACGGTGACTTCCTATTCTCAGACGTGAACAGATTTGGCGGCGGTCTAGCGCAAACGATTGCGGGGCCGAATGTGGCGCTATTGGATGATGTTCGCAGATTAACGGCGGGTAACATTATGGAAGCGGCCAGCGGCCAGGATACCAATGCCGGGGCCGAGCTGATCCGCTTTGCCCAGGACTACACGCCAGGTTCTTCTATTTGGTACGCCCGGCTTGGGATTGAGCGCTTGGTTTGGGATCGTCTGCAGATAATGACGGATCCAAAAGCAAAGCAGAAAATGCGCAAGCGCGAGCGCAAATATAAAAAAGATTACGGACAGAAATACTGGTGGGCTCCTGGTGATGCCCAGCCGACACGAAGCCCAAACTTAGATAACGCCCTGGGGAACTAAACAATGACAGTTACATCGACCAATCAAAAAGTCAGTTTTTCCGGAAACGGGAGCACTACGGTATTCGCGTATAATTTTAAGATATTCGCGCAAACTGATTTGCTTGTGATCCTTCGAAGCGCAACAGGCACAGAAACAACGCAACAGCTTACGTCAAAATATACGGTAAGCGGTGTGGGCGCGACAAGCGGCGGCAATGTCACAATGGGAACCGCCCCGCCCAGCGGAACAACGCTTGTTATTCAGCGAGTGCAGCCTCAGCTCCAAGGATTAGATTTAGTTCCGAATGATCCGTTTCCAGCGCAAAGCATGGAAGATGCACTAGATAAGCTTGTGTTCAATGTGCAGACGCTCAATGAGGAAATCGGCAGATCAATCAAGGCAAGTACAACGAACACAATTGGCAACACTGAATTTACAATCTCAGCGACAGATCGAGCAAATAAGCTGTTTAGCTTCGACAGCAGCGGCAACTTGAGCATCGCCCAAGAGCTAGGCACCTACCGCGGGAATTGGGCCGCAAGCACAACCTATGCGGTGCGGGATCTGGTCAAGGACACCAGCACCAACAATATTTTTATTGCTGTCACTGCGCACACGTCCAGCGGATCTCAGCCACTAACTACCAACACAGACTCGGCTAAATGGGCGCTGATTGTGGATGCAGCCAGCGCGACAACTAGCGCCAGCACAGCCAGCACGAAGGCAAGTGAAGCGGCGGCGTCTGCGGTACTAGCGAGTGAGTGGTCAACAAAAACATCGGGTACAGTCGATGGGTCAGAATACTCAGCGAAATATTATGCAAATCTCGCAGCGGCAGGAAACGCACTTGTAAACGACACGACCCCCCAGCTTGGCGGCAACTTGGATGTTAACGGAAAAAAAATAACATCTGCTAGTAATGCTGACGTTGTTATTGAACCGAATGGCACTGGCGATCTGGTCGTTGAAACAGATAGAATGCTCTTGCGAAACACGGATGACGGGCAAATGGGGCCCATTTTATTTTTAGACCACGCGACAGGATCACCCGGCACCACAGACTACAATGGGCAGTTTATTTTCCAAACCACGGACGCTGGCGGAAACACCGTATTTCCGTTTTTTCTTGCTGTTACAACACCAGATGTCACTAGTGGCGCTGCGACAAGCAGAGCAATATTTTTTGTAAAGGAAGATGGCAATTCTGCGGCTGTGAGCTATCTATGGCTCGACGGCAATGCTGAAAAAATCCGGATGGATAGAGAATTATCTGTGGGTGGCAACATCACAACGACAGGTAACGTTGTTGTCTCAGGCACGGTCGACGGGCGGGACATTGCGAAAAATATCCCGGTTAATTTAGGAAATGCGGGTCAGGTTCTCACAGTCAACAGTGGACAAAGCGAGGCGGCCTGGGTCGAAGTCCCTGCTTACACTTTGCCAACGTCCTCGTCATCAACCTTGGGCGGAATAAAAGTCGGCACTAATTTAAGTATCGATGGCAGCGGTGTGCTGTCTGCAACGGATACAAATACGACCTATAGTTTAGCCACCTCATCCGCTCTTGGCTTGGTAAAAATTGGATACACGGAAGCTGGTAAAAACTATCCTGTTGAGCTAGACAGCGAAAAAATGTTTGTAAACGTGCCTTGGACGGATACGGTTTACAGCCTGCCCTTAGCTACCGACACATCCCTTGGCGGGATAGAATTATTTAGCGACACTGACCAAACTGTAGCTGCAAATACTGTTACGACTACCGCAAGCCGTACTTACGGTATCCAGCTAAACAGCTTGAACCAAGCAGTCGTAAACGTCCCTTGGACGGATACAACTTATAGCGTTGGAGACGGCGGTCTTACACAAATCAACTTTACTGATGCAGACCACAGTAAACTTAATGCTATTGAAGCCTCTGCCGATGTAACAGATACAACTAACGTGACTGCGGCTGGCGCACTTATGGACAGCGAGGTGACAAACCTCTCTGAAGTAAAAGCTTTTGCTGCTAGTGATTATGCTACTGCCGCTCAAGGTACACTTGCTACTAATGCTATGCCTAAAGGTGGTGGTGCATTTACAGGTGCAGTAACAACCAACTCTACTTTTGATGGTGTTGATATTGCAAGTCGTGATGGCATACTTACTTCAACTACAACTACTGCAAATGCCGCTGTGCCTAAAGCTGGTGGAACAATGACAGGCGCGTTTAAAACTTTAACCCTGCAAGAAACGCATGTAGCTATTACCACTAATACTCAATTAAATCTTGCAACAGGCACTTCGTTTTTTGCTGCACCAAATGGCAATAAAACTTACACATTTGCAAACCCTCCTTCTAGTGGAACGGCTTTTGGATTTACTTTAAAAGTAACACCATCTGCAACTTCTGCCCTTACTTGGCCGTCTGGTGTTGATTGGGCTGGCGGCTCTGCTCCTGCCGCCCCTGCTAGTGGGGCAACAAACGTCTACAGTTTTTATACTGTTGATGGCGGCACGACCTACTATGGCTTCTTAGCAGGAGCGGCAATGTCATGAGTACCGCAAGACTAATGCAAATGGCGGCGGCTGGTGTTGATGCTGGCAGTGACAGTGTTTTCGGACCTTCTTATGGAAATTGGGATGGAAGTCTTTTAAGATTTAGCAGTACGTCTGACGCTAACGGTGGATCAAACAGTAGTTTAAATGGTTTAGCTTTTTTTTATGACCCTGTAACAAGTAGGGTGTATGATGCGTATGCTGGTGGTAGCTACATGTCTTATCATACAGGCGGTTATTATTTATGGAACAGCGGCAATTCCATAATGCCAAACAGGCCTTCTAGTTCAAATGCAGACTCAGGTAACGCTACAAGTGGTGCTACAATAGTGTATCAAGATGATAAATCATACGTTTTGTTTGGTTCCATTGTTTCCCGAACTGTTTATGTTTGGTTAAATGGAACAACGCCTGTATATAAAGGTTACTTTAATTTACAAACAAATCACCTCGCTAGATCATTAGCGTTTGGAGAATGGGATGGCGGTACAAAATTATTTTCAAACAGTATTTCACAAACTACTTATTACTATACCATACCTGATCTTGAAAATTTAAACAACTCCACCATAAGTGTAGACGGCAATTTTACAACTGGTGTTTCTGCTTTTTATAGTATGTCTTACGCAGGTAAAGACAGTAATGATGATGTTCATTTTTATTTTAGAAATTCCGGCAAGATGTATTTGTATAAAATTGCAGATGGTGCAAGTTCGGCAACCGCAGCAACGGAAGTAGAAAATTGGACAAGATCAGGCGGTGGCAGCTACGGCCATTTCATTGATTATGATAATAAAAAACTATACACTGGTGGGTTTGGCGCTCAGACTTTGTATAGGTATCCCTTAGTTTAGAAAGGCAAAACTAAAATGTATGTTAAAATAAATGCAAACAACGAAGTAGAGCAATATCCTTACACGCTTGGCAATCTTCGCGGTGAAAATCCAAATACCAGCTTCCCAAAAAAAATACCAAACTATATATTAGAAGGATATTTAGTTTATCCTGTGGAAGTTTTAGATGCTCCTAGCTGTGAGCCGTTAACACAACACGTTATACAAAACACTACACCCGTTCTTAACGGAACTAAATGGCAAGTATCATGGATTGTTTCTGATCTTTCTTTAGAACAAGCTGCAATTAACGTGCGCTTTGAAAGAGATATTAAACTTGCAAAAACTGATTGGATGGCAAGCTCAGACGTAACTATGTCAAGCGAGTGGCGCACGTACAGACAGGCGTTGCGTGACGTTCCTGACCAATTACCAAGTACAAACGTAACATGGCCAACGGACCCTAGCTAATGGATAAGCGCACAGTCAGCAGCGCTCACCAGCGCATCGATGGGATAGACAACAGGCTAGTTGCCTTAGAGGTTCGCCTAGAGGAGCGGTGGCTGGAGCAATTGCACCGCATGAAGCGCACTGAGGGCATACTCTTGGCGTCAGCAGCGGCCACAATCGCACTACTGTTAAAACTCGTAGTGGACTAATTGATCCACGTCTTTGTCCTGGTCCTTTGGCTGGGAATAGGATCCGAGCGTTCTCAAAGCGCAGAGCTGCATTTTAAAAAACTGGAAACGTGTTTGTATTTTGCGCGAGAGCTGGTGCGCAGATACGGATACCCCGAGCCTAGTGATCGAGCAACGGCGTACTGTCTACCGAGAGAGGTGGATCCACAAAAAACAAAAATCTACTAATCGGAGGCCGTGATGATAGATCCCGTTACGGCTTTCGCGGCGGCGCAAGCTGCATTTTCTATGACCAAAAAGCTGATCGGCGCTGGTCGTGAAATACATGATGTCACGTCTGAGCTGGGCAAATGGTACGAAGCTTGTAGTGATTTAACGAAGGCCGAGAGCCAGCGCAAAAGTCCTAAGCTCTTAGAGAAAATAAGCCAGGGCAGCGAGAGCATAGAACGTGAAGCTCTTGATATTATCGTGCGTAAAAAACAGCTCTTTGAGAAGGAAAAAGAAATCAAATTTCTTCTTGATTATCGTTACGGGCCAGGAACGTACAAGCAAATGTCAGACCTGAGAAAGCAGATCCGAGAGGAACGCGAGCGCACGGTCTACAGGGCAATGGAAGCAAAGCGGCAGATTGTAAGTAACTGTGCAATAGGTGCGCTTAGCTTCGGGATCCTGGGCGTACTTGGCGGTGGCATCTATCTGCTCATGCTGGCCCTGGCATGACCTGGCTAGTCTTGAGCGTAGTTCTCGCTGGTGTAGCCACCCCTGAATATACTGAATGTAAGCTTGCCAAAAGGATCACCGTCTATGGTGAGAAAATTTGCATCTATCGGTACGCCAACGGCGGGACGCAATTGCATTACCCCACAAGATCCTTCCGCGAATGTCCCTCTCGTTTCATGTGTAAATATTCCCCAGCAAAAGACAAAGGACCAACTCTCAAGGAAACCTTGGACGCATTGAAAGGTCAATTTGAATGACAATAATCGACACAGATTTAGACGGCGTTATCGACGCGCAGGACGTGGAGCTAAGCAAGCAAATCTCAGAGCTGCAGGATGAAAGCAGGAAGCACCTGGCGCAGCTCAGACTAGCCAGGTCAGCCCTGATCGGCATGGGCGTGTATACGCTTCTACTCTTTGCACCGTTTGTTAGTGACAAGCGCATCGAGTTGCTCACGGCAGTATCGGATCTTCTGTATATCTCGCTCTGCTCTGTGGTCTGCGCGTTCATGGGTTTCACTAGCTACATGCAGAGGAAATAACATGATGACATTACTGGGCTCGGCCCTGGGGTTTGCTTCGTCTTTCCTGCCCGAAGTGTTAAACGTGTTTAAACAAAAGCAGGAACATGCGCAGCAATTAGAGCGCATGAAATTAGAGATGGATCTTATGGCGCGGCGGTCTGAGCTTCAGCTCACCATGCTCGATAAGAAGGCCGAGATAGCAGAAGTCGAAGGTCTCTATGCACATGATGCCAGCATCGATGCAGGGGGCTTTGTGAACGCTCTCCGTGGCTCTGTGCGGCCAGTGATCACGTATGCGTTCTTTGGTCTCTTTGCTCTCACTGAAGCTGTGATCATGCTCAAGGTATTACGTGCCGGTGATGATTGGACGCAAGCCGTTGAGCTGATGTGGACGCCAGAAGTATCGGGGCTCTTTGCCGCCTGTCTCAGCTTCTGGTTTGGAGGCAGATCAATTTCAAAATACATGAGGTCAGACAAATGAGAACGATTAACGAGATCATCATTCACTGCACAGCTACGAGACCTGGCTGGATGGCAGATAGCCCTGTTGCGGATATCGTGAAGGAGATCACGCGCTGGCATGTCGAGGATCGGGGATGGTCAGACTGCGGATATTCACACATCATTTCACGTAAGGGCGAGGTCGGCGGGGCAAGGCCAGAGCATAGGGTTGGCGCCCACTGTAAGGGCAAAAATTCTACAAGCCTGGGCGTCAGTCTATGCGGGGGCAGGGGCGGTGAAGCTGATGATGCTTTCGAGGACAATTTCACACCAGCTCAAGAGGCTGCATTGCGTGATCTAATTGCGGATCTCAAGCAGAAATATCCGACCATTACCAAAGTCTCAGGCCACAACGAATATAGCAACAAAGGTTGCCCATGTTTTGACGTGACGGAGTGGCTCATTGGGTAGGCCAGTTAAGGCGGGAGATAACCCGCGCAGGGCTTCGTTCCTTCAACGGATGGGACGGATGCCAGGGCCAGAAAAACGAGACGGTGAAGCAACACCCTTGCTTCTATCTTTGCGAAACTGGGGCGCTAATAGCAAATCGGATGCTGTCCGAAAGGGCAAGGCAATCAGCAAGCGCAATGAGAGGAAAGCGTAATGGCAGCTCTAACGAAAAAACAAAAATCACTAATGTCAAAACATGGTGAGCATCACAGCGCCAAGCACATGCAGGATATGAACAAGTCGTATAGCAACATGAAAGCCGGGTTTCCAAAAAAGAAAAAGAAGTCGCTGATTTCAAAGGGCCAGGGCTAGTCTCTGCAACCCAATCGGTTGCGGCACGGTTGCGGTGATGGAGTACGTAGGGTGAATTGAGATGCTTGACAAAACTATTAAGTGACTGATATGCAACACCTAATGCACTTTGGATAATCACAGAGACGTACTCAAACGGGTTCGAGCCCCGTCAACCGCGCCAACAAAACACAATAGATCCAATACCTTAGCGGTAAATTAACGTCTCTCGGTTGCAAGTGGGTTGCAAGCGATGGGCGTTTTTTTGCGTAGTTGACGGGAAAAATAACGTCAAAGGCCTTGCAGCTTAGCTTTTTGTGCACCATATATTTGACGTAATCCGTCAAGTAGCAGATGAAAGGTACAAAAAATGGAACTGAAAACATCTTTTAGAACGGCAAGAAAGAATCAGGGCAAAGCTCCCTGGTGTGTGGATACACGAACATTGCTTGGCAAAAGTGGGAGCCAGAATTTTTTTCAAACAAAGGCAGACGCAGCACATTTCATAAAGCATTATTCAAGTGAGCTGGTTATCAGTGACTCAGCCTCTCACAAATGGGTGATGCAGATATTGTGTGATCGTTACCTTGCTTTGGTTGATCTGGAATTTCAGCGCGGCGAGCGCAGCAGATCCTCATTGATTGGGACAACGAGATTTATAAACCAAGTGCTTGAGTGCAGCCTTGAGGGAAAACCGCTTGGCAGTTGGATGGTGATTGATATTGATAAAGGTCACATCCAATTAGACCTAATGGATCAGCTCAGATTTGGCGGCGTCAAAGATGGTCGATCACAAAAAACAATGCTCAATATCATGGGCGCAGTAAACGGTCTTTTTGAGTTTGCAAAAACGATGCGTTGCCGCACACACAATCCGTATGATGGTGTAAAAGTCAAAGGGCATCCCGGCAAAGATTTTGAAAAAAAGTTGCTTGATCCTGAGACAATTACGCCTGAGAATATCGCCGCGATTATCGGCGCTATGGATCCTCGGTGGAAAGTCATAACAAGCTTCGCCGCTAATACTGGATTGCGTCAAGGTGAGCTCCGTGTGTTGACCTGGGGCGATATATTCTTTGACAAAAATATCATATCCGTAAACAAAGCGATGAAGCATTTGGAAAGCCGGGTCGGAGCCCCAAAGTCTGTTGCTGGGAAAAGGGATGTACCGTTCACAAAAAATCTCAAAAAACAAATGCAGGAATTTTATATCGCTAACGGCAGACCAGGTGATGATGAACTGGTGTTTCCATTCGTCCCAGGCGAAGGCACAAGACACGCGCATTTCAGCCGGGCCAAAGGTACGGTTATGAATAAGAAAGATTTCCTCGCGGCGGTTCACAGTGCTTGCGATGTTGCAGGGATACAGCGGATTACCTGGCATGCGTTGCGTCACTTCACAGCCTCGCTTCTGCTTGCAAAAATGGACAACTCAAAATGGGAAGTATCGGGGCGTCTCGGTCATGCTCAACGGAGCACAACCGAGGATATTTATGGTCACATCATCCCGTCCAAAAAAGTAGAGGTCGAAGAAGATTTGATTGCGCTCTAGCGCTTGGGTAGGTGAATAACAATCGACTCTTGATCTGTAGTAACTAGGGGGGCATCGCTCCCCTTTTCTTCATCCTCGAGCTTAAAGTGTTTATACAACATTGCACGGCTAACGTAGGTAACACGGCCAAGCTTCACGGTGTCTAGCTTAGCTTCTCGGATCAGGCGCATGGTGCGCTTGTATGCTGGCTGTGTTGTGTCGTTAAATAGGATTTCAGAGCAATCCATAACGCTCAATAATTTACCAGCCAATTTCGTCCTCCAGATCCGCGCCTGTCGCTGGCGCTTTATAGTCTTGCGGAGGTGCCTGGTAGCCGCTTGCCTGGCGGTCTGCATCATAAGGCTTGTTCGTAAAAAGAGGAATGTAGCAAACTTTTGGAAACTCACGCACGTCGATTGCTTCATTGCGTTCTGCCAGCGTCACGCCAATCTCAGCCCCGGCGTCTAGCAATTGCTTATAGAGATTTTCGCATGTTGCTTTCTGCGCCTCTGTCATTGGCTCGAATTTTCTGAGCTCATCATTCCAGGGTGTGCGGATATTCACGTACCCTGTGGCGCGGTATTCCTTATCGACGCTTAGGTTTGCTTTTAGTTTAAGTCGGCTTTTAGAAAAGTGAGGCATTAGCGTCTAACTCCTGAGTTTAATTCTTCATGTTTCATTGCATAGTGATCCTTGAGCGCGGCCATTGTTTCGCGGTCAAACTCTGCTAGTTCCTCACGTAATTTTTTTGTATCTTTGGCCCACTTAGTGAGCTGATATTTTTCGCTACAGTAATCAATCGCTCGCTTTTGATTCACGACCCACACTTGCCATTGATCAAGATCCATGATCGGCGCTGAGCTGTGTGTTTGCGCTGGCTTAGGCGCTGGCTTGGCTTGCTCTTGCTTGGGCGCTGGGGCTGGCTTAGGTGGTGGTATCGAGGCGTTCCCGTCATCGTCCTCTGGTGCGAGCCCGACCATGCCCAGGAGCCCATAGCGCCGGGCGTAGGTGATAGCTGAGCCTAGCCCTTGCATGTCTTGCTTAGACAGTACGAGGTACACCACAGAGCCCCAGCTTGCGCCTGTAGTATGCAGCAGCTCCGTTTTAACGTACTGCCCATATTCGTCATGGCCGTTGCTTTGCAGGAGCGCAAAGTTGTGCTTGTGGAAAGCTTCTTTGCAACTATCAACGCAGCTCGATAGGCTTGCATACTTAGATCTGAAATGCGGATTGGTCGCGTCTTTAAGTACGGGATCACATGCACCCTGGGCGGCGATCAGATCCGCAATAGCTGTGCTTGCTGTCATTGGTTTACTCCCCACATTTTTTTAGCTTCATCGAGATAGGTCGGCGGTTCGTTCCAATGGATCGCAGTCCAATCAGGCGCGACCAGGCCAAGCAATTCCTCTTTGGTTTCTGCAGCTCGCAAAATGTTCTCTGTGGTTTTGT
>Ga0209482_1002691_pt1 | contig 10814 bp, 12 predicted proteins | sample CoawatmetaG10DNA_FD_187512 | JGI IMG/M metagenome (GOLD analysis project Ga0209482, IMG submission 187512) | Marine microbial communities from the West Antarctic Peninsula - Coastal water metaG104-DNA (SPAdes) (version 2) | ecosystem: Environmental > Aquatic > Marine > Coastal ... | reverse complement strand
TTCAATAACATCTTTTTCTTTAACGCCTAAATCTTCTGCAATTATTTTAGCTTGCTCACTTGTTAGAGACTGGAAAATATTTGCTTTTGCTTTTCTGAGCTTAAAGAAAAGCTTTCTTTGTGCTTTGGTAGTTGCTACTTTAACAATTTTCCAGTTTTTAAAGATGTATTCATGAATTTCTGCGCGAATCCAATAAACAGCAAAAGAGGATAGCCTAACTTTTTTATGGGGATTAAAGCGCTTAACTGCTTTCATTAGCCCAATCGTTCCTTCTTGAATCAGGTCGGCATTTTCAAGACCATACCCTTTATAGCTGTGAGCAATAAAGGCAACGAATCTCATATGTGCCAGAACAAGTCTTTGTGCGGCAGATAAACTTCCATTCTCATATAGCTCAATAGCTAACTCATATTCTTGTTCTGGAGTTAAAATTGGAGGGTACTTTTGTACCTCTAAATCTCTAGATGTATTTTTTATCGATATTGCAAAATCACTCATAAGTCTTCTTGAAAGGATAATTTAGGGCTAAATTATACCAAATTTTTCAGTTATATCAATTTTTTAAGTAGTTTTTTGTATTTGATTGACTGTTCTTCCAAACACAGATGATCACTCTTAGATGGATTATTTGAAGAAGATATTATTAATTCTAGATCAGCCAAAGCAGAATTAAAATCGTCATTAATGACTATGAAGTCAAACTCACTAAAGTGGCTCATTTGATTTTCTGCATCTAACATTCTTTTTTTGATGACTATTTCATCGTCTTGAGCTCTATTTCTGAGTCTTAATTCTAGTGCTTCTTTTGAAGGTGGCAAAATAAATATGCTAATTGCACTGGGTAAGTTTTGCTTAACTTGACGAGCACCTTGCCAGTCAATTTCAAGGATGACATCTATATTATTTTTAAGGTTGTCATTAATTAGTTTTTTAGAAGTTCCATAAAGGTTCTCAAAAACTTCAGCATGCTCAATAAATTCATCTTCATGAACCATCTTTTTAAATTCAGAAACAGAAACAAAATGATAGTTAGCTCCATTAACCTCATCGATTCTTGGGTTCCGTGTTGTATGAGATATAGAGACGCGCAGGTTTTTAGCGCTATTAATTAATGACTTAACAAGAGATGTTTTTCCGCATCCTGAAGGCGCTGCTACGATAAATAGATTAGACATTTTTTAATCAAATTTCCATATAATTATTTTGGTATGTAGCCCTTAATTTGATCAATATCTTGTTCTGAAAAGAAGTAATTTTCCATTTGTTTTTTTAGGTAGCTCTGCGATGATTCATCAAATAAGTTTAAATTATTTTCATTAATTAACATGGTTTGATGGTCAAGCCACATTTGCCAAGCCTCTTTAGAGACTGAATCCAATATTCTTTTACCAAGATCGCCAGGGTAGGGTGCTCTTTCTAGTCCTTCTAACCTTTTATCTAATTTAATGCAGTGAACTTCTTTCATAATTGTTTCAATCTAACTCCAAGTGTATAAAGCGTTAAAAAATATATAGCTATTGAAATAGCAATAGTTTTTGAGATAAGTATAGCCCTCTCTATTAGAGAAGAATCAAGGTAAAGCCCTGTACTTGAATCGAAGTAATAAATATACAGCGACATTATAGTGACTGCAAATATTACTTTAACTAGCATTTTATAAAAAGTAATATGAAAACTAAATATTGATTGCTTTATTAAGAAAAAATATAGTATTGTGGCATTAATAAGCGCTGAGATTGAGGTGGCAGCAGCTAGGCCCACATGATCAAAGTACTGAACTAATATTAAATTTAGAACTACATTGGATACCATTGCAACAACACCAGCCTTTACTGGAGTTTTGGTATCTCCTCTTGAAAGAAAAATTGGAGCAAAGATTTTTATTGCAATAAATGCCATTAAGCCAGAACCGTATGCCTGCAAACTTAAAGATGTTTTTTTAGCAGATAAAGCATCAAATGCATCGTATTGAAAGAGCGTAATTATGAGCTCTTCTGAAAGTAGAACTAATCCAGCACAAGCAGGAAGTCCTAATAAAATTGCATATAAAATAGCCTTATCAATTGTATTTATAAAGTTTTTAGTATCTTTTTTTGCATGATAATTACTTAGTTTTGCCAAGGCAACAGTTGCCAGTGCAATGCCAATTAAGGCTAAAGGAAGCTCTAGTAACCTGTCTGAATAATATAACCAAGTAACACTTCCAGCCATAAGAGTTGATGCAATCATTGTATCAACTAGTAGATTAATTTGAGATACTGATACGCCAAACAATGCTGGAAGCATTCTTTTTCTAAGTATTGAAAGTGCCTTATGATGCCCAAACTTTAATTTAGGGAGTCGTTTTATTTTTCTTAAAAATGGAATTTGAAAGCCAAGCTGGATAATTCCACCAAAAAGAACACCCCAAGCTAATGCCATAATTGGAGTGGATAAGTATTTAGATAAAAATACAGCACTTAGGATTAATGAAATATTTAGTAATACTGGAGTAAATGCTGGAATTATAAAATTATCATAAGTATTAAGAATAGATCCAGAAAGTGCGGTAAGAGATATTAAAAGTAAGTAGGGAAATGTAATTCGCAGCATATCAGAGGCTAAATGAAACTGAGTTGCGTCAGCTTTAAAATAGAACCCCCAGGCAAATAAAAGTATTATGATTGGGGCTATTACTATTGCAATAAGAGTAATAATCATAAGTATGCTAAGTAATTTAGTAGCAATATGATTAATTACTAATTGAACCTCTTCATCAGATTCATTGGCTTTTGACTCTGCCAAAATTGGCAAAAAGGCTTGTGAAAAAGCACCTTCAGCAAAAAGACGCCTAAAAAAATTAGGTATTCTAAAGGCTACTAGGAAGGCATCAGTTAGTTCATTAGCTCCAAACAGCCTTGCAATAATAAAATCTCGAACTAGACCTAAGATTCTTGATATAAAGGTCATTGCGGCGACAATACTACTGGACCTTATGAAAGACTTAGACATAATAGAAAAGGCTATCTATTCATCAGCTGGGCCGCGCATGATGCCCACTCTTGAGTTTCGTATACATTCTACAAATTGCATAACTTCACGACTGTCAGACTCTGACATCTCAAGTTCACTAAGTGCATGGTCAAGAAGTCTGCCTTGCGAATCACGATAAACAACTTTAAAGGCACGTTTTATAGATGAAATTGAGCTAGCACTAAAGCCTCTTCTTTTCATTCCAACAGAGTTAATGCTTCTTATTTTGGGGTGGATGCCAGCTGCAACCATATAGTCAGGGATGTCTTTATTAATTTGACTTCCCATTCCAGCATAAGAATGTCTTCCAATACCACAAAATTGTTTTACTAGCACAAAACCACCAAGTATGGCCCAGTCTGAGATTCTAACATGACCAGCCAATGAGGCGTTATTAGACATAATGATATGATCACCAAGCTGGCAATCGTGTGCAATATGAACATAAGACATGAGCATATTGTTCGAGCCAATTCTCGTTAAAGAGCTTTCCTTTTCAGTTCCTCTATTAATTGTGCAAAACTCTCTAATCATATTATCATCACCTATTACTAGGTTACTTTCCTGACCATCTTGATAAGTAATATCTTGAGGATCTCCACCAATAGAAGCAAAAGAATAAATGTGGTTATTTTTACCAATTTTGGTAGGACCTTCTATTACAGCATGGGAGTCTATTAATGTTCCAGCACCTATTTCAACATTAGCACCAATAACTGCATAAGCTGATATTTCAGCACTTTTATGAATTTTAGCACTTTCATGGATAATAGCAGAAGGGTGAGTAGACATAATATTATTCAGCAGATTTTTGAGTACATAAAATTTCAGCAGAAGTAACTAATTGACCTTCAACTGTTGCTCTACAGTTAAATTTCCATATACCTCGTTTGACAGTCACAATTTCAGCATAAATTTCTAACTGGTCGCCTGGTTCAACCATTCTTTTAAAGCGAACTTTATCAACGCCTACCAACATATAAATTTGACCAGTTTGCGGCTTTCCAACTTCAGATTTAAAAGCTAATATTCCAGTAGCCTGTGCTAAAGCTTCAATAATTAGAACTCCAGGCATAATAGGCTGATCAGGAAAGTGCCCAGTAAAATGTGGCTCATTAAAAGTAACATTTTTAATAGCGGTAAGGCTTTTTCCTACGTCAAGATTAATTACCCTGTCAATAAGCAAGAAAGGGTAGCGATGAGGTAAAAAGTTTTTAACCTCGTTAATATTCATTTTCATAGGATTATTTAATATTTTTTAGTTTAATTTTTAGAAGCTTAGCAATTTTATCAAGTTTTGTTAGCCATATTCCTACCTTTTTCCATTCAGCATGAGGCATAAGAGGGACAAATCCTGTATAAACTCCTGGCTTTGTTATGCTACTATTGACTGTGCTAGTAGCATTAACTATAACATCATCAGTTATTGTTAGGTGGCCAACAATGCCAACCATACCTCCAATCATGCACCTTTTACCAATAATAGTGGTGCCAGCAATACCTGTTGTTGCAGCAATGGCCGTATCTTCTCCAATAATAACATTATGCGCAATATGAACAAGATTATCGATTTTAACTCCACTATGAATCTCTGTATTGTCAATGGAGCCCCTGTCAATAGTTGTATTAGCTCCAATAGAAACATTATCACCAATAATTACATTTCCAAGGTGAGCAATTGCATGCCATTTATTATTTGCATCTCTAGCATTTCCAAAGCCTTCAGAGCCAATTATTGCTCCAGGTGAGATAACACAATTTTTTCCAATTTGAGTCCCTTTTTGAATTGTTACATTTGATGCAATTCGTGAATTTTTACCAATATTAACATTGTCTTCAATGACGCACTGTGCTCCAATCGAAGAATGCCCCCCAATAACTACATTCTTGCCAATAACACAACTTGGGGAAATATCAACATCAGCAAAAGATTTGATAGCTTCTGAGCCTGACTTAAGATGATTATTATTTTGTAAATATTTAAATTTATGAGTTAATATTGAGTAAGCTAGATAAACATTTTCAACTAAAAGTACATTAGTTAAGCAATGATTTTTTAGGTTCTCATCTAAAATTACTGCACCAGCTTTTGAGTTAATTAGGAGTGTTTTGTACTTCTTACTAACTACATAAGAAATTTGTTCAGATGTCGCATCAGTTAAAGTATTAATTCCATTGATTTTTTTAGAAGGATCACCAATAACTTTGGCATTTATAAGGCTAGCTAATTCTTCAAGAGAAATATTCATTGATGCAACTTTTCGATATTAGAAATAATTGTATCACTGATATTAATCTTATCACTTACAAAAGCACCATTATCATAAAATATTAAGTCATATTGACTTGATATAGCAAGGTCTTTAATTGCAACATTAATTTCAATCTCAATTTTTTCCAACAGTTTAAACTGCTTATCACTTAGATTGCTCTGCCATGTTTCTGACTCTGATTGAAATTTTTTTTCCAAATCCCTAACTTTTTGAACGCTAGTTTTATATTCTTTACTATCTAATTTAAGCTCTGTAGTTTCTAACTTATTTCTTAAAATATTAATATAATCAAATAACTCAAGAAGTTCAATTTTTTTAGGCTCAAAATTTTTAATTATTTGATTGTTACTTCTCTGATAATGAGATAAATTAGAGATAACTTTATCAATATCAATATATCCAATTTTTATTTCCTCTGCAGTCACAGGAGAAACTAATAATATTAAGCAACAAAGGAAAAAAGCCCTCATACTATAAAATTAAAAGCCAGTACCGAGAGTAAAGCTAAAGTTTTCAATTTTATCACCAGTTTTTTTAAGAATTGGCGTAGACCAATACATGCCAATTGCACCAATAGGACTCAAGAAAGCAAATCCTGCACCAGTTGACATTCTGATATCTCCAAGTTTAAGATTAGAATTTTTATCAAAAATATTTCCAGCATCAATAAAAGCACTCATACGCATTTTGTCTGCGTTACCAAAGAAATAAGCAGGAGCTATTAAATTTAAACTACCTAGAATAGAGAGCTCACCTCCTTTGGCTTCTTTATTTGGATAAAGAGGTCCAAGAGATCTATTTCCAAATCCCCTTACAGAGCCACTACCTCCTCCAAAAAATCTTTTATAAAAAGGTAAGGATTTTCCACCTAAGCGCCCAGCAACTCCAAGATCTCCAGTTAATTTAAGCGTTAGATTTTCATTAATAGGAGTATAACTCGAATGATTTGCATTCATTTTAAAGTAACCATAATCACTTATTGGAAGACCTAAATCAAGACCAAGAACATTACTTCTTCCTTTGGTAGGATACATATAATGATTTAATGTACTTTCATTCCAATTAGCACTAATTTTTAACTCATCTGTGTCTTTTAGTCCACACTGGGTAATTTCATAAGAAGAAGAGGCAAAGCCCGAACCGCACTTAACTGTGTTCTTTGAGTATTCAATACTACTATTAAGTCTAGTATCTTCTGTTAATGGAATTCCATAGCCAAGACTAACGCCTTTTGTATTAACTTCATAAGAATTCACAATAACTGCATCATCTTTTAGTTCACTAATGTATGCTCCATAACTGATACTATGATTATCATTATTAAAATAAGGATCCTCAAAGTAAAAGCTAACTCTATTAAATGATTCTGAGATTTTTATATCTGCATTAAGGGTATTTCCTGTGCCAAAAATATTTTTTTCTTGAATTCCTGCTCCTAGGGAGACACCATAGTTATTACTATGCGATACTGACATGCTTATTGATCCAGTCTTAGTCTCTTCTACATCAAAATGCAAATCAATCTTATCTTGAAATTCTTCTACAGGTAATGCATTCATTTGAACATTAGAGAAGTACCCTAAACTTCTTAGATTACGTATGGAGGTATTAAGGGCAGATCGTGAATATAATCCACCTTCTGAAATACCAATTTCTCGCCTAATTACCTCATCTTGAGTTCTTGTATTTCCAGAAATTGTTATTCTATTAATATAAACTTTTTTATTTAATGAAATATTAATTTCAACACTAACACTATCTAAGAAGTCAGATGTGATGGGCTTAATATCGACAAAAGCGTAACCTTGATCAGCGTAAGTGTTTGTAATAGTTTGAATATCATTGATAACAGATTTACGGTTGAAAGTGTCTCCTTCACTAATTTTTAATAAAGAGCTTAAGGCTTCACTTGTTTGATTACCTAAATCACCAGTAAAAGATACACCTCCCAGCTTATATTTAACTCCTTCAGAAATTTTAATATCAATAAATAATTCTTGCTGATTAGTACTAAGCTCTTTATCAATATTAACTATTTGGAAATCTAAATAACCAGAGTTTAAATAAAAATTATTTAATGCTTCGAGTCCTTTATTAAACTCAATATCAGAATATTGATTTTTTTGAGTGAAATAGTTAAGCATTAAAAAATCAGGCTCTCCAATATCAAATAACTTTAATAGATTCTTTTCAGCAAGTTTATCTGAGCCTGAAATACTCATCGAACTTATAGTCGCTTTAGCGCCCTGATTTAATGATAGATTTATTCCAATTCGATTTTCTGAATCAATGGCAATATCTTGATTGATTTCAATATTAAAAAAACCAGATGCTAAATATTCATTTTCTAAAGATAATATAAAGTCATTGAATTTAGCTTTCGAATATATCTCTCCAGGGGAGAGATTACTTCTTTTAATATATTCTATAATTTCAGATTCCGTATAAAGTTGTTCTTCATTCGACATCCAAGTCTTCCAAGAAAATTTAGAATCCAAATTAACATCAAAAAATTTGACATAAGGATTTTCTTCTACAGTGATAACTAAGTTATTGCTATTTTTTACAACACTAATATCTGAAAAATAGCCTGTTGCAAAAAGTGATTCAATAACTTTTTCACTAGTATCGTTTGAAAAATTTTGACCCGGTTTAATTGGCAATATTTTTAGCAAAGAGCTTTCGATAGTTTTGTTTAACCCTATAAAGCTAATTTTACTAATTGGATTTGAAAAAGCTTGTGTTGTAAAAAATAAGAAAAGAAGAATCAAAAACTGGATTATTTTATTTTTCATTTGTTTGCCTTAGGTGGTTAATTTTTATTTATAGTTCTAAAAACTATATGTGTTTAAAAATAAATACGATAATTGTTAATTTTAACAAAATTACGAATCATATTGTTAAGCTAAAACTAAATATTATATTATTTCTATTTCTAAGTTAAATTTGAACTTCATGATAATTTTTATCATGATTTTTATTTTCTACACGTTTGCAGTAATCTAACCATAATTCCTCTTTTTTACTTCCAAGTTTGAACAGGTGGCTCCATGAGTATATGCCAGTAGTATGGCCATCACTATAATGAATTGCAATAGCATAGTTACCCATAGGAACTAGCATTTGAATAGTTACATCTTGCTTATCTAGCTGAAGAGTCTCTTGACCAGGGCCATGACCTTGTACTTCTGCTGATGGGGAATAAACTCTGAGATATTCACTAGTCATTGAGTAATCAATGTCATCAAATTTTACAGTAAGTAGTTTTTTATCCTTACTTAGAGTTATATTGCTTGGAGTGTTCATTATTTTTATTAGTTAGAGTGATATATGGATTTTAGCATAGCAGTATCTAAATAAACCATGATACAAAAGGTTAAAATACAATTATGATATATTTTACAAAAATGCATGGCCTTGGCAATGACTTCGCTGTAATTGACAATACTGATGGTGATGTTAGTTTATCGACTGATGAAATTCGTCAATTGTCTGATCGTCGTTTTGGTATTGGCTTTGATCAGCTTCTCATGGTTGAGAGTTCTTCATCAAAAGACGTTGATTTTCGCTATGTAATATTTAACGCTGATGGCTCAGAAGTTAACCAATGTGGAAATGGTGCAAGATGTTTTGCTCTATATATTCAAAAGAAAAATTTATCTTATAAAAATCCCCTTTCTGTTGAAACTAATGCTGGCATTATGGTTTTAACAGTTAATAATGATGACTCAGTTCGAGTTGAAATGGGTGAGCCAAATTTTCTACCATCAAAAATTCCTCTTAATATTAACGAAGAGAGTTCAGAGTATATGATTGAGGGCTTTAAGATTGGATCTTTGTCAATTGGAAACCCACATGCTGTTTTGATTTTGGATGACATATCTGATATAGACTCCACTGCCTTTACAATTCAATCCTCTAGTTATTTTCCTAATGGAGTTAATGTTGGATTTATGAAGATATTAAGTAAAGATGAGGTTCAATTAAGGGTCGTTGAAAGGGGAGTAGGTGAAACGCTTGCATGTGGCTCAGGAGCCTGTGCAGCAGTAATTTATGGTGCTAGGCTTGGCTTACTTAGTTCAAAGGTAAAAGTGCATTTGAATGGTGGAGATGCAATGGTTGAGTATGATGGAAAAAAAGTTTACCTTAGTGGTCCTGGGGAGTTTATTTATGAAGGTTCGATTAATCTTAGAAGTGCACCACTCTAACTAATTTCTAATGATTTTTGTGAAATATAATTATGATTTTCTAAGTCATAGGCTGTAAGTTTCTCACCCCATACGCATCCATGATCTAGAGGGTAAATATTTTTAGAATCAATATCTTTAAGAGATGACCAATGCCCAAAAAATATCTCTTCATTAACCATCAAGCGGTTTGAATGCAAAAACCATGCTTCAAAATTTTTTGGATTTTGATCTACATTTAACTTATGCTCAAATTCAAGCTCACCATCTTCTTTACAAAACCTCATTCTCATTAAAGCATTTATCGTATAACGGGAGATTTCTTCATTGGAAAGATTATTAGACCATTTGTTTGGATAGTTGCCATACATTTTAGATAAAAATTTACTCACATTATTTGATTGAAGATTCTTGTGAACCACTTCTGCATTTTTTATAGCATCTGACTTGCTCCATTGAGGAGGGATGCCAGCATGAACAAAAAGTGCATCTTTATGCTCAATTATAAGTTGCCTGGTAAGGAGATAGTCAAGCAAAACAGATTTATCAGATGCAGATAATATATCTAAGAACGTGTCATTTTTGTTAGGCTTGCGATTAGTTAGTGCACAAACCAGCAGATGAAAATCATGGTTACCAAGAACCATGTCCATGTTATCTTGATTTGACTGAATAAAACGAAGCGTCTCAAGTGAGTTATTACCTCGGTTAACAACATCACCTAAAAAGTACAATCGATCTCTATCAATATTAAAATTAATTTTATTTAAAAGACCTTTCAGGCTTTTAAAGCAGCCCTGAACGTCACCAATGGCGTAGTCCATAAGTAATGCCTAATGAAGGGTGTAGGGTTCGCTTAATGTAAATTCTGGAATCACTGCATCAAACCTTTGTCCTTGATCACTAATCATTCCATAAGAGCCTTTCATGGTTCCTGTTTCAGTACTAATTACTGCTCCAGAGCTGTATTTAAAACTTTCACCAGGAGAAAGGTGGGGCTGCTGCCCAATTACGCCTTCACCAACAACTTCTTCAGTTTCTCCAGACTCGTCTTGTATTAGCCAGCGCCTTGTTCTTAGTTGGGCTCCAGTCTCTCCATTATTAGTAATGGTAATTGTGTAAGCATAAGCATATTGACTGCTCACTAGATTTGATTGATCTGGCAAGTAAGTCACTTCTACGTTTATTTCAATTTTGTTTTTCATAGTCATTCATTAAGGTTACAAAGTTTTCAGTACTAAGCATTTCAGCTCTTTGAGATAAGTCGATTTCAGTTTGTGATTGATTTAATACAGATTTTAAACAATTTTTTAGTGTCTTTCTTCGCTGAGAGAAGGCAAGT
>Ga0209482_1002689_pt1 | contig 10821 bp, 12 predicted proteins | sample CoawatmetaG10DNA_FD_187512 | JGI IMG/M metagenome (GOLD analysis project Ga0209482, IMG submission 187512) | Marine microbial communities from the West Antarctic Peninsula - Coastal water metaG104-DNA (SPAdes) (version 2) | ecosystem: Environmental > Aquatic > Marine > Coastal ... | reverse complement strand
CATTATATCTTAAGCCATGTTGGCTAGGGTATCTGCCTGTTAATAATGAGGCTCTATTGGGCATGCAAACAGGTGAAGCAACATGAAAATTATTAAAACGGGTTCCCGATGAGGCAATTTCATCGATATTTGGCGTTTTAATGACTGGATGCCCGTAACAGCCCAACCAATCTGCCCGATGTTGATCTGTAATAAATATAATAAAGTTTGGTCTCTTTTTCATAAATAGTCCATTTAGTTGAGTGTTATTTTTGAGCTTCTATCACCATATTAGTTGCATTTTTATAAACTATTTTTGCATTTTTAAACCCAGCTTCCAGCAAAATATCTATAAGTTTTTTTGGTCCAGCTTGAGCGCCAAGAGCAAGACCCACCTCTTGAGATTTTGAAGTGGGCACACAGCCCATCGTTGAAAATGAATAATACATTTGTCCAATCGTATTGAAGTTTTCGGTTGGATTATCTGAAGCAGTAGGTTCAATTAATATTATGAAACCATCTTTTGATAGATGTTGATAGGCATACTTAGCTGCTCCGAGAGGATCCCCCATATCATGGAGACAATCAAAGAATGCTAATAGATCAAATTCACCCACGTAGCTTTTTGCATCCGATACGCTATAAGAAATTTTATCGTCTAGATCGGCATCAATAGCGTATTTTTTAGCAGATTTTATTGAGGGTTCATGAATATCAAATCCGGAAATTTTAGCATTTGGAAATGCTTCGGCTATCATGAGCGTTGATAACCCAAAGCCGCAACCAATATCTGCAAACCTCCCTCCGTTTTCCAAGATTTCTGTTGCTCTTGAGAGTTTAGGAAGCCATTTTTGAATTAAATTTGAGGAATATGAGGGTCGAAAAAAACGAGCAGTACCTTGAAATATGCATGGATGAGACTCCCCATAGGGGACACCTTCACCAGTTTCGAATGCTTTTTTAACTTTTTCAATATTGTGAATATTGCCAGAAAGAACATCATATGCACCAATCATTAGTGCAGGACTATCTTCATTGGCAAATACAGCCTGTTGTTCAGGATTTAAGTGGAACCTAATTAACTCACTATCATGAGAGCAAAAGCCAGCAGCACACATCGCGTTGAGCCATTCTTGGCAATATCTTTGATCAATTTTTGCAGCGCTGCTGAATTCTTCTACTGTGTATGGCCCACCATCTGACAGTTTTTTGAATAATCCCAACTCATCTCCTATACGCATTAGTGGAATAATTGCACCAGCAGCAACATTTTGCATAATTTTCCATTGAAGCTTTTTTAGTGAATCTACATTAATATTCTGTTCAAGCATTTTAACCCCTTAAATTCTTTGCTAACGTTTTCTTTAATCACATATTAAGATGCAACATTAAAAAGCAATACAAAAATCAATATACTAAAAATATTTTAAATTATGAAGGAGCTTTAATGGCCCAAGAAATAGTCAAAAGTACAAAATCTTTAATTGCCGAGGCAAATAAAGTTGTCGAAACTATATCAATAGAAGAGGCAAAGAAAATTGTTTCGAGCGAAAAGCATATACTGATTGATTTACGTGATATTAGAGAACTAAAAAGAGAAGGAAAGATCCCAGGAGCTTTTTCTTGTCCACGAGGAATGCTTGAGTTTTGGATCGATCCAGAAAGTCCTTATCATAAAGAAATATTTAATCAGGATAAAACTTATGTGTTTTATTGTGCCAGCGCTTGGCGTTCTGCGTTGAGTGCTAAAACAGCTATGGATATGGGCCTAAAACCTGTTCTTCATATTGAAGGTGGTTTTATGGCTTGGAAAAAGGCTGATGGAGATGTCGAAACGTTAGATTGATTGTAGTTATTATCGATTTGTTGATTTAAATTTTTCCATCAAATAAGGGCCTGATTTAACTGGCGGGTATTTTGGCAATTCACCATCTTGTAAGCAGCAAGAAAGACATTGTATTTCTGCGTTCCAATTTGGTTGATGAAAGTAGGCTAACGATTGCCGCTTATTTGTAGATCCTTTGTTTACTACTCGGTGGAGTGTGGAAATCCAGCGATCATTAGTCCATCTAGCCATGAGATCCCCTATATTAATTATAAATGTGTTTGGAATCGCTGGCACCAGTTCCCATTGTCCACTTAGAGTCAGAATTTCCAAACCCACCGAATTCTCTTCAGGTAATAAGATGGTTAAACTTCCATAATCACTATGTGCCCCAGCTCTCAATTGTCCAATTTCAGGTGGCTTTTTTTGTGCAGGATAATTGAGGGCTCTTAAAGCGGAAATTGGTTGATCTATGTATGGATCAAAAAACTTTTCCTCTAACCTTAATGCATTTGCAAATAATTGCATTATTTTAGATGCTAAAATTTCCATTTGTTGATAGTATGCTATCCAAGCAGATTTAAATTCTACTGGAGAGTTTGGCCAAATCGTGTCGGCATAACAAAATGACAAAGCATCACTATCAGTAATGTTTGCTGGTGTTAAAATAGGACCCCCATTAAAGCTTTCTTTTAAATCTGGAGGTGTGTTCATGCCTTGTGACGCAGCTAAGGCTTCTTTTCCAGGGCCCAAATACCCATATGGATAGCCATCAAAAGGTGCTTTTGATTCATTCTTCTTATTATCTGAGAGTAAAAAAAATCTTTCTGTAGTATTCCAAATACCATCTATTACTGATTGCTCGATACCATGGTTTTTTATTGCCAAGAAACCACTGTTTCGACAGATCGCATCTACTTCTTGGCTATAATTATCCTTTTCAATTTTATTGCTATTAAAATACTTTTCAATATCGACTATTGGAAATTTTGCCAAAACTTTCTCCTTAAGCTACGTAAAAAATGAATATAAAATATTTTTGCATAAAATGGTGTTTACGAGGTAGCATAAATTTGGTTACTTTTAATTATTATAAATAATTTAATATGTAGAATTGGATAATTCATGTCAAACTGGAAAAGCTTTCTTGATAGAGAACAGGACCGTTTTTTGTCAGAGTTAATAGAGTTTGTTAAAATCCCTTCAGTTTCAGCCTCTTCAGAATTTGAGAAGGATGTTGTGGATGCGGCTAACTGGGTTGCAACCAGAATCACTCATGCGGGTGGTGAGAATGTTGAGGTTATGCAAACAGGTGGACACCCTTGTGTTTATGCAGATTGGATGCATGCAGGTGATGAAAAACCTACTGTTCTCATTTATGGACATTTTGATGTACAACCTGCTGAACCTTACGATTTATGGGACACTCCCCCATTTGAGCCAGAAATACGTGATGGTAAGGTTTTTGGAAGAGGCGCTTCTGACGATAAGGGTGGAATGCTGATACCGATTATTTCATTTGAGGCAATAAAAAAAACCACAGGAAAATTGCCAGTCAATGTGAAGTTTTTATTTGAAGGGCAGGAAGAGATTGGATCCCCACAACTACCAGAATTTATTGCCAAGAACCGTCAGAAACTATCTTGTGATATGATTTTTTCTTCTGATGGACTACAGTGGACCGCAGATGAACCAAACTTGGTAACTGGTCTGAAAGGATTGGTGGGTGCGGAAATAAAGATTATTGGTCCTATGACTGATCAACACTCTGGTTTACATGGTGGCGCTATAGCGAACCCGTTAATGGCACTAAGTCAATTGGTAGCCTCAATGAAAGATAGCAATGGTAAAATTACTATTGATGGATTTTATGATGATGTGTTGGAGCTTAGTGATGAAGAGAGAGCAGATATTGCCAGGGTGCCTTATGACGAAGAAGCTTACATAAAAGAGCTAAAGGTTACGGGGTTGCATGGTGAAGAAGGTTACTCAACCAGAGAACGACTTTGGGCTAGGCCTACGCTAGATGTGAATGGTATTTTTGGTGGATACCAAGGTATGGGCAGTAAAACGGTCCATCCGTCAGAGGCTAGTGTTAAAATTACATGTCGATTAGTTTCCAACCAAAACCCAGAAATAATTTATAATCTTATTTGTAGGCACGTGGATAAACATTTACCAGTTGGTGTTAAATCAGAAGTTCAGCAACTAGCTGGTAGTGCAGACCCATTTGTTATGCCTCGCAGCCACAATGCAAATCAGGTGGCTAGGGAGATTCTAGAGGAGGTTTATGATATGGAACCGTATGTGACACGAGTTGGAGGTTCCATTCCTATTATGACAATTTTCTTAAAAGAGTTAGGCGTATATGGAACAATGTTTGGTTTTTCGGTAGGTGATGAAAATTTGCATGCTCCAAATGAATTTTTCCGACTGAAAAATTTTATAAGGGGTCAGGAAGCTTATTGTAAGCTATTTGAGCGTTTAGGTGGAAAGTCTTTTTAGTAGAGATCTAGTTTTATCTAGGCCACTCATTATATTTTTGCATTACGTCTTTTAATAGAATGCAATCATCAGTCATTATACCATCAACATTAAGCTCAATAAGCTTTTTCATTATGGTTGGATCATTTATTGTCCAAAAGTGAATTTTAATCCCCAGTTGACCAGCATATTTTAAAATTTTTCTGGTAATAAGGGAGATGCCAAATTGTTTGATTGGCAGTTGAACGCAGTGTGAGGTGAAGTTTTGTTTAATACCAAGCTGTGCGCCTATAAAAAATTTAATTACATTGCTAGTACCCATACTATGGCATGTTTCTGGGCCAAGCTCGTTAATAATCACATTTATCCGTGCATTATTAAAACTACCAATACAGACTTGGCTGCTAAACTGCATTTTTTTTATCGTATTTACAATCGGCATAGTTGCTTCCCAGGTTTTTGCATCTAGGTTAAATAAACCTTCAGGAAACTCTTCAAAGATACTTGAAAGTCGCGGTATTATGGATGAAGTATTTATTTTTAGACTGTCAATATCAGTATCTTTTAAGTCACTTATTTTTAAATTTTCTCCAGTTAATCGTTCTAAGGTATCATCGTGAAATATATATGCTGTCCCATCTTTTGACCCATGCACATCTGTTTCTAAGACTCTATAACCCAAATCCAGCGCTTTTTTAAATGATTCAAGGCTGTTCTCGTTTGCGAGTAGGCTCGCTCCTCTATGTGCGATTGGGGCTATATTTACATCGTTGATGTATTCTAAAAAAGTTTGAGAAGATATTGACATAAAAATTACTATCTAAATAAAATTAATCTTTATAAAATCCAACCGTATCTCCACTAGTTGTAACCCCTAGGCCATTTAAAAGTCTATTAACATAATTGAAATATCCGATGATTTGGTTTAGTTCGAGAATTTGTCCATCGTCAACTCCGTTTTCACGTAGTTTGATGACATCAGTTTCTACCATTTCGCCTGGTTTTAAGGTCAATTTTTCTGTGTAGTTAAGCATGGCCAACTCTGCACCAACAAAATATGACTCTGGATTTTTTGCATTAAGAGCCATCTCAATATTTTTAGCTTTGTTAGGGTCTTGCATTAAGTGTGCAGCATTTTTCCAATGATTGGCATAGGAGTAAGGGCAATCATTTAAAGTTGAGACATAACTACTTATAGTTTCCTGAAACCACATTGGAATAGTGTTAGATTCGTCATGTAAAGCCGCTCGGTATAATGTTACATGCCCTTTCATGGTGTTGGGTCTTAAAGAATGCACGCGCATCACATTATCAACAGTTCCGTGAGGCGTTCGTGCTAAATTTAGGACTTCAGATAGTTTTTCATCAGCGTCTTCGTCAGAAACCATTTTGATCCAAGCAGACATAATTAAATCCTTATTATTAATTTAAAGTACATAATGGAATTTTTGGAATTAACTTGCAAATTCATCAAATGCTTCAAGTGCCTTGGCACTATAAGTTATTGATGGCCCACCTCCCATATACGAACACATAGCCAGTGCCTCGATAAATTCTTCTCTGGTAGCCTTTAAGCGCACAAGTGACTTTGTATGGAAGCCTATACAACTTTCACATTTAGTTGAGATTGCTATCCCAAGTGCTATAAATTCTTTGGTTTTCTCGTCTAAAGCGCCAGATTTTTTTGCAGCCTTTCCCATAGTTTCAAAGCCTTTAAAAGTCTCTGGTATCTCTTTAGAAAGATTACTGAACGATTTCATCGTATCATTTAAAAAGTTTTGCCAATGCATCTCTTTTCCTTTATTTAAATTTAAGTTCTTTTACATATTTATGACATATACCTAAGATATAATTATCTTCGCTGATCTGCACCCAGTTTTCGTTCCAACCAACGTACAAAAAAACTGATAACCAAAACCAATATTAAATATTCAAATATCAAAAAAGTATAGATCTCTAAAGCCCTATATTCGTTTGAATTAAGTTCAAACGCACGCTTTGTAAGTTCTTGCATTCCAATCACGTAGGCGAAGGCAGACATTTTGACAATATAAATAAATTGGTTAGCAAGAGCAGGTAAGATTCTTCTCAACGCTTGGGGTAAAATTACGTACGACATTGTTTGATAATAATTTAATCCAACTGTCTTTGCGGCTTCAGTTTGTCCTTTTTCGATAGATTGAATGCCACCTCTATATATTTCTGCTGTAAATGCACTATCAGAAATAGCTAAAGTTATAACAGCCCCCCAAAATGGATCAATTGGTATATTAACCCCCATTGATTTCAATAAAAATGGGAAACCATAAAAAACCCATAAAAGCATAGGTAACAAAGGTACAGAGCGAATAAACTCAACATAAATTCTACTTGGTAGTCTGATCCATCGATTTTCTGATAACCCTGGAAGGACTACGATCAACCCAATCATCATTGAAAACACCGCTGCTACAATAGATAACCTAATTGTGGCGGAGAACCCATTTAACATAAATATAATGTTATTCCAGCCCTGTGACGTTCTTGGATCAATTACATACCAACCCCAAGTGACTTCTGGTACATCGGTTGATGAACAACTTATAACTAACGTTACTAAAAGTATTGTTATTATTGTCTTATTTTGCACGGATAAGCCTTTTTAATGTTGTAATATTTGATTAAGAAATAGTTTGCATCTATCCGTTTTTGGTTTTTTAAAAAACTCTTCAGGAGCGCCTGTTTCAACAATTCTTCCTTCATCCATGAATATCATTCTATCGGCGGCCTTTTTTGCAAACCCCATTTCATGGGTAACCACAATCATCGTAATTCCTTCTTTAGCTAAATCAATGATTACATCTAAAACTTCGGAAATCATTTCAGGATCTAATGCAGATGTAGGCTCATCAAATAGCATGATATCTGGTTCCATGCACAAAGCACGTGCTATTGCTACGCGTTGTTGCTGACCTCCAGATAATTGACTGGGGTATTTATCAACTTGTTCAGGAATTTTTACGCGTTTTAGCAAGCTTATTGCACGCTCTTCTGCATCACTCCGAGACAAACCTAAAGCTTTCATCGGACCAAGAAGTAAATTTTCTTTCACCGTGAGATGGGGAAATAAATTAAATTGTTGAAATACCATGCCAACTTGAGTTAGCATTTTACTGTCTTTTTTAGATTTTGAGCTCACTTCGTGACCATAAACTTTTATCATACCACTTTGGTGGTTTTCTAAATTGTTGATACAGCGAACTAAAGTTGACTTCCCAGAACCAGACGGCCCACAAATTACAATTTTCTCTCCAACAGAAATTTCTAAATTTATATTCTTCAAGACCTGAAAATCATCAAACCATTTATCAACATTTTTAAATTCTACAGCGAAAGTTTTTTTAGACATTTTTATCCTAAATGCTGGAAGGTTATCTTTAAGAGTATATTATTAACAATATACTTGCATAAATTACGCTTAATTTATAAGGTTTTTAGCCATTTAATTTGAAATTGCAATTATTTAATTTTTTAACTGTCTATTTGACGAATTTTAAAATGAAATTGTTTCATTTAATTTTGATTGATGATAAATAGGTGTATATTGTTTTAAAATTTTAAAATAACTTAACTACATTACTACAGTTATTAAACGTAAGCTTTGTTGGGTTAATAAGTTAATAAGTTAAAAAATATATAAAAAGTAATTTTAATAGGGAGAAACTTCGATGAAATTAATAAAAATTTATGTTGCAGCTATATTCACATTACTAATGGTTAATAGCTCAGTTGCTGCTGAATCTGTACTTAACCAAATACTGAGTTCTGGTGTGTTAAAGGCTGGGACAACTGGTGATTTTTATCCGTTTAGTAAAAGAGATACAGCGACTAATAGTTACGAAGGATACGATATAGATATCTTAAATGAACTTGCAAAAGATCTAGCTGTTGATATTGAATTTGTTGCCACAGATTGGGCAACCTTGGTTAATGGAATAGTGTCTGATAAATATCACATTACAGGTTCTGCAAGTATTAAAGCAAGTAGAATGAAAGCTTCCGGATTTTCTGATCCATATACAGCTGTTGTGACTAAAGCGTATACAACTAGTGATAAAATTGATCGGTTTAATGGTTGGGATTCTATCAACCAATCTGATGTAAAAGTTGCAACAACTTTAGGCACATCTTTTGAAACTCAAGTGGATACTTGGTTTACAAATACTGAAATTACAAAAGTAGCTGCCCCAGCCCGCGGTTATCAAGAAGTATTGGTTGGTAGATCTGACGTATTCGTCACATCAAATATTGAAGGTGGGACCCTATTGTCTAAATACCCCCAACTGCGTGAGATTCCAGTAGAGGCTCCAAGAGCACCAGTTCCATTGGCAATGCTTTTACCTCAAGCTGATCAAGTTTGGATTAACTATGTAAATAGCTGGATAAAAATAAAAGAAGCACAAGGATTTTTTAAGGCAACTGCTGATAAATACGGTTTATAATACAACAAATTTTATAATATTGGAAAAAGCCCCAAACGGGGCTTTTTTTTGTTCAGCTTTCAATTTAAATTGTTATGATATGAATAAGGTGAAACTAGTAAAGTAAGTTTAAGGTTTGGGCTAATATAATGAATTTGGAAACAACTTCTTGGTTGGAGATTGAATCTTATCTGCACGTTTCCGATGGAATTATTATACCTACTGGATCAATTGAACAACATGGCCCGATTGGATTAATTGGAACAGATGCGATCTGTGCAAAAGAAATAGCTACTTCAGTTGGTAAAAATATAACTGCATTAATAGCTCCCGTGCTCAGCTATGCGCCAGCTGAATTTAACATGGCTTTCCCCGGCACGGTTTCTCTTTCACCAAAGGTCTTTCAAGATATGTGTAGGGATATATTTGATTCTTTTATAAGGCACGGCTTTAAGCATTTGTATATTTTGAATGGTCATGGCGCAAATTTGACTTTATTACATAATGCTGCTGCCTCTTTCGAAAATGTTCATATTAAAATAAAAAGTTGGTGGGATTTTAAAGAAGTAAATGAATTGCGAACATTATTTTATGATGATTGGGAAGGTATGCATGCGACACCTTCAGAAATCGCTATCACACAAGTTAATAACAGGATTTTAAATTCACCATTAGCTGAACTGCCCCCTGAAAAATTAAGTTTTGATTATATCAAGGCGCATTCTGGTGACAAGCATGGACCCCCAGAAGAACATAAACATAGCTTTCCAGATGGGCGAGTGGGATCTCATTCAGTTTTAGCGAAACGGGATCACGGAGTGAGGTTGCTAAGCGCAGCTATTTCAGCCGTTGAAAAAGATTATCTGAAATTTTTAAAAACTTAAACGTGTTGTGCGCCATTTACTTGAATTTCAGCACCTGAGATGTAAGAACTTTGACCGGAACATAAAAAATAAATTGCGGATGCTACCTCTGATGGTTGCCCGAGTCGCTGCAATGGTAAGGCGTCTACGATTTTGTCAGTGCCTGGACTTAAAATTGATGTTTCAACTTCACCTGGTGCAATCGCATTGACCCGTACGCCCAAAGGTCCGAGATCGTAAGCCATTTCTCGAGTAAGTGCTGCTAGTGCGGCTTTAGATGTGGCGTAAGGTGCTCCTGCGAATGGATGAACTCGCGAACCAGCAATGGAAGTTACATTAACTACAGACCCTTTGGCTGCTGCAAGCTCATCACGAAGGCCGTTTACTAAAACGACTGATGCGAAAAAGTTTACATGAAAAACATGACCCCAAGTTTTTAAGTCAGTATCTATGCTGTTTAAGCGTTTACTATTCTCACCTTTTGGAGAGATCCCAGCATTATTTACTAGTGCATCTAAACGCCCATTTAGTTTTTCTTTGATTTCTGCGATTACATTTATTGTACTTTTAGGATCTGCTAGATCAACTTGTATGTGGTCTGCTGCTCCTCCTGGCCAAGGACACCTTTCATCAAAGGGTTTTCTTGAACAAGTTAGTACTCTCCAACCTTCAGCTGAAAATCTTTTTACAGTTGCATGTCCAATACCTCGACTAGCTCCTGTAAGAACTAGTGTCTTTTTACCATTATTATCTACCATTTTTGACCTCTGTAGCGCACCTTATCACACTTTGTATGAACTGCAATTATAACTGTTGATTAAAATTGTCAGGAATGGCTTTATATTTTAAGGGACAAAATTTTATTTAAAAACTTAGATATTTGATTGAGGGATTGTTTGGCTTCTGGAAAATGTCCATACATTAAATGCCATACATGTGGAGTACTGGCCATTTTTTCTAGTGAAACATCAACACCATCAGATATCAATTTTTTGTTTAAATTGATGCTATCATCCAACAGAATTTCGGATTCACTTACGTGGATTAATATTGGGCATGCACCTTTATAATTGTAAAATAGCGGTGATATGCTTTTAGGATCAATAGAACCTAGATATGAATCTTTCATAAAATCAATTTGTTCAACAGGCAATATAACTTCAGATTTTTGATTGGTTATTATTGATTTGCTAGAGAATGTTAGGTCGGC
>Ga0209482_1002688_pt1 | contig 10824 bp, 10 predicted proteins | sample CoawatmetaG10DNA_FD_187512 | JGI IMG/M metagenome (GOLD analysis project Ga0209482, IMG submission 187512) | Marine microbial communities from the West Antarctic Peninsula - Coastal water metaG104-DNA (SPAdes) (version 2) | ecosystem: Environmental > Aquatic > Marine > Coastal ... | reverse complement strand
AGTCTATTGTGATAAAGTCTTTAGTGGAATTGTTATTACCAGGTCAATCGTATATAATTTCAGCTATATTTTGAATCAATCTATTTATGAAAAATAATCACTCTTTTGTAGGCTCAAACGTTGCGTTGATAACGCCAATGTTTGCTGATGGATCCGTTGATTATGATGCTCTTAATCATTTAATAGATTTTCATATTGACTCAGGAACAAGTTCAATTGTTGCTGTTGGGACTACAGGAGAGTCAGCAACTGTAGGCGTAAAAGAGCATTTAAAAATAATAGATCAAACGGTGAAGTATGCTGCTAAAAGAATTCCAATTATTGCGGGCACAGGAGCTAATTCAACATCTGAGGCTATTGAGCTTACTCAAGAAGCGTTAAATTTAGGCGCTGATGCTTGTTTACTGGTTACACCATATTATAATAAGCCAACTCAAGAAGGACTATTTCAACACTTTAAGTTAATAGCAGAAAGCGTTAATATTGATCAAATTCTATACAATGTCCCGGGCAGAACTGCAGTTGACATGTCTGTTGATATAACGTCTAGACTTTCTAAAATTCCTAATATTATTGGAATTAAGGATGCAACTGGTGATCTTTCAGTCATACAACAATTAGTTGCAAAGTGCCCAGAGGATTTCTTATTATTAACTGGTGATGACGCCACAGCAGTTGATTTTCTTATTGCAGGTGGACATGGTGGTATTTCCGTAACTGCTAACATTGCCCCAAAAGAGTTGCAAAAGGTTTATCTATCAGCTATTGCTGGAAATATAGAACTTGCTAAAAATTTAAACTCTAAACTAGCAAATTTTCATAAAAATTTATTTATAGAGGCAAATCCGATTCCTGTTAAATGGGCTCTTCATAAGATGGGGAAGTGTGAAAAAGGCATTAGACTTCCCTTGCTAGAATTATCTAATGAATTCAAATCAATTATTGAACATGATTTAAAGGAACTAAATTTAGTATGAAAAATATCAATTATTTAACTATTGTTTTTATTAGCTTGCTGGCTGTTAGTTGTTCAAAAATTACAGACCCAATAAAGAAAGTAGGCTTAGGAAGTCGTATTGTTAACTATCAGGTTGATGAAAATGTTGATTCGCTAGTTATTCCTCCAGATCTTACTCAACCAAACTCTCAGGGTGAGTTCACAGAAGTGATTGAAGTTACTAATAACAACAATATTATAAAAACAACTCAAAATGTTGAAGTTATGCGAGATAAGTATCGACGATGGCTGCTCGTAGACATTACTCCAACTGAGGCTTGGGTATTATCTAAGGAGTTTTTTCGCTCATATAATTTCAAAATAGAAAAAGAAAATGAAAAAATTGGTATTTTTGAAACTGATTATTTAGAAATTGAGACTAAAGTTCCTGATAAATCATTAGGAACTATTCGTGCGGCACTATCAAAAGCTTTAAAAACACAATATGGCCTACCTATTGCGGATAAATATAGAGTTCGAATTGAGCCAACTGAAAAGCCTAGTAAGTCAGAAATATACTTAACATTAAGTTCAATTGGAGAGGTGGTAATTAAAGAGCAAAGGGTTTGGCAGCCAAGAAAAAAAGATGTGGAGCTTGAGACAGAGATGCTTTTAAAGCTTATGATTTTTTTAGGTGATGATAGGGCAGAATCTATTAATAAGATTCAATCTAGTTTTATATCAAGTGAAACTATTGCTTCAGTCTTTGCATCTGACTCTGGGTATGCAACACTTGTTTTACCATATGATAAAAAGCAGTCGTGGAATTTGCTTGGTTGGGCTCTTGATGAGATAAATATAGACATAGAAGATAGAGATTCGCTAGAAGGAAGTTACCTTATAAATTTGATTCCTGAAAAAGGTTTTTTATCCAATTTATTAAGCTCTGTTTCAAATCAAACGTATCAGTTAATCTTAAAAGAAGTTGGAGGTTTTCAAACCCATGTTATTTTTGTTGACTTGAGTGAGGGAGATGATCAAGATATAATTGACTATAGTGCTGAACTCTTTAATAACATTGCTTCAAAGTTTTAAACTTTTTTTAAATACTAGCTAGATTTTATTTAAATCATGCTTACTAATATACAAATCAAAGATATTTCTAATCAGAAAATCCTGATTAGCGATTTAACAGATTCTGATCTTGTTGAGTTTTGCTCCATAGCAAATCAAAGATATCGTGATGGTAATCCTATTGTTAGTGATGAAAATTATGACTTCATTTTTATCCTTGAGCTTGCAAAGAGGCTTCCAGATCATAGATTTTTACAAAAAGTTGAGGCTGAGGTTGAAGGCTTTTCTGAAGAAAAAATCAAACTCCCTGAAAAAATGCTATCGACAGATAAAGCATATAGTTGGGAAGAGATTAATAAATGGTTGGAAAGAATTGCTAAGTTTTCACAGGAGATTAATTACTCGATCGATAATGTCCAAATAAAAGGCACAGCAAAGTTAGATGGATTTGCAGGCTATGATGATGGTAGTAAGCTTTATACAAGAGGTGATGGAAATAAAGGAAGTGATATAAGTAGAGTTTTTGAAAGAGGACTTAGTATTTTTAATGACAGTAACAGAGGTCAAGGACCAGGAGAAATTGTTATTAAACGTAGTTATTTTGAAAAGTATCTAAGCAATCATTTTGAATTTCCAAGAAACTTTCAGGCAAGCTTGATTAAAGAAAAAGAATTAGATTCATTTGCAATTGATGCAATTAGTGAAAAAGCTGCTTTATTTGTTCCATTTGCTCAATTACCTCAATGGCTTGGGAGTATTGATGAATTTAAAAGTCAATTTTTAGATATAGTTAGTCAGTTGGAAGGGGGGGTTGATTTTGATATTGATGGAGTGGTATTTGAAATAGTAAACCCAGAGCTTAAAGAGTATATGGGCTCAAATCGAAAGTTCCATCGCTGGCAAATTGCCCTTAAAGAGAATAAAGAAAAAGCCCAAGTTAAAGTTGTATCCGTAACTGCTCAGGTTGGTAGAACTGGAAAAATAACACCTGTTGCTGAATTAGAGCCAACTCAACTTAGTGGAGCAACAATTTATCGTGCTACTGGCCATCACTATGGTCTTATAAAGGAGCAAGGTTTAGGTGCTGGAAGTATTATTGAATTGACTCGAAGTGGCTTAGTTATTCCTAAAATTAATAAAGTTTTGAAAACTGCAGAAGTAGATATTCCAACTAATTGCCCTAGTTGTGGGTATAAATTAAGTTGGGATTCAGATTTTCTTATGTGTTTTAACCATGAAGAATGCCCAGAGCAAATTATGGGAAAAATAATATACTTTTTTCGGGTTCTTGCAAATAATGATGGTTTTGGCCAGGCTACAATTCAAAAATTGTATGCTGCAGGTATCCACCAAGTTAGTGATATTTATCTTCTAAGTAAGGCAAAACTAATTTCAATGGGTTTTGGTGAAAAAACCTCTCAAAATCTAATTGATCAACTTACCAGATCACGTCAGGAAAGTATTGAAGACTGGAGATTTTTGGCTGCTTTTGGAGTGCAAAGACTTGGTATGGGAAACTGTGAAAACTTGCTAAAAAGTTATTCAATTCAGCAAATTTTTGACTTGTCAGTTGAAGATATTATAAATATTGATGGGTTTGCAGAACTAACTGCAGAATTAATTTTTGATGGACTACTGTTGATTAAGGCTCAATATGAAGCCTTAGCTTCATATGGTTTTGAGTTAGAAAAAACACTCATAAATAGCAATACTAATCTAAGTAGGAATCCGTTCAATAGTAAAAAAATTGTTTTTACTGGAACAATGAGTAAGTCCAGAATGGAGCTTGAAAAACAAGCTAAAGCCCTAGGTATTTTAATTGGCAAGAGTGTTAGCTCTAAAACGGATTTTCTAATTATTGGAGAAAATGTTGGCCAGTCAAAAATTAAAGCTGCAAAATCTCATGAAGTTGAAATTCTTATTGAAGCTGAGTATTTAAAAAAACTAAACTCTACTTAGAATGTTAAATAAGCAATTAACTTACAATCCTATATCTACTAGATACCTAAAGGGGTATATTATTGGACACTAAAAATTGGAAAAAATTAAAATGAATCAATCAGCACTTAAAATTATTTTAGTCGATGAGAATATGGGTCGCTCTGCAATTCTTAGGCGTGCTCTTCAAGATAAAGGGCATGAAGTAATTTGTCGATTAGATGGAAGTGCAAACCTTGCAAACAGTAATGAAATAACTCATGCTGATGTTGTAATTGTTAATGCAGATATCCCAGATGAAGCTGTTTTTGCGAATTTAAGAGATGTTAATAAAACCAAACCTAAACCTATCGTAATGTTTACTGAGAGTTCAGATGACCATATGGCTGGAACAGCAATTAAAGCTGGTGTTAATGCGTATATTGTTGATGGTCTTGAAGAAAAAAGAGTTCAGCCAATAATAGATGTTGCTATTGCTCGTTTTAGAGAGTTCCAAGCACTTAAAGATGAGTTGGATGCGACTCGGAGTCAGCTTGCAGAAAGAAAATCGATAGAAAAAGCTAAAGGTTTATTAATGAAGCATAAAAAAATTACTGAAGATGAGGCTTATCAATCTCTTAGGAAGATGGCTATGGATAAAAATAAGAGAATTACAGAAGTTGCTGATGGCATTATTAGCGCTATTGAATTACTTGGCTAAAGTAGTTTTTTGGTTATTTCTTTCTAGAGGCTTTTTCTTCATGTCCAGTTATTCCAAAACGACTTGCTAACTCTAGCTCAACCTCTTCAAGTGAAATATTTTTATGACGCAGTAAAACTAATAAGTGAAACCATAGATCTGCTACCTCATGAATGACCTCTTCCCTTCCTTCTTCAGTTACAGCTTTAATAACTTCATCTGATTCTTCACTAATTTTTCCTAGAATTTTATGTGTCCCTTGATTATACAAAGATGCAACATAAGATTTATCTTCTGAAGATGATTTTCTCTCTTCAAGTATTTTTTCTAAAGCTAGTAGGGTGTTATCCATAGATTTCTTTGGGATCTTTTATAATTTTTGTAATGCTTTGCCATTCCTTATTTTCAAGTTTATTAAAAAAACAGCTTGCACGACCAGTATGGCAAGCAATACCATCTTTTTGATTGACTTTGAGTAAAACAACATCTTGATCACAATCTGTATAAATCTCAACTATATCTTGAGTATGTCCTGATTCTTCACCTTTAAACCAAAGTTTTTTTCTAGACCTTGAAAAGTAAACTGCTTTTTTAGTTTCCACGCTTAAAGACAACGCCTCTTTATTCATCCATGCCATCATTAAGATTATATTAGATGAAAAGTCCTGAGTTATTACAGGAACTAGACCACTTTCATTAAACTGAATTTTATCTAAGGCTTTCATTATTTAGTTTTAATTGATTTAGTAACAATTTTACCAACGCATTATAAATCAATGAAGGTTTATTTTTTATAGTCCCGCCTTGAGGCTTGCCACTATAAATTGATCTAAATTACCATCGAGTACATCTTGAGTATTACTACTTTCAACACCTGTCCTTAAGTCTTTAATGCGGGACTGATCAAGAACATATGAGCGAATTTGATGCCCCCAACCAATATCTGACTTTAAATCTTCTACATCTTGTTTTTCGCTATTTCTTTTTTGTATTTCCAGCTCATAGAGTTTAGATTTTAATTGCTTCATTGCCTGATCTTTATTTGCATGTTGAGACCTTCCATCTTGGCACTGAACAACTGTTGTAGTTGGTAAGTGAGTAATTCTAACAGCAGACTCGGTTTTATTAACATGCTGACCACCTGCACCAGAGGCTCTATAAGTGTCTATTCGAAGATCAGAAGGATTAATTTCTATTTCAATATTATCATCAATTTCTGGAGAAACAAAGACTGAAGAAAATGACGTATGTCTTTTTCCATTTGCATTATATGGTGATTTTCTAACTAGCCTATGAATGCCTATTTCACTTCTTAACCAGCCAAATGCATAGTCACCATCAAAGTGAATAGTTGCAGATTTAATTCCAGCCACTTCTCCAGCTGAAACTTCCATTAGTTTAACTTTAAAATTATGTTTATCACCCCATCTTAAATACATTCTTAAAATCATTTCAGCCCAGTCTTGAGCCTCAGTTCCTCCCGAGCCTGACTGAATATCTAAGTATGCTGAGTTTTGATCCATATCGCCACTAAACATTCTTTTAAATTCATATGATGCAATAGATGTTTCTATTTCATTTAAATCTGAAATGATTCCATTTACTGTATTTGTATCATTTTCAGCTTCAGCCATCTCAAGAAGCTCTTTAGAATCATTTAAAATGCTTGATGAATAAGAAAAAACTTCGCAAAGATTTTCGAGTTCTACTTTTTCTTTACCTAGTGATTGAGCTTTTTCAGGATCTGACCATATTTCAGGATTTTCTAGCTCTAGCTTAACTTCTTCAAGGCGATCGATTTTTTCATCAAGTGCCAAATGCTCTGCTAAAACACTTGACCGCTCGATGAGTTCAGATATTTTTTGATAATTCGCAGAAAGTTCCATAATCCTATTTTAATGCGACAAGTAATAAAAAAGCCCCAAAATAGGGGCTTTTAATTATTTCACGCTAATATTTACTTTCTTAAGCCTAATCGCGCTATTAAATTTGAATAAGTAGTAACGTCATTTGTCCTTGCATAAGCAAGTAATTTTTTACGCTGAGAAACCAAACGTAATAGCCCTCTTCTCGAATGATGGTCTTTTGCATGTGTTTTAAAATGTTCAGTTAAATGCTTTATTCTTGCAGTTAGAAGAGCAACTTGAACATTAACAGATCCAGTATCAGTTGGGTCATTTTGGTATTCTTTAATAATAGCTTGTGTATCTATTGACATAGTTAACAGTGTATGTGACAAAATTTAAGAACCAAATTATACTCTATTTTTTTGAATTGTTGTATTTCTAATAAAAAATTATTAATTATATTTGTAGAAGTTTTTAGCCCCTTCTGGTCTTGTTTTAAATCGACGGTGAATCCATAAATATTGCTCAGGTGATTTGTTTATTTGTTTTTCAAGAATCTTATTCGTAGTTGTTGCATCAACAATTGGATCATTAGATGGGAAGCCTAAGAGTGGTTTTTCAAATAACATTTCGTATCCCTTAGTGGTCCTAATAAAACTATATGGAATGACTCTAGTATTATTGTTTTTAGCCAGCCTTGAAGTTGCAGAAGCTGTTGCGGTTTGAATTCCAAACAATGGGGCAAAAATACTATTTTTTTCTCCTAGGTCTTGGTCAGGTGCATACCAAATTGGGAGACTATTATTTATGGCTTTTATAATTGATCTTGTATCAGTACTTTTAATCATTACAGCGCCATGTTTTTTATAACCTTTGACCATAGCTTGATCGAATAGTTTGTTATTTTGAGGTCTATAAATATTGGCGATTGTGTGGTTAAGAAGTAAAGCGCGGCTGCCTAGCATAAGAGGCATAAAATGAGCGCAAAGAAGAATAATTCCCCCTTCTTGTTTAAGGGCATCTGTAAAAAAATGATTATCCTTGATTGTTAATAATTTATTAATTTTTTTATCACTTGCATAATATGCATTTGCAGTTTCAAAAAGACTTATGCCTACTGCCTCAAAGTGACGCTTAACTAAAGTATTAACTTGTAATTGTTTTTTTTCAGGGAAACAATGAGAAATATTGGAATATGCAATTGAGCGTAACTTAGGCATAAATGGGTATATTGCTTTACCAATAAATTTACCAATAATTACTTGCGCACTAAAAGGAATTAACACTCCAATTCGCATTAATAAAATTAAAATCCAAGTTGGAAAAAATTTAGGGTGAATAAATTTGATGTTTAACATTAAAATAAAAATTAAATGAAACTAAAAATTAACATATAAATTATGCCATTTATTGACAGAGATTTTATCAATGATTTACCCAATAGGGTAGATATTGTTGGTCTTATTAATAAGAGAGTAGCTTTAAAAAAGGCTGGTAAGGATTTTAAGGCTTGCTGCCCTTTCCATGAAGAAAAAACTCCATCATTCACAGTTGTCCCTAATAAACAAATTTATCACTGCTTTGGCTGTGGTGAAAGTGGTGGTGTCATTGACTTTATAATGAAGTATGATCATTTGGCCTTTGTTGAAGCTATTGAGACAGTAGCCGGTGAGTCAGGAGTTTCAGTTGTGTATGATCAGACTGCCAAGCCTGTTGATAAAAGGTTTGAGCGTTTCAATAAATTGATGTCAGAACTCAGTGAATTTTATCAAAATCAATTAAAACAATCTGCTGCGAAAAAAAAAGTAGTTGATTATGCAAAAAATAGAGGAATAAGCGGTGCTATAGCCAAAAGATTTGAGCTTGGATTTGCGCCACCAGGCTGGACAAATCTTTATGATGCATTTAAAGAAAATGATGAGTCAATTCAGGATCTTTTGTCAATGGGGATGCTGGTTCCAAAAAAAAATAAGAAAGATGATTTCTATGATCGATTCCGTGATCGATTAATGTTTCCAATTCATAACAATAAAGGAAATGTTATAGGTTTTGGAGGAAGGGTTTTATCAAATAAAGATAACCCAAAGTATCTTAACTCTCCTGAAACACCTTTATTCTCAAAATCAAAAGAACTTTATGGCCTTTACCACTGTAGAAAGTATAGCAGGAGAATTGATTATATTATTGTTGTAGAGGGCTATATGGATGTGATTGCTCTTCACCAACAAGGCATAACTAATGTTGTAGCTACTCTTGGAACTGCTACTACCCCTTCTCATTTACAAGTCTTATCTCGCTCAGCTGAAACAATTATTTTTTGTTTTGATGGTGATAAAGCTGGAAGGGATGCAGCATGGAAAGCATTAAAAACTTCTTTGCCAGTAATAACTTCAGGGCTACTAATTAAGTTTTTATTATTGCCAGATGGAGAGGACCCAGACACTTTAATAAAAAGTGAGTCAGTAAAATCTTTTACAAAAAGGGTGGAGGACTCTCATACTCTTTCGAGTTTTTTGTTTGATCATATAAAGTCAGAAGTCCCTTTTAATACTATAGAGGGTAAGACTTTATTTTTAGAAAAATCTGCGGCCTTAATTAATTTAGTAACTTATCCAATATATCGTCAGCAATTAATTGAGGGTGTTGCTCAAACCATTGGACAGAATGTTTCACAGGTTGAAAAGGCTATGGAGCAAAGTATTGTGAATAATGAGCCATCATTTAATGCAGATGATTATGGTGAAATTGAGCCGCCATATTGGTCAGTTCAAAAAAATGTAGGAGCATCTCGAACTTCGAGTATGAAGAGTCTCATGTCAAGAATGATTTCATGTGTGATTAATTACCCTTCGATAGTAAATGATCCTGAATCCTCAAGTGTTATTGAAGAGCGTGCAAGGAACTTACCTAAGTCAGAAGTTTTGGTTGAGTTGATTAGATATTCCCAGGTTGAATCCGATCTTACAAAAGAGGGACTATTATCGCCCTATAAGTCTAAAGATAGAATATATTCTCGCCTTGAGGAGTTGAGCGTAATGGAGCCATTTTTAAGTGAATATGAAGCCAAGGAAGAGTTTGGCTACACTTTGACGGCAGCAGAAAAATACTATGAAAGAAAATCGACAAAAGCTTCTATTCTTTCTGCTAAAACCTATGATGATGAAAAACTTGTTATGGAAAATATTATGAAAGGTAGAGTCAATCCAGTATCTAAAAAGAAATCTTAGCCTTCAAACTCTGATTTAATTTCTGGATCGTTAATTAGTATTCTTTTCATCGCTTTTTGAAATGCCATAGAAGCCGAATTTGAGCCTTCACATCGATTCCTCATAGTAGGATCCCAAGAAACAAAACATTTTTTAGGGTAGTCAAGTCTTACTGCCATAATATATTTTGGATTTTCAGCAGGAGAAAATCCTACGAAATAGGTTCTTTTAGCCCCATCCTTGTTGTATTTCCCATCAATAACCATTTCTGCTGTGCCTGTTTTTCCAGCAACTGAATAGCCATCAATTACCGCTCGATAGCCTGATCCATTGTCTGACGCAACTGAGTCGAGTATTTCAGCTATTCTTTTGGTTGATTCTGGAGAAAAGACTTGCTGCAAATTATCAGGAGCGCTATCATTTTTAAAAAGTTTTAATGATGGGATTGCCCCTTTATTTGCAAAAACAAGATAGGCTCTTGCTAATTGAGCAAGGTTTGTATTCATGGGGCCATGCCCAAAAGAAAGAGAGCGTTTGTCAGCTAAACCCCAATTGCTATGATGTCTTAGAATCCCAGGATTTTCAGTTCCAGGCATTACTCCAAGTGATCTTCCAAAACCTAGCATTTTCCATGTATTATAAAACTCTTCATTTTCAATGTTTTCTGCAACCATTACTGTGCCTAAATTATGTGATTTTTCAAGAATTCTTTGAATCGTCATCTCAGTATATTTTTTGTCAGGCAATATGTTTCCAACTCGACTAGTGACATCAATTAATTCATTGTCGGTTGCAGTTATTACGCCTTTATCTAAAGCTAATAACATCGTAAAAGGCTTCATTGTAGATCCTGGCTCAGTTTTATCTGAGAGTACACGATTACGATAGTCATCAGCACTATAGTTTTGGTGATTATTTGGATCTGTTGATGGGTAGTTTGCAAGGGCTAATATTTCACCATTTGGTGATAAAACAATCGCAGCTGCAGAGTCTGCTTCGTGAAATTCAGCTTGCTCTTTGATAGCTTTATAGACATGAAATTGAATATCAGAATCGATAGTTAAGTTCAAATCTGCACCATCTTTAAATTCTTTAATTGATTCTGCATCATAGTAGATATTAGAACCATTTTTATTATCTGCT
>Ga0209482_1002687_pt1 | contig 10826 bp, 20 predicted proteins | sample CoawatmetaG10DNA_FD_187512 | JGI IMG/M metagenome (GOLD analysis project Ga0209482, IMG submission 187512) | Marine microbial communities from the West Antarctic Peninsula - Coastal water metaG104-DNA (SPAdes) (version 2) | ecosystem: Environmental > Aquatic > Marine > Coastal ... | reverse complement strand
TAGAGCTCCACCAGGACCGCTGAGTCTTTATTTTTATAAAATTGGTGACATCAGTAGAGCTGTACAGGGTCCTGGTAGTAATTCTTTTTGCTTGTGGCTTGTGGCTTGTAGTTATCATAAAATAAAAGACTTTTTAGAATCATTATAAAGTGTATTATTTCGGTTTGGCTAGGGGATAAACCTAGCCAAAAAACGAAAGTGCAAGATAACTTTCAAAGGGTTAATCTAATAAAAGACACCTACCGATTATCTTACAAAGTCCTATATAATAATCTTGACAATAATTACAAGTATCTTTATAAATTTAATCTTAACGAAAGGATATAACATGAGTAGAATAAGACTAAACAATGAGAAACGAGAAAAACTTTTTAGAGTTGCTCGTAATCATAGAATGAATGACTTGACTGATAAAAAGTTAGAGTTGTTTAAACAAGCTAAAGAAAATGTTGTTAATGATATGCCACAATTTTTTGACATAGCAAAAACAATAGTTGAAAGGTCATATCCAACAGAAGATGTTGCTACACTTCAAACTTTTAAAATAAAGTATGGAAGTCCTTGTGATGTTGTTGCTAAAGATAGTTGCTTTTATTTTGCTTATACTGATCAAGATAATGTTGATGATAATGGCAACCCAATAGAGAACAAAAAACATTTTGATTTTAAGTTAAATGGTTCTTTAAATGGTAGTGAGTACAATAGAGAAACTGACTTTGGTTATGCTTTTTTTCGTGATGAGTTGATTGCTGAAAATTGCAACCCAGATATCAACATTGAACAAGAGGACAATCAACACAACCCACATTGGACAAAACACACCGACCAAAATGATAAGGTCATAAAAAGTTTTGAACAAGATTGGCAAGAAAAATATCAAGTTGATGTTATTGGAACTTCTTATTGTCGTTCTCGTTCTATTGCGTGTACTCATAATGAGTATCAATCAATGGAAAAAATGCTAGTTTGTAAAAGTGAACTTGTTAGAACTCACAACGAATTTATCAAGGGTGTTCAACTTGATATGAATGACGTTAAGGGGGTTTTAAAATCTATGTCTTATCTTGATGGTGGGGTTGATTTTGTGAATGAATTTGCTCAATCAAATATCGTTGATGAGGCACAAGTCATTAGAACTGATAGCATGGGTTTAACTATCTATAACCCAGAAAATGCACTCCAACGAATAATGGAGAGAAGAAAGGCACAACCTACACGAGAGGAAAAAATTGCTATTGCTATGCAATTACAACAACAAAACGCACTTAATTAAGTGTATTGACAATCTGGGATTAATCATATTTAATCCCAGATAACGAAAGGATAAAAAATGGATAACTTAAAACACGACACACTAAACATTGGGGATAGGTTTAAAATTTCTTTTACACCTAAAAACTCTAATGATGAAATTTTAGAAGATTGGGAAATGCAACCCACTTTTAGAAATGCAATCTGGACAGAGGATTGCTTAATCTCTCAACATAAAATCAAGGGGCATAATTACATTAAATACTTTGATTTAAGTAGAGATGACATACGAACAGCCTCTACTGAACACGGTAGGGCATTTATAACTTTAAATGGTAAAAGTTATATTTTAAATAAACACGACAAACTAAACGAAAGTGAGAAATAACATGGATAAAAAATACCTAGTAATCAAAGCAACAAAATGGAACTTCCAAAATTCCATTCAATATACAGTTGTAAGTGATAAGGCTTACCCACTAAATAAAGCTTGTGATATAATTGTTGCAAGTGAAACAATGAATGAAAATGAGTCTACAACTTTTCATTTACAAGAAATCAGTTTTACTGAAACTGATAAGCCTTTAGTATTAACTGAAGAAGATGAGTTGTCGGAGGTTGAAGAATATGAACTTATATAATATCTTAATGTATGTTGGAACTTTCCTAATTGTAGGGGGGTTCCTATCGTTTATGTATTGTGAAATGAAAGAACGAGAGATTGACAGAAAGTTAGCTGAAAATCAAAACTTCATTGACGCAATTTTAAGAACTCAACAACTACAAAACATCAGAAAGGATATTAATAATGACAAATCCTAAACTTGAAATAATACCATTTGACACGATTGCAAAAGCTGTCAAGAATTGTACTGACATAAAGTCTAATAACTTTTTAACATGGTCGGACTTTTCTAATGCTGATGTACCTTGCAACAAACTTTATTACTATCTAACTGATGACCCAGAACTAGGAACATTTGATAGTGATACAGTTGATGAAATGATTGAAGATAGTCACGAGGTTAAGAAGTGAGTAAGAACTATTGTCAAAACCCTTTATGCTATGCACGAGATACACAAGATAGATTGCGAGGTGTAAAGGGTAGCAAGGTTTATCAAAATAGAAATAGTAATCGTTTCTGGTATCATGGTTGTTGTACTCAACAATGTCTTAATGACTATCTTGATATCTACATGAATAGGATTATTAATTATATTGGTAAGCTAACAGAAACACCAACACGACCACAAGACCATTACATAAGTTATATTGAGTACAGAGATATGGTCAGTAGATTACGAGATAGTCAATAGAGCTTTGCGAGTGGCTTGATGCCACTCGCTTTTTTTTCTGGTACCTCTATAGAGGTACCAGAGTGATATAGGAATAAGTAGAGTACGAAGTACATTAATACTTATTATATATATAAGTAACTTAATATATGTATATATTATGTTGATTTAGACGTTTAATCGGGGTAGAAACGTTTTCACCCCCATAAGGTTATTTATGCATGATATAAAAAATATTATAAAAAATTTAAACGTTTCCAATTTACCCCCTGAGACCCGAAGAGAATTAAAAAAATATTTAGTACAAAAAGACTTAAAGTCTAAGCATGGTTTAATTAAAGATGACTTCATGCATTTTGTAAAACATATGTGGCCAGACTTTATAGAGGGGGAGCATCATAAAGTTATTGCAGAAAAATTTAATAATTTAAAATCTGGAAAGATTAAGAGACTTATTGTTAACATGCCACCCAGACACACAAAGTCTGAGTTTGCATCTTTTCTATTACCCGCATGGATGATTGGTAACAGACCAAAATTAAAAATAATTCAAGCAACTCACACAGCTGAACTTGCTGTACGTTTTGGACGTAAAGCAAAACACTTAATGGACAGTGAAGAATACAAAGATGTATTTCCAACTAGACTCCAGGAAGATAGTAAAGCTGCAGGACGTTGGCAAACTGCACAAGGTGGAGAATATTTTGCAGTCGGTGTTGAAGGTGCGGTTACAGGTCGTGGTGCAGATTTATTAATTATTGATGATCCCCATTCTGAGCAAGATGCTATGAATGCTAAATCTCTAGACCGTGCTTATGAGTGGTATACATCAGGACCCAGACAAAGACTTCAACCTGGTGGAATGATTGTACTCGTTATGACTAGATGGAATACAAAAGATTTAACAGGAAGATTACAAGCTGCACAACATGAACCTAAAGCAGACCAATGGGAAGTTGTAGAATTTCCAGCAATCCTACCAAACAATAAACCCGTGTGGCCTGAGTATTGGGAACTAGAACAATTATTAAATGTTAAAGCTTCTGTTGCACTTCCAAAATGGAATGCACAGTATATGCAAAACCCAACTTCAGAAGAAGGTGCATTGATTAAAAGAGACTGGTGGAAGAAGTGGCCAGAGGACAGAGGCATACCACATTGTGATCATGTTATACAATCTTACGATACGGCGTTTATGAAAAAAGAAACTGCCGATTTTTCTGCCATTACTACTTGGGGTATTTTTCGTGACAATGAAGACTCACCTCCACAGATAATTTTATTAGATGCAGTTAAAGAAAGATTTGAATTTCCAGAACTCAGACGTGAAGCCCTAAAGCTATATAAGTACTGGGAACCAGAAACTGTTTTAATTGAAGCTAAAGCGGCAGGATTGCCTTTAACCTACGAACTCCGTAATATGGGTATACCTGTAGTTAGTTTCACACCCTCTCGAGGAAACGATAAACACGCTAGAGTTAATGCTGTTGCACCTATATTTGAAAGTGGACAAGTTTGGGCTCCTGCTCACATGAGTTTTGCACAAGATGTCATAGAAGAATGTGCATCTTTCCCATTTGGAGATAATGATGATTTAGTGGATAGTACAACACAAGCCCTATTGAGGTTTAGACAAGGAGGACTTATAAGTCACCCAGAAGATTATAAAGATCCGCCACAAATACAAACAGACAAAAACGAATACTATTAATGAAAAACCCAACCTTAGTTAAAAACATGAAACATGTTAAATGGAAAGAGATTCCCCCATTAAAGGGACCTGACCCTAGAGACTTGATTAAAGAACCAAAAGAAGATAAACAAGATAAACTGGAGAAAATAAATGGCAGACGTAGATAAATCTTTACCCAACGTAAGACAGAATATAACTGTACCCTCGGATGAGGAAATGATGGATGTCCAAACGGATATCCAAGAAACTATTCCTAGTGAAGACAGTACCGAGATTACAGAAAACGAAGATGGTTCGGTTGATATTAATTTTGAACCAGGGGCACAAGCTCCAGAAGATGCAGACAATCATTACGCTAACTTAGCAGCCTTGTTGCCAGATTCTATTCTCGAGCCTCTAGGATCTGAGTTACATAACAATTACACAGACTACAGAGAGTCACGTCGAGAGTGGGAACAAGCATATGCTAAAGGTTTAGATTTATTAGGATTTCAGTTTGAACAAAGAACACGTCCTTTCCAAGGAGCAAGTGGTGCAACGCATCCAGTATTAGCTGAGGCTGTAACTCAGTTTCAAGCACAAGCTTACAAAGAATTACTACCAGCAGATGGTCCAATTAGAACACAGATCTTAGGAAAAATTACACCAGAAAAGCAGGATCAAGCAACTAGGGTCACTAACTTTATGAACTATGAACTCATGAATGTTATGAAAGAATACGAACCCGAGTTTGATCAGATGTTGTTTTATTTACCTCTAGCAGGTTCAACATTTAAAAAAGTTTATTATGACGATTTATTGGAACGAGCAGTATCAAAGTTTGTTCCAGCAGATGATTTAGTCGTTCCGTATTCTGCAACCTCATTGGAGGATGCGGAAGCGATTATTCATGTTATTAAAATTTCAGAAAACGATTTGCGTAAACAACAAGTGTCAGGGTTCTATAGAGATATAGAATTGTTTGCACCTTACGAAGATGAATCTGAAGTTAAGAAAAAAGAACGAGAACTAGAAGGAGTTAGAGCAACAGGTTATCAAAAAAATGACAAGATGTATAGTTTGATTGAATGCCATGTTGATTTAGATCTAGAGGGTTTTGAAGATAGAGGCGATGATGGAATGCCAACAGGAATTAGACTTCCATACATTGTAACCGTAGATAACTCTTCAAGAAATGTTTTATCTATAAGAAGAAACTATAAAATAGACGATCCAAAAAAGAAAAAAACTGATTACTTTGTGCATTTTAAATTTTTGCCTGGTTTAGGTTTTTACGGTTTTGGTTTGATTCATATGATTGGTGGTTTAACAAGAGCGGCAACAGCTGCACTTAGACAACTAATCGATGCTGGTACATTATCTAATTTACCTGCAGGATTTAAACAAAGAGGTATTCGTGTAAACAACGATGCTCAATCTATCCAACCCGGTGAATTTAGAGATGTAGATGCACCTGGTGGAAATATAAAAGACGCTTTCATGATGCTGCCATACAAAGAACCATCACAGACTTTATTACAGTTGATGGGTATTTGTGTTTCAGCAGGACAGAGATTCGCATCAATTGCTGACATGCAAGTTGGTGATGGGAACCAACAAGCAGCTGTTGGTACAACTGTAGCTCTTTTAGAACGTGGTTCAAGGGTCATGTCAGCGATCCATAAAAGACTTTATGCTTCTATGAAAAACGAATTTAGCATGTTGTCGGATGTATTTTCAACATACCTACCTCCAGTATATCCATATGATGTAGTGGGTGGAAACAATGAAGTTAAACAAACTGACTTTGACGACAAAATAGATGTTTTACCTGTAGCAGATCCTAATATATTTTCTGCAACACAAAGAGTATCTATTGCACAAACAGAATTACAACTAGCTCAATCAAATCCACAGATCCACAATCTGTATGAAGCTTATAGAGACATGTATGTAGCAATTGGTGTTAAGAATATTGACACAATTTTACCACCACCAGAAAAACCTGCTCCAAAAAACCCGGCATTAGAACATATTGATGCTTTAGGGGGCAAACCTTTCCAAGCTTTTACAGGTCAAGACCATCAAGCACACATTTCGGCGCATTTATCATTCATGGGAACATCAATGGCGCAAAATAACCCGTTAATTATGACTTCATTAGAGAAAAACATCTTTGAACACATGAATTTAATGGCAGATGAGCAAGTTCAGTTAGAATTTAAAGATAAAATTGCACAAGTTCAACAAATTCAACAACAAATGCAACAAGACCCGCAAATGCAGATGCAAATGCAGTCTAATCCACAAATGCAACAACAAATGCAAACTCAACAACAACAATTACAGATTGAAATTGAATCTCGTAAGGCTGTTTTGATTGCAGAGATGACAGAAGACTTTGTTAAAGAACAAAAAGAAGCAATTGGTGATTTAGGTAATGATCCACTGGTTAAACTAAGAGCAAGAGAACTTGATCTTAAAGCACAAGAGAATATGAGACGACAAAAAGAAGATGACAACAGATTGAACTTAGATAAAATGAAAAGTTTGATGAATCAGAATCTTCAAGAAGATAAGATGGAACAACAAGAAGATTTAGCTATATTAAGGGCAAGCACTTCTCTTGAAAAACAGAAAATGTCAAATAAAGTTAAAATGAAAAACGATCAAATGAAACAACAAGATGTAAGAATCTTAAAACGACCTAGGAGTTAATTATGGCAGGACCAGGACTATACGCAAACATCAATGCTAAGAAAAAAGCAGGTACTTCAAAAAGTAAAGCTAAAAGTACTATTACACCTAAAGCTTATGCTAATATGAAAGCAGGGTTTCCAAATAGTAAAAAAAACAAGGCTAAAGCGTAATGGCTACGGCAGCATGGACTCGAAAAGAAGGTAAGTCACCTTCTGGTGGATTAAATGCTAAAGGCCGTGCCTCTTATAATAAATCTACTGGCGGTAATTTAAAAGCACCACAGCCCGAAGGTGGATCTAGAAAAAAATCTTTTTGTGCCCGAATGAAAGGCATGAAGAAAAAATTAACATCAGCTAAAACAGCTAATGATCCTAATTCTAGAATTAACAAATCTTTAAGAAAGTGGAAGTGTTAATGGATGGTATTAGAAATCTTTTTAGAAAAAAATTAGAAGCTGGTGGACCTTCAGGTGAAGGAGGGCATCAAAATATTGATCCAAATGATTTACCTCTTGTAAGAAAACCAGGTTGGTTAAATGTTATGGATGGTCCTGATGCAGGCGACGCAGCAAGAAAATATATTGCAGATCAAAAAAAATATGACCAAGCTAAAGCGCAAGCAGAAGCTAGATATAAAGAAAGACAATTTTATGTACCTAGGAAAAATAGTCTAAATGATATTAGAGCAAATCAAAACAGATATAGAAATATGAACCAAGGTGGTGTTGCTTCTATGTTTAGAAAAAAATTAGAAGACGGAGATTTATCTCCCGAAATTATTTCACAAATAGAATCGATGGCAGCAACAGGGGCTGATGCTTCTACAATTTCAGCTTTAGTGGGTGTGAGTGAAGAACAAGTTAATAATGTTTTAATGAGTGGTAGTACAAGTGAAGTGATGCCTGTTGAAAGTGAGGAGATAGTTGAGACTGCTGAAGTTACCGAAGAAGCAGATCCATTATTAAATTTGTTTCAACAAAATGATTCTTTAAACAACGATCAATCAATAACAACTTTATTTAACACAGCAGAAAATCCAGTTAACGCAAATATGACAGGTGAACCTGTTGGTATCATGGCAGCTAGAGGTGGAAGAATAGGATTTGCAGGTGGTGGAAAGGATGCTGGCAAAGACTCAGATTTTGGTAGTGAAGACTATGGTAATGACGATGGTGGAACTACCGGACCAAGTCCTCTTGATGTTGCTGGACCAGTAACAAGTGACTTTACAAAAGATGATGACAACAGAGAAAAATATGGAGCAGAAACACAGTACTCTAATTTTGCCGATTATGAAAAGGAAAAATTTGGTTATGATGATACTAATCCACTTAAAAATTTACGTCCCCACCAAATAAAAGAAATGACCATAATGGATAAGTATGATAATCTGATTAATCCTACTTTTAAAGATAAATGGAATGACATAAAAAATGTTTATACACTTGGTAGTAAAGTTTCTAAAATAGGAAGCGGAGTTTTAGGTGCCTTAGGAGCAATATCTGCAGTTGTTGGTGCAATTTCAAAAGAAAAAGAATTTAACAAACAGCTTAACAAGGACATACAAACTTTAAAAGACATGGAGGTTGCCGATTTTAATCCTACGGTTGATACGCCTATTCAAACATTAGAACAGATACAAGTAGATAAATTAAATAATAGAATTAACAAAGAAGTTGATGATGGACCAGATGGAGTAGAACCTTATATTTCCCCAGTAACCCTTGAAGTAGACCAAGATTTCGCTGAAGGAGAATCACTTGGATTTAATATGAGAAGTGCATTAGACAAAATAAGAGCTAATCAAGCACGAAGAAGCGGTTCTGTGGGTACAGGTAATATACAGGACAATCAAATTATGATGGCAAATAGGGGTGGACTTGCAGGATTATTTAGAGTAAAAAATCAATAGGAGAAAACATTATGAGAAATGACTTTGGAAATAGACCTTATGTTGAAAGATACCCTAACTCTAGTAAAGCTAGTGGATCTAAGAAACAAGGTGCGAATGATAGACTTGACGAATCATTAGGTATGAGAGATGGCAAAGAATCTACAAAGACTCAAAGCTATAAAGATAGAAGAGACGAATCTAGAGGAGCAGAATAATGAACTCATCAAGAATGAATAAACTGGAAGAACTTGGAAGAGTTGATTCAGAAAAAGCTTTTACTAAAAAAGGTAAAAGAAATTTAAAAGATGAAAAAAAAAGAATTGTTAAAAGTCTTAAAGGTGGTGGAATGTCATCAAGAGGACTTGGCAAAGCTTTTAGAGGTGGAGGATTAGTATAATGAAAAATTGGCAAATAGGATCTGGTTTTGTTAAAGAACCAAAAGTTACTGTAGGACCTGGAATTACAAAAGACGGTTGTGCAACAGGTGGTGTAGTTATCGAAACTACAAACCCTACAGAATCTCAAACAGTAGATGTTAGAGGTACTAAAAGAATGAGACCTGACAAAAAACCAGTTAAAGCTACTTGGTATTAAGCTATGTGGTTAAGTGCTATTAAATTAGCCGTTTCCGCTGGAAGTAAAATTTACGCTAACAAACAGAGAACTAAAATGGCTATGTCAGATGCACAGCTTATGCATGCATCAAAAATGGCTCGAGGTGAGGAAGCTTACCAAGGCAAACTTTTAGAATCTAGACAATCAGATTGGAAAGACGAATTTATTTTGATTTTATTGTCAATCCCGATCGTCATGCTGGGATGGTCTGTATGGTCAGATAATCCTGTACACATGGAAAAAATGGAGTTATTCTTTGTGCACTTTGGAAATTTACCGTTATGGTATCAAACAATTTTTGTTGGTGTAATTGCTAGCGTCTATGGACTTAAAGCAACTCATCTGATAAAAGGAAAATAATGGCTTGCTGGAAAGGTTACGAAGCTAAAGGAAAAAAGAAGAAAGGTAAAAAAATGGTACCTAATTGTGTACCTAAAAAAATGGCTAACGGTGGCCTATCAAACGCAACAGGATATTCCCCAGTTATGGGAAATAATAAATTTGGTTACCCAAGTGGTGGTATACCAGTTAAAAGAGGATAAATAATGGCTATAAGTCCAAAACAAAAAGAAACTTTAAAAAAACACAGTGTGCATCATTCAAAAAAACATATGAAGGAAATGAAAACAGCTATGAATAAAGGAACCAGTTTTACAAAATCACATAAAGCTGCAATGAAGAAAGTAGGAACATAATGGACGGCGTAAATTTAATATTTCAGTTGCAGAAAAAAATTTCTGAAACACAAGATAGTATTTCTAACGGACTGATAAATGGTCAAGTTGACAATTGGGACAAATATCAGTATATGATAGGACAACTAAAAGCATATCAACTAGTTTTACAGGAAATCTCTAACCTGCTAAAAGATAAGGAGCAAAACGAAGATGAAGACACAAATATCCACGAGCTCAACCCCAAAAATTGAGTTAACTAATACACCACTTGTTGGTGTAAAAAAATCAGAACCAAAAAAAGAAAAAGATGTAACCTCTTTACTTCCTCAACCAACAGGCTGGAGAATTTTAGTTTTACCATTTAAAATGGATGAAAAAACTAAAGGTGGACTTATTATGAATGAGTCTACTTTAGAAAAACAACAAGTAGGATCCCAAGTTGGAAACGTTATAGCAATGGGACCTGAAACTTATAAAGGAAAAAGATTTGAAAATTCTGGACCATGGTGCAAGTTAGGAGACTGGGTAGTCTTCGCACGTTATTCTGGATCAAGAATTCAAATTGAAGGTGGTGAAGTACGTCTGCTAAACGATGACGAAGTTTTAGCAACAGTCAAGGATCCAACGGATATCTTGCATCAATACTAACCAATAGGAGAAACTATGCCCGACAATAATGATAAGATCATAGACTTACCAACAGACGGTCCTGGAGCCGAAGT
>Ga0209482_1002685_pt1 | contig 10828 bp, 10 predicted proteins | sample CoawatmetaG10DNA_FD_187512 | JGI IMG/M metagenome (GOLD analysis project Ga0209482, IMG submission 187512) | Marine microbial communities from the West Antarctic Peninsula - Coastal water metaG104-DNA (SPAdes) (version 2) | ecosystem: Environmental > Aquatic > Marine > Coastal ... | reverse complement strand
TTGCTACTGCAAAAGGTAAAGTTAGAAAAAATAGCCTAGAAGATTTTTCTTCAATTAATTCAGCTGGAAAAATTGCAATAAAATTAGATCCCAATGACAAAATCGTAGGTGTTGAAATTTGCAAAGACGATCAAGATGTAATGTTAAGCACAAGAAATGGTAAATGCATAAGATTTGAATCAAAAAAACTAAGAATATTTAAGGGTAGATCATCTAAAGGTATCAAAGGTATAGAGTTATCACCTAACGATGAGATTGTTTCTCTCTCAATAGCAAATAAAGAAAAAACAAAAAAAGACTCAAAGTCGGAAGAAAGATTTGTTTTATCTATTACTGAAAATGGATACGGCAAAAAAACTTTGAACAATGAATATAGAGTTACCAATAGAGGCGGTAAGGGTATAATTGGAATTATTAACTCACCAAGAAATGGTAGCATATGCTCTTCATTCCCAGTTATTGAAGGCGATGATGTAATGATTTCAACAAACAAAGGAAGGGTAATTAGAGTTGCTGTTAAAGAAATCAGAACAGCAGGAAGAAATACTCAAGGTGTAAGAATTATCAAATTATCTGGTGATGAAAAAGTTGTATCAGCAATAAAAATTGATGATAACTTGGAGTAATGAAAAAAGTTGTTGTATATCCTGGAACATTTGACCCAATAACCTTTGGTCATATTGACGTAATTAAAAAAGCTTTAAAGTTATTTGATAAAGTTATTGTTGCTGCTTCTGATGGTACTAATAAAAATTATCTTTTTAATTCACTTGAAAGAATACAGTTAATTAAAAAAGCTCTATTTGTTGATTTAAAGTTTGATAAAAAAAAGATTGAAGTTATTTCATTTACGTCATTAACAACTGATTTGTGTAAAAAATACAAATCTAATATAATTTTAAGAGGTCTAAGAGCTGTATCTGACTTTGAATATGAATTTCAATTAGCTGGAATGAATAGAAAATTAAGTAATAATATAGAAACAATCTTTTTAATGTCTGATGTTGAAAATCAAATTATTTCATCAAGATTTGTTAAAGAAATAGTGAGACTAAAAGGTGATATAAAAAAATTTACTACAAAAAGTACAATAAAGTCTTTAAAAGAGAAATATGAATAAATTTATAACAAAATTTTTAATTTTATTTTTTATACTAACCAATAATATAATTGCAGAGGAGAATATAATGATTTTAAAACTGAAAGATGGTGATGTTAAAATAGAACTTTTTGACAAAGTAGCACCTAACCACGTTAAAAGAATTAAACAATTGGCAAAGGACGGTAAGTACGATGGTGTAGTTTTTCATAGAGTAATTGATGGCTTTATGGCTCAAACTGGAGATGTTCAGTTTGGCAATTCTTCTAATGAAAACTTTGATATAAGACGTGCTGGAACTGGCAATTCTGATTTACCTGATCTTAAAGAGGAGTTTAGTGATCTTCCACATGATAGAGGAACACTATCTATGGCAAGAACATCAGATCCCAATAGTGCTAACAGTCAGTTTTTTATTTGTTTTAAGGAATCTTCATTTCTGGATAGACAATACACTGTATTTGGAAAAGTCATTGAGGGCATGGAATTTGTAGATAATATTAAAAGAGGTGAACCCGCTTCAGACCCTGATAAGATTATTAGTTTTAAATAATATCAATACACTTTTCAATGGCATTAAAAAATTTCAAATTTAATGTCATTGAAAAAGATAAATTTGCCAGAACTGGTATTATTGAAACTCATAGAGGTAACATTCAAACACCAGCTTTTATGCCTGTTGGTACTCAGGCAACTGTAAAAGCTTGCCTTATTGATGATGTTATTAAAACTGGTTCTGAAATAATATTATCTAACACCTATCATTTAATGATTAGACCTGGTGTGGATAGAATAATTTCTGCTGGAGGACTTCACAAGTTTATGAATTGTAAGCTTCCCATACTTACAGATTCAGGTGGGTTTCAAGTTATGTCACTTTCAAAATTAAATAAAGTAGACAGAGAAAAAGGTGCAATATTTAATTCTCATGTAGATGGTAAAAAATTTATATTAAGTCCAGAAGAAAGCATAAGGGTACAAAAGGGACTAGACTCGGATATTGTAATGATCATGGATGAGTGTCCCAAAAAAACTACCGATTATGACATCATTAATAAATCTATGGAATTATCTATATATTGGGCTGAAAGATCCAAAATAGCTTTTGGCCTAAACCCACACAAAGCTTTATTTGGAATAGTTCAAGGTGGATTATTCAAAGATTTGAGAACAAAATCTCTTAATGAGCTAATCAAAATAGGTTTTGATGGCTATGCGATTGGTGGTCTTGCGGTAGGAGAAAGTCAAAATGAAATGTTTAGTGTACTTGATGATTTAAAAAATATTATGCCTGATGATAAACCAAGATATTTAATGGGTGTAGGGACACCAGTTGATATTCTAGGGGCCGTTAAGAGAGGTGTTGATATGTTTGATTGTGTAATGCCTACAAGATCTGGAAGAACTGGTTTAGCTTTTACATGGAAAGGTCGTATAAATATTAAAAATAATAAATTTAAAAATGACAATGAGCCTCTTGATCCTAATTGTTCTAATTTAAATCTTAACAAGTATTCAAAAAATTATCTAAACCATCTATTTAATACGAATGAAATACTGGGTTCTACACTTTTAACCCTACATAACATCAACTTTTATCAAGAATTAATGTCTTCTATTAGAGAAAATATTAAAAAAGGTACATTTGATAAATTTCACGATGAATACATTGATAAGTTGTAATTTAAATATTTGCAATTTGTGATGTTATGGAATAAATAATTGTTTTTTGGTAATAAAAATTATTCAAGTTTGATATTTTTTTATTGTTTAAATTTTTAAGTGTAAAGAAATTTAAAAATTTTAAAGAAGACTTCACCAAAAGTTTTTTTTTAAAATTAAATAAAAAAAAACAATATTTCAACTTCATTAATTTATATGTGGGCCCTTAGCTCAGTTGGTAGAGCAATTCCCTTTTAAGGAATGGGTCGATGGTTCGAGTCCATCAGGGCTCACCACTAAAATAATCTCTTAAATATTAACTAATTGTAATCGGTGGATAGTCTAAGATGATACTGTTTTCCCATTCTGATAAATCTTTTATTCTTTTAGATGATGATGGGTGAGTGCTCATAAATTGAGGAGGTTCTTTGCCTTTATTTTCTTCCTTCATTCTTTCCCATAATTTTTTTGTTTCTCTAATATCAAAACCAGATAATGATGCAAAAATCATTCCCAAATAATCAGCTTCACTTTCTTGGGTTCTTGAAAAAGGATTCATTATTCCTATTTGGGACAATAGTCCTACAGTATTCATGCCTGTTGCCTGATTGATTTGTCCAATTTTACCACCAGATAAAATATCAATTAAAGATGTTCCTGTCTGTAGTAACGCCCCTCTACTTGCTCTTTCAACAGAATGCTTTGCAACAGCGTGAGCAATTTCATGACCCATAACTGAGGCAAGACCATTTGTATTTTTTGTAACATCAAGTATTCCTGTGTACACAGCGATTTTACCACCAGGCATACACCAAGCATTTTTAACTTTTTTATTATCTATTAAAATATATTCCCAATCAAAATTAGCAGTAGGGTCGTTTAGACCAGCTTTATAAAAATATTCAGATATAGAGTCCTCCATTCTTTTTCCAATATCTTTAATTTCATTGAGTGTTTTAATGTCATCACTCATTTTTTCTTTTTCTTTGACCTTTTCAAAAATTTGAGCTGCTTGAGCGTTTAATTTAGATTCTGGTATAATTTTTAATTGTCTTCTATCTGTTATTGGTGCTGTAGAACAAGCACCAAGCATTAAGCCTGAACATCCACATCCAACATAATTTAAAAATTTTCTTCTATTCATTTATTAAAAATTTGATAATTATATAAATATATACTTTTATGAATTTAAACAATAAAATCTTAGTTACACTTTTCATTATAGCTGTTTCATTTGTTATTTATTCCAGTTATCACTAAATTATCTATGTCTATTAAAAAGAAAAAATCACTTGCTTTAAAATTAAGAAACTATTTTTTTACAGGTGTAATTGTTTTAATTCCAATAGGATTTACACTTTATTTAAGTAAATTTTTAATTAATTTTTCAACAAATCTAGTACCATCTGGATTAAATCCTAATACTTATCTTCCATATGCAATTCCAGGTATTGAAATAATTTTAACAATTATTTTTATTACAGTTGTAGGTGGTCTTTCTTTAACTTTCATAGGTAAAAAGTTTTTACAAATAATAGATGACTTGTTTAAAAGAATGCCAATACTGAGAACTATTTACTCCGCTATTGGACAAATGACTGACTCTTTTAGAGAACAAGAAGGTAATAAAAAAAGTGTTGTGTTAGTTGAGTACCCGAGAAAAGGATCATGGGCCGTAGGTTTCGCTACTAAAGAAAATACTGGTGAAATTAAAGCTAAAACTAATATCGATTTGGTTAACGTTTTTGTTCCAACAACACCTAATCCAACAAGTGGATTTTTATTAATGATACCAAAAGAAGATTTGATTTATTTAGATATGACATTTGAGGAGGCATCAAAATTTATAGTTTCAGCAGGAACTTCTAAGCCAAAAAGCTAAACCATATCATTAATTATATCTGCTTGGTCATATAACTTCAGCAGTGCTTTATATTTATTAATATTAATATTTTCTAATTCTATTTTTTTAATTTGTTTTTCTGCCATTAAAAATAAATCTTCGTTTTGAATAGGGTCGGCTAATCTAAAATTTTTAACACCACTTTGTTTAAAGCCAAGTAAGTCACCAAAACCTCTTAGCTTCATATCTTCTTCTGAAATTTCAAAACCATCATTTGAGTTTTTTAAAATATTAATTCTTTTTTTTGCATTAACACTTAAATTTGACTTAAACATCAATATACAGCTCGCTTGTTTCGTACCACGTCCAACTCTCCCTCTTAATTGATGTAGCTGTGATAATCCAAATTTATTAGCATTTTCTATTATTATTACATTGGCATTAGGAAAATCTATACCAACTTCTATAATTGTTGTTGAGACTAAAATTGAATATTTTTTGTTTAAAAATTTATTCAATATTTCTTCTTTTTCTTCATTGTCAATTTTTCCATGAAGTAATGCAACGTTATTTGGGAAAATTTCATTAAGAAATTTGTATTTAGTAACTGATGATTGGTGATCTAATTTTTTTGATTCTTCTATCAAGGGACATACCCAGAAAATTTGGTTTCCTTCTTTTATCTCCTTTTTAACAAAATTAATAACATCATCTATTTTACTTTCTAATTTACTATAAGTTTTAACTTCTTTTCTATTACTTGGTTTTTCCTTAATAATAGAAACATCCATGTCACCATAAACTGACATAGTTAGGGTTCTTGGAATTGGCGTTGCTGACATTAAAAGAACATCACAATTATCCCCCCCTTTATCTGATAAAAGCTTTCTTTGCCTAACTCCAAATTTATGTTGTTCATCAATTATAATATAACCAAGGTTTGCAAAAATTATTTTTTTTTGAAAAATTGCATGTGTACCAAATACCATTTGAATTCCATTGTTTTCTAATTCTTTTACAATTCTCTTTTTTTCAGTATTTTCACTTTTACTGGAAAGTAATTCAATTTTTATATTTTTAGGAAATAGTTTTCTTGCTAAACTATAATGTTGTCTAGCTAATATTTCAGTAGGGGCCATTAATGCAACTTGAAATCCTGAGCTAATAACACTTAAAGAAGAAATTAATGCGACAATAGTTTTACCACTTCCAACGTCACCCTGTAAAAGTCTAAACATTTTACTTTTAGAATTTAGGTCATTATTGATATCATTTAATGAAATTTTTTGATCATTAGTAAGAGTAAAGTCTAATTTATTAACTATATTGTTGTGAGCCTTTTCGGTAAAGTTTTTAGATACTTTTTTAATTTTTTTAATTTTTTTTCTAATTTCTGAATTAACTAAAAAAGAAGCCAGTATTTCATCATAAGCAAGTCTTTTATAGAAATCAGATTTATAATTCTCAATATTTTTTGGATCATGTAATTTTATTATAGATTCATTCCAGCTTTCATTTTTGAAAATTTTTAAAATTTCTTTATCATGCCACTCTGTTAAAATAGGTAAGTTTTTTAATATTTGATTAATAATTTTATTATAAGTTTTTTCAGTAATGCCTTCTGTTAAAGAATACTTATTATCGATGTTTTCAATTAACGAACTATCTTGTGAAATATATGTGGGGTTTGTTATTTGATATCGTCCTTTATAATTGCTTATCTTACCACTAATTGTCACTTCTTCATTTAGTGGTAAAATCTTTCTTACATAACCTTCATGACTATTAAAAAATATACAATCAATCTTTCCAGTTTCATCAATACAGTTAACTCTATTTGGTAAGTTTCTAACTCTTGGAAATTGATACTTTAATGGAACAATTCTGATAGTTTGAATTACACCTATTTGAAGGTCACAAATTTTACTCACTAACGTTCTATCTGTGTAAGATTTAGGTAGCCTCCAAAGTAAGTCAAAGATATTATTTACTTTTTTTTTCTTCAAAATTTCCATGGTTTTTTTACCTACACCATTTAATTTGGTAAGATCAGCCAATAAATAATCATAATTATTCTTATTTTTCATATTAGGTGTAATATATTAAAATTTATGATCATTAATATAAAGGATTTAAAAAATAAAATAATTTATAGAGCCAACTATAGAGGCACTAAAGAAATGGACAAGTTATTGGGTTCATTTACAAGAAAATATATTGATCAGTTAAACGAAGAAGAGCTAGAGTATTTATGTGATTTGTTAGATTGTGATGATGAAAATCTTTATAAATTTAATCAAGGTCAAAACGTAACTATCGAAATTAAGTTAAACAAAGTAACTGAGATGTTTAAGAATTATAATTATGTTTGTGAATAGTGGCGGAGAGACTGAGATTCGAACTCAGGAAAGAGTTGCCCCTTTGCCGGTTTTCAAGACCGGTGCATTCAACCGCTCTGCCATCTCTCCGTTAGCAACGTTTTATTATTATAAATTTTTAATTCAACAATAAAATTGATAAATTAAACAGATAATCGTTTAATAAATAGAATATTACAATAATGGAAAAGCAAAAATTCAATACAGGTATAGGATTAACTGCACTAGGATCTTTTTGGTGGGGCGTTATTGGTGTTATTTACTTCAAGTATATTTCATTTGCTGGCTCTATAGAAGTAGTGATTCATCGTTGTATATGGACATCTGTAGTTTTAATAATAACTACCTTTTATTTTTCTAAATGGGATGTTTTTTTTGAAATTATAAAAAATAAAAGAAATATAATTTATTTATTTTTTTCAAGCTTACTAATTTTTATAAATTGGGCAACATGGATTTATGCTGTAGGTACAGAAAAAATTATTGATGCAAGCTTTGGCTATTTTATTATGCCAATCTTAAGTGTATTCTTAGGATATATTTTCTATGGTGAAAAAATAAATAAAAGAAGAGGTCTTTCCATACTTCTTGTTTTGTTGTCTATATTATTTCTTTTATTTAAAAGTTTTCATTCAATTCCGTGGGTTGGAATAATTGTTGCTCTAAGTTGGGGTTTTTACAACCTTCTTAGAAAAAAAGTAAATGTTGATACTGATGTTGGTCTTCTAATAGAAAGTCTTTTTATATTACCATTTGCATTATTTGTATTTTTTTTACTTGTTAAAAATAATCTAAATATCTTTAGTTTGAATGATCCTTCATTAATGTTTATATTAATGTTAGCTGGGCCAATGACTGTCATACCTCTATTTCTATACGTAAGAGGTGTTGAGTTGTGTGGTCTTGGACCCACTGGAATGATTTTCTATATAACTCCAACATTCCAGTTTTTATTAGGCTTTTTTTATTATGATGAGGCTTTTTCTTTTGATAAATCATTAAGTTTCATTTTAATATGGATTGCTGTAATTATTTATTTAAAAGATTTATATGAAAATAATTAAATACTTTATAATTATATTTTTTACAATTATTCACGGAACTTTAAATGCAAATGAAAAAGAATTTAATGAGTGGTTAGTAAATTTTAAAGTTTACGCTTTAGAAAAAAAAATTTCAAAAAAGACATTCAATCTAGCAATGTCTGATGTTGTGTTTTTACCTAAGGTAATAAAGTATGACCGTTTTCAACCCGAGTTCTATGAAGATACAAAAACGTACATATCCAAGAGAACCTCTGAACAAAAAGTAAATAAAGGTACTCAACTTTATGAATTAAATAAAGATTTCATAAATATGATAGATGATAAATTTTCGGTTGAGAAAGAATTACTTTTAGCATTAATGGGCATAGAGACTAATTTTGGAACCTATGTGGGGAAAATGGATATATTGTCGTCACTTGCAACTTTGAGTTATGATCAACGAAGATCTGATTTTTTTACCACTGAATTAATTACAATTCTTCAATTAATAGATGCAGGAAAAATAGACCATGATATTTTATATGGCTCATGGGCAGGAGCTTTCGGTTTTTTTCAATTTATGCCCTCTACTATAGACAACTATGCAATAGACTATGATAAGAATAACATTATTGAGCTTAAATCAACCATAGATTCATTTGCTTCTGCTGCTAACTATATAAATAAAATAGGATGGAAGAAAAACCAACCTTGTTTCATAAAAGTCAAATTAAAAAAAAATATACCTATCAATATATTAAACACATCTGCAAAAAAACTTCACAATAAAAATAAGTTTAAACTATTAAAAAAATATTTAATTAATGAGGATAGCTCTAATGTCGTTGATGAAAATTTGATTGCATCAATAATCACACCTGACAAAGATATTATACCTGATGCTCAAAATTTAGATCCAGCCTATATAGTTTTTGAAAATTATGAAAAAATACTACAATGGAATAGATCCTTAAGATTTGGCCTAGCAGTATGTACTTTAAAGGAAAAATTTAAAAATGCTTTATAAGAAACTATTAATTTTATGCTGCTTCATTTTGTTAAATAACTGCACAGGAACTACCTTAACAAAAAATAAAAGTTCTAATTTATTGACTAATCCGTTTATAAACAAAGGATTTAGTCTTATTTATAGTGATAAGTTTTATGATGATAAGGTTATTTCAAAAAAGATTGACACACGAAGCCTGATTATTTTTCAAAAAAATTTAAAAAAAAATACAATTGTTAAAATTACCAATATTTTAAACAATAAATCTATTATAGGCACCGTTGGTAGTAATGCTGATTATCCTTTATTTAATAATGCAATATTATCATTGAGAATAGCAGATGAAATAAGCTTAAATGAAAATGAACCTTATGTAGAAATCTTAGAAATACTACAAGACTCAGTATTCGTAGCAAAAAGAGCAAAAACCTTTGATGAAGAAAAAAAAGTAGCTAATAAAGCTCCAGTTAATAATATCAATATTAGTGATCTTACTATTAAAGAAACAAATGCCAAAAATGAATTAAGTAAAAAATTTTCTTATGAAATTAAAATAGCTGATTTTTATTTTGATTCTACAGCATTATTGTTAGTTGATAGAATCAATAAAGAAACAACAATTAAAGATGCTAAAATTAAAAAGATTAATAAAAAAAAATATAGAGTATATGCAGGCCCTTTCAATAACATTAACTCTCTACAAAAATCATTTAATGATATAAGCATACTTAATTTTGAAAACATTGAAATTATAAAAAATGATTAAATTAAAACTTATAACAATTTTATTAACACTCTTACTATCAGTCAATTCTAACGCTGCATTTGATGTAAAAGCTAGAACAGCCATATTACTAGACTACCTTTCAGATGAGATATTATTTGAAAAAGATGCCGATAAATCAATTTATCCAGCCTCAATGACTAAGATAATGACTGCCATCATTGCGTTTGATTTAATAAGAAGTGGTGATTTAAATTTAGATGAGAAATTTTTAGTATCTGAGAATGCATGGAGACTTTCCTCAGCTGGCTATTCTTCAATGTTTATAATGGTTGGTGATGAAGTTAGTGTAGAAAACTTACTTAAGGGAATAATCATTTCATCTGGCAATGATGCATGCGTTGCATTAGCTGAGGGTATAGCTGGTACAGAAAATGAATTTGCAGTGATGATGACAGCTAAGGCCAAAGAAATAGGTATGATTAATACTAATTTTGCTAACTCATCAGGAATTAATAATACTGAAAATATCTCAACGGTAAGAGATATTATGCTTATGTCGAAATATCTTATTAAAAAATTTCCAGAAGAATATAAATATTTTGCAGAAAAAGAATTTACTTGGGATAGAACGGGGGGTGACCCAATTACTCAAGGTAATAGAAATCCTCTTTTATATAAAAGTCTTGGAGCTGATGGGATTAAGACTGGTTATCTAGCAGTTGAAAAATATTCACTAGCGTCTTCTGTAAAGAGGAATGGAAGACGATTAATTGCAGTTGGAAGTGGTTTTAATACTAAGAATGATAGATCTCGTGAAAGTGCCAAACTTCTAACATGGGGTTTAACAAGTTTTGACTTAGTTGAAATTGCAAAAGCTAACACTCCAATAGAAAATATTGATGTTTGGTTTGGCAAAAAAGATACTGTTAAAACTTATATAAAAAATGATATCTATAAAACTATTCCAAAAGCAAAAAAAAGACTATTAAAGGTTTCATTGAATTATAATGGTCCAATTCAGGCTCCTATTAAAAAAGATGATATTTTAGGAAAATTAAAGTTAACCTTTGATGGTGAGCTTATTG
>Ga0209482_1002684_pt1 | contig 10831 bp, 8 predicted proteins | sample CoawatmetaG10DNA_FD_187512 | JGI IMG/M metagenome (GOLD analysis project Ga0209482, IMG submission 187512) | Marine microbial communities from the West Antarctic Peninsula - Coastal water metaG104-DNA (SPAdes) (version 2) | ecosystem: Environmental > Aquatic > Marine > Coastal ... | reverse complement strand
TGTTGATTCTTTAGAGATTTCTAGGTCTTAAACCTAGAATATTCTTAAGAGTTTTTTCTATTTATGTTATGTTAGGTTTTCTTCTTTAGAATACTGCTAGGACACTCTTAGAATTATACCGTTATGGGAGATTGTTAACCTAGCGAAATATGTTAAATTAGTTGAAGAATATCAGGGTTACATTGAATTGAATTAATGTCGCCAAACCTGTACTAATAACTCTTACTATTGTAGTTTTAAAAGTGTATAAAAATCAATAACTTATACTTTATTAACCACACTATAGTATATCCTATATATAAGCTATATATAGAGCCTCTGAGAGCTCCAAATTCGCCCTCCTGGAGGACTTGAAATACTATGTAAATTATTACCTTATTTGGTACTAATAATAGGTCAAACTAGTCTTATTAAGGTATAGTGAAATTATGAAAAAGTTAGCAATAATCTTTATTATTTTTCTTACATCACTCTTTATTTCATCAGCAGTATGGAGTAATACTTTCTTACCATTTTGTAAGAAAGATTCTAATTATCGTAATAACTGTTCTGGAAAATATACATTCTCAAATGGGGTATATGATGGAAATTGGCTGAGTAATAAGCCACACGGAAAGGGCTCATTTCTTTTTAATACAGGAGCCTTATATAAGGGAGAGTTTCAAAATGGAAAACTTCACGGCAAAGGGGTAAAAACTTATCGAAACTTAACAAAACTTAAAGGAAAGTGGAGCAAAGGTGTGTATGTTAGCAACAAGGCTCCAGCAAATTCATATACTGATGGCTCTGGCTGGAAGTGTAATTCAGGCTTTTCAAGAGATGGAAATATATGCTCTAAGAACAAAAATCGTTCAAGCTCAAGTTCATCCTGCAAAAAAAATGGTTACATAAAATCTGGTAATAAATGTATAAAAGCTTACGTTCCTAAAAATGCTAAGTGGGCATTTAATCACTGGAGATGTGATAGTGGCTATACAAAATCAGGCAACGGTTGTATTAAGAAATCAAATAGTAAAAAATCGTCTTATAGTAAAAAATCGTCTTATAGTAAAAAATCGTCTTCAGGAGATTTGTTTAAAAATATTGTTACTATACTTTCGATTTTAGGTGATGCCGCCTCTACTGCAACAGAAGGTCTTCCAAGTAAGGCATATAACCCTGTGACTCCATCGTTTAAATCAAATTCTAACTCTAATAATTCGTCTGGCTACAAGAGTTCTTTTGGGAATACTTATAAATATGATCTTAGTAAACAATCTGATCGAATTAAATATCAATCAGACCGAGCTGCACAATTACTTGATGGCCTTGGGAGTCAATATATTCGAGAACTGGAAAATAATTTAGGTGAATTTGGAGGTGGGAAACAATGAATAATGTTTCTATTACCTGGGATTAGATTAGCTAATAAATTATAAATTTCACACATAATCATTAGAAGACTAGAACTTATATGAAAAAACTACTACCTATATTAGTTATTACTCTCACTTCACTTCTTCTTTCAAAAGAAGCAATGAGCTTACCTAACTGTTCTGGCAATTATTGGAATAACTGTATGGGAGTATTTACCTTTAAACTTGACCACCCTAATTGGCCAGGTGGCACCTATTCTGGAGAATGGAAAAATGGTAATCTAAATGGAAATGGTAATGTAAGCTTTCCTGATGGAGCTAATTATGATGGCCAATTCAAAAATAGTTTAGCACACGGTCAAGGCACTTTTAGCTTCCCTAATGGATCTAAATATATTGGAATGTATAAGGATGACCATTGGAACGGTCAAGGTACTTTGACCTATGCTGATGGAGCTAAATATGTTGGTGAATTTAAGGATGATATGAGAAATGGAGAAGGAACTCAAACTGATCCTGATGGAGGAGAATATACTGGCCAGTGGAATAATGACCAAAAAAATGGACTAGGCATCTACATTTTTAATGGAGTGGCATATTCTGGACATTGGAAAGATAATAAACCGAGTGATGGACAAGCTTCTATGACTTATCCTGATGGTGGAAAATATGATGGTCAATTTAAAGGTTATATGAAAAATGGACAAGGCACTTTTAGCTATTCTAATGGATCAAAATACGTTGGCCAATGGAAAGATAATAAACCGCACGGCCAAGGAATCTCCACAGGTCCGGATGGAAGTAACTATATTGGAATGCATAAGGATGGCAAGAGAAGTGGTCAAGGCACCTCTACAGCTCCTGATGGAAGTAACTTTATTGGAATGCATAAGGATGGCAAGCCCAATGGTATCGGAACTGTAACATTTACAGATGGACTTAAATACAAAGGCAAGATGATAAATGGCTCTTCAGATGATGAAGGAACTCTAATCTATCTCAATGGAGTAACATATTCTGGTTCATTAAGTGGACAAATTCCACACGGTAAAGGAACTCAAACCGATCCTGATGGAGTTAAATACAGTGGAGAATTTATCTATGGAAAATATGATGGGCAAGGAACCCTTACCACTCCTAACGGAGCTAAATATGTTGGTGAATGGACTGATGGTTATTGGAATGGTCAAGGTACTTTGACCTATGCTGATGGAGTTATATATGTGGGTGAATTTCAATCTGCTGTAAGGACTGGCCTAGCCTCTTTAACCTATCCTAATGGAGCTAAATATATTGGAATGTATAAGGATGACCATTGGAACGGTCAAGGTACTTTGACCTATGCTGATGGAGCTAAATATGTTGGTGAATTTAAGGATGATATGAGAAATGGGCAAGGTACTATGATCTTCACTAATGGCAGTAAAGATGTTGGGAAATGGGTTAATAATGAATTTATCAAGGCTACTCAAAAGACTTCATCAAAATCAAATTCTAATAATGATTCTTTTGGAAATCTAGTTAACGCTTTTTTCTCTGGCTTTAACTCTTCTAGCTCTAGCTCATCTTCAAATAGCTCTAACTCTAACTCAAATTATTCTGCAAATACTAAAAATAATTCCTCTAATTCATCATCTGGTGGATATACGAGTTCTTTTGGGAATACTTATCAATATGATCTTAGCAATCCTGGTGATCAATTAAAATACAAAACCGATCCAGCAGCACAACTTAGAGATAGAACCTCTAATCAATATATGAGAGAACTTGAAGGAATTCTAAAGGAATCTGGTGGTGGAATCATTAGGAAAGATAATAGTATTAAATGGAAGCCAGTAACTAGTGGACAACCAAGCTGGGGAAATATCAATAACAACTCTCCTACTTGGGATTGGATTAATTAATTCTAAATTTCACATCTACCTCAGTTTCCCCGATTAACTAGTTACTCAAAAGGGGTGCTCCACCCCTCTTTTTAGGTACAAAAAAACGTACACTTTTGCGTACAGTTGGGTCTATTTGGGCCTGTTAATATGCAATGAAGTCTGGTAGACTGATCGTTGTATGTAACTGGACAATATGTCCTTTTTAGTTGTAGGTATGGGATAGTTCATCCTTTTCACGAAGTGAAATAGGATGTGAACGAAGTGAACAGTTGGTAGAGCCCCGGATTGTGATTCCGGTTGTCGCGGGTTCGAGCCCCGTTTCTCGCCCCACTCCTATTAGGGATTCTAGAGACTTTCAATTAGATATTTTCTACTTCAGGTTACCTGCATAATATAAATTTTTCCATCAATCCAAACTTCCCCTTCCTTCCTCAACTTTACCTCTTGAGAACCTAATACTTTAAACATATCAGAAATAATATTTAAAATATAATTCTCTGAATGTGCATAACGAGAACTTTTCAATAAAGAGTAATCATATCCTTCCTGAATTTCAATAGAAAAAATAAACAATGCATTTTTATTACAGCAATTTTTTACTACATTAAAAATTGACTCAACTTCGCCAATATAAATTAGGACATCCAATGCGATAAACAAATCATACTTTTCTTTGGTAGAGCTCAATATCTCAACAATATCTCCAACAATTAAATTGTCGTAAATACCTAGATTCCTTGCCTTGGATACCATATTTACTGAGATATCAATTCCAGTAAGATTATTACAAATGCCGCTCAATTCTGCTGCTGCTAAACCCGTTCCACATCCTAGATCAATTACTTTATCGAACTTAGTTCTTTTAGCATCAATCTTTAGGATTATTTCTTTAATAAGAAATGGGAGTTTATATTGAAGTTGGTCTAATAAAGATGTATCAAATCTTTCCGCATAGTCATCAAATAGGTTTTTAACGTATTCTTGAGGTGGCCGCTTACTTGTAATTCCTTGCAATGAATTAAGCATATGTTTAGGAATTGCATAGTCTGGTTTTAAAACAATTGCCCTTTCATAGAACTTAATTGCCAAATCTATCTTGCCCTGACTAGCATAGCACCCTCCAGTCATATTGAACAATAACGCATCATTAGGACTGTCTTTTATTAGCGTCGTAAGAACATCTATTGCATCTGGAATGAGCCCCTTAGAAAAAAAATAAATCACAGAAAGAATTTTATTTTTATGAATTACGGCATAGTCAGGCTTCATAGCTACAACTTTTTTATAGCTTTTTACTGCTAAATCTAACTGCCCAAGTTTATGATTTGCGGTTCCAAGATTATAATAAGCCTCAATATAGTCTGGCTTTATAGAGATTGCTTTCTCATAGTAAATAATTGCAGTATCTAATTGGCCTGAGTTAGCATATCTCTGGCCTTTTTTATTGTAAAGCGTATGTTTAATTAGGTTGATATTTAATTATCCCTTCAATGAGATTAAAATCTATTATGATAATTATTGTAAACTATAAAAAAATATAATTAATTAAATGTGTAAGCACTATATTAGATTCACTATTAAGCAACCTTGGCACAACTATAATTAAAAAGATATCAAAAGTAACTACCTTCCAGATTTAGCTGGATAAAAGTAATGAAGTTGCAAGGGAATTTTGATTTCAGTTGCCGCAGGTTCAAGCTTTTTTCACTCATCTCCTATTAGTGTTTCCGCCTAATATTTAACTAAATAAAAGTCCAGCTCTCTTTAATGTGTGAGAATATTTTATAACTAATAATTATTAATTTTATAATGAGTCCCAATAACTAATATAATTAAGCTCATATTTTTCGAAGTGTTTTAAAAGTTATGGCATTTAATAATTTTAATCTAGAAAAAACTTATCAATTATTGTTAATTACCTTGGCTTTTTTAATGACTTTAACAGTTTTTGGTTATTAACTTTAGTGACTCATACCTACTGGGGCACTTTTTGACTTTAATGTATACCTTTTTTAGCTCGTTCTTATATAGAGATTTTGAAAACTCTTAGAAAAATATAAACTAGTATCCAAAATTTAAATAAGGATTCCACCCTATGTTTCAGATGATTTTAAATAAAACACTTTCGCAGGAAAAGTTAGCTATTTTTGTTGCGATATTCATTACATTAAGTTTTAATTTTAAGCTTTTAGAAGTAATATTATTTTCTCCTTTGTCAGGAAATTCAATGTTAATTCTGTCTTTTTTAGTCTTAATATCTATATTGTTTGCGTCCCTACTTTTAATGCTTTGTCATCGAAATACTTTGAAGCCTATTTTGATAGTTCTGCTAATAATTTCTTCAATTTTTAGTTATGCACTAAGTAATTTTAGTTTTATTTTTGAGCAAAACCTCTTTACCATAACTTCTAAAACAAATGCTATCAGTATTTTAAAATTAATTAACTTCAAATCATTTTTTTATTTATTATTATTAGGACTATTACCTTCATATTTTTTGATTAAAACCAAACTAACTAAATATCCTTTAAAGAAAATGCTCCAAACTAGAGTAAAGGTATTTTTAATTTTAGTATCTTCTTTCATTCTTCTATCTGTAGGTCTCTCAAAACTAGCAAATTTCCCTTTGGAGAGCAACAACCCTATTACTATTCATTTAATAAACATTGCCAAGGTATTTATACCTGTAAAGAATATTATTTTAAGAAGAAATATAGATGACAAAATTGCTTTACTCAAATCAACTGGTTCATGTGCTTTTTGTAACCTTTCTCAAGGAAGTTTGAAGGGTCTCGATTTAAAAGGAGTTGATTTAAGTTTTGCATATTTAATTGGATCAGATCTTAGGTATACAAATTTGAGTGGTGCAAATCTTGATGGAGTCAACTTAAATAATCAAGATTTAACAGGGACAATCTTATCTTTTGCAGATCTTACTGGAGCAAAATTAGATGGAGTTGATTTAACAAATAAGGATTTAAGAGGTACAATTCTTAATGGTGTAGATATTAGTAGAGTTGATTTAACATATAAGGATCTAACTGGAATAGTCCTGAAGGGAGCTAATCTTCGTAATATTGATCTAAATGGAACAATCTTATCTTTTGCGGAGCTTAGTGGGGCAAATTTAAATGGGGCTGACCTTAGCAGTAAAGATTTAACAGGAACAAATCTTAGTGGAGTTGACCTAAGTAATACTGATCTAACAGACGCGATTCTTACCTTTGCGAATCTTACAGGAGCAAATATAGATGGATTAGACTTGAGCAATAAAAATTTAAATGGAACAATCCTTAATGGAGTTGATCTGAGTAATGTTAATCTTGTAGATATAAATTTGAGTGGAACAATAATTAAGAAAGGAGATTTTAGTAATAATGATTTAGCTGGCACAATATTATCTTTTGCTGATCTTGCAGGTGCAAATTTGGATGGAGTAGATTTAGCCAATAAAGATTTAACAAAAGTAATTCTTAGTGGTGTGGATCTTAGTGATAAAGATTTAACTGGCACAATATTATCTTTTGCTAATCTTGCTGGTGCAAATTTGGATGGAGTAGATTTAAGCAACAAGGATCTTACTGGTGTTAACCTGAGTGAGGTCAATCTTAGTAATAAGGATTTATCTGGCACAATACTTAGTTTTGCAAATCTTACGAGAGCAAATCTCAATGGAGTGGACCTAAGGAACAAGGATTTTACTGGAACAATACTTAGTGGAATTGATCTCAGTAATTTTGATTTGACTGGAACAACACTAAAAGATACTAAAAAAATTGAAATTATTATAAAAAAACCTTTTATTTCAAATTGGCCAGCATTAAATGAAATTCAAGATCTGAATGTTACTCGATATGATTTAAGTGGAAAAATTGAGTACCTGTCAACAAAGGAAGGCTTTCTATACGAATCAAAATACAATGAATCAAAACTTGTATTAGACCTTAATGATGATATTCAATTTCCATTTTTTGTTAGTAATGGTGCTGAGGTTGGATTATTAGGGATTGCCTCTCAAAACGAAATTGTCTATATTGCATATACAAATCAAAATAGTGATGGCTCACATCATTTAGTTGTTGATGAGTATTCGATGAATTTTAAAAAAGTCAGAAATATTATTAAAATTGAAGATTTTGGTTCGGTTCATTTTGGTGGTAATTTATTATTTGATAACCTTGGTAGGTTATATTTATCAGTTGGAGATGGCTCTACTGCTGATGAAGCACAAAATCTTGACTCCCTAAAAGGTAAAATTTTAAGGCTTGATACTTCAGATTTAAAAAAAGAGCCAGAAATAGTAGCATATGGACTTAGAAATCCTTGGGGCGTTTCAATCGACTCAAAAGATAGAATGTTTATCTTGCAATGTGGCAAATATGATGCTGAAGCTGTCTATTTGCTGAATGATTTATATTCTGGAATCCCAACTAATCTTGGATGGCCAGTATTTGAGGGGACTTTAAAAAAGAAAAATACGTCCCTAACTATTGACGATGTTCAAGCTCCAATTTTTGAATATCGGAATAGGCCCGGTTGTGCAACTGCTGGTGTTTATTTAGATGATATAGAGTCTTTTTTATTTGCTGACTTCTTTGGAACAATAAGGTTATTAAAGCAGCAAGATAATGACTTGTGGTATTTACTTCATGAAGATAAAAAAGAAAAAGATCCTATATATGGGTTTGGTTTTGATAAAAAAACAAATAAAATATTTTTAGCGCCAAATAATCATGAATTAGAAATTTTAGTAAATCAGGTCAAAATAAATCAATAAATATCAAATAAGGACTAATATTAAAAATAACGGAATTTTATCAATTGACAAAAAAACCATTCAATAGCCTCTGGATAATTCAATCATTTAAATTGCAAAGTTCTCAAACTAAAGCAATAATTTTAAACATCTTATCTATAGTTTTTTTTTCATTAATGGTTATTTTTATTAGAAAGGCATCAGAAAACTTGCACATTCTTGAAGTTGTTTTTTTTCGAAATCTACTAGCCTTTATTGTAATGCTACCAATATTGTCATCTACTGGAATAGCGGCAATAAAAATGAATAATACTAAGTTATTTTTTTTGAGAGGTTTTTTTGGTGCTATTGGGATGCTTGCTGGTTTTACATGCTTAACTCTTATCCCACTTGCGCAGGCTACTGCAATTAGCTTCTCAAAACCAATATTTATAACAATTGGTGCCACTATTTTTTTAGGTGAAATCATTAAGGCCAGAAGAATTACTGCAATTATTCTTGGCATTATTGGAATGCTAATAATTGTTCAGCCTGGGGTTAATAGCTTTTCATTTGGAATAATGCTTGCAATTATTGCAGCTTTAGCACATTCACTTAATGCCATAATTGTTAAAAAACTTACTCTCACTGACACCCCTCAAGCAATTATTACATGGATGGTAATAATACTTATTCCAATTACTTTTATTCCAGCTGTTCCAGTTTGGCAGTGGCCAAGTTTTGAAACCTGGCTATACCTTTGGGGAATTGCAATTTTAGGAACACTAGCCCATTATTCATGGACTAAATCTTGCTCAATGGTTGAAATTACAAGCCTGCAAGCTATTGAATTTATAAAACTGCCAATTATGGCTTTTTTAGGATGGATGATTTTTTCTGAAATTCCTGGCACTTGGACCTGGATTGGAGGCTTTATAATATTTATGTCAACAATATATATAAGTCATCGAGAGGCAAACACTGCAAACTCACTTAAGCCAAATCATGATATTCAGGAGCCAAAACTTTAATGTTTAATGAGTAAATATATTTTATAGCCAGATTTTAACATCCGGCATTAATCCAACTTTTCTAATGGGTATACTAAGTTGTAATAAAAGATAATCTTATGATATTTAACTATGAATTCCTATAAAGTATTTAAACATCCTCAGAATGGCTTTAAGGCAGTTAAATCTGGCTTTGCTTGGCTTGCCCCTTTTAATCCTGTTTGGCCTTTATTTAGACGATTGTGGTTATTGTTTATTACATATATTTTTTTCATTCTTGTTTTGGCTAGTATTGATGCTCAGATATATGGAAGTGATGATTTTATAGATATTTCAAATGCTAATAACTTACAGTGGATCTTTTTGATTATTCAAATTGTTATATTTGCTTCTCCTGGATTTAAAGGTAACGAGTGGACTGTTAACAATTTACAGAAAAAAGGTTATATATTTGATTGTTCAATAGAGGCCAAAAACAAAAATGATGCGCTTTTTTTAGCAACTAACTCAACTACTCAAGAAAAGTATTAAATGAGATTAATGTCTTGTAAGAAACTTGGTGGCGCTTTTGAAAAGAGATTTACAGCAAATACATTTGATGAGCTAGCTAATGAAAATTACTGATGCTATGAACTATTAGCTTGATGATAATAAACTAGAGTTTAATGCTCTAGAGGAATATTAATCTTTCATCAAAAAAAAATCCCACTAAATAAGCGAATACTCATTCATGGGATTTTTTTAGATCATAGAAGGATTTTAAAAAATACTTGTTACTGCACTCCATACTCCGCCTACTACTGTACCAACACCATTAACTGCTGCTGCAGGAACAGCCATAACAGTATCCATACAACCACTAACTAACAATGCCATAATTGCAACAAATAAAAATCTTAATTTCATTTTTAGAACTCCTAAATAATTTGAATTTTCATTATAAAGTACTTTAAATTCATTAATCAATAAAATTCCAGATTTTATTTAATTATGCTTAGATAAAAATTCTATTATTCTAAGATAAAAATTCTATTATTCTAAGTCAGGGTATATTGTTAATTAAATTATTAGTAAACATTGTTTATGAAAAAATATCTTAATAAAATCATACCATTCTTATTTCTTCTTCTATCAATTAGTGTTTATGCTTCAAGCCTATCTAATGACGCAATTAATCGTGGTATAAATGAAACTTGCTCGTCATACTTAAAGCAAATTGAAGAATCTTACAATTTAAATGGTTTAAATATTACAGTTGCGCACCCCACAGACCCAGGTTTACTTCCATCACTTCATATATCTTCTCAAAAATATAATAATGGATCGTCAACTTTTTCAGCAACTTTGACTCCTGATGAAGAATACTGTTATATTTCGACAGTTATAGTGACATCTGTAAATAATCAAACTTGTAGTGATATATCTCAAGCTAAACTTGAGATAGATTCAGAATTACAAGTTTCTAGTTATTCGAATGAAGACTTCTTTATTATTACCCCTAAAAACAATACTTATCAAATAATTCTAACTGTTCAAGGTGAAACTGGCTGTTCAATGACAGAAACACGAATGTTATGGCCTGGAAAGTAATTATATATTTAACATCAAATCTTAAAATATCTTAATAGCCTTAAGCTATTCTTTCTATAATATAACTCTTAATACTTAATTAGTTAAGGTATAAAAAATGCAAAGAATATTTCTCTTTCTGTTAACAAATATTGCCATCATGGTAATCCTAAGTGTTACCCTCAGAGTTTTAGGCGTAGAAAGCCTTCTAGCCCAAAATGGAAGTGATCTTAATTTAAATGCTTTAGTTATTTTTTCTGGAATTTTTGGATTTGG
>Ga0209482_1002683_pt1 | contig 10835 bp, 7 predicted proteins | sample CoawatmetaG10DNA_FD_187512 | JGI IMG/M metagenome (GOLD analysis project Ga0209482, IMG submission 187512) | Marine microbial communities from the West Antarctic Peninsula - Coastal water metaG104-DNA (SPAdes) (version 2) | ecosystem: Environmental > Aquatic > Marine > Coastal ... | reverse complement strand
TCACATGGCAAACACAATTACAGTTCTTCAAACCACAGGCAGGCTTAAGGCCTGTAAGGTAGTGTCTCGTTTAAGTGATGGGAGTACTTCAGTCAGGTCATCTGATTGGGCTAAGAACTATAAACTTTCTACTATTACTGCTTCCAATATCCATGAGCTTGCAGAATGTATTGAAGGACTATCGAACAGTCAAATAGTCATTCGCGGGATACCTGAAACTGATGTAGACATTAGTTCTCTTATGCAAAGGGTTGGACGTAATGATAACTCCGAGCTTACTCCCAATCAAAACCCCTTCAGCGACTCACATGCCAACTGGCTAATGATTGATATTGATAAGTTTAACTCGCCAGATGGCTATGATATACGTAACAAGCCGACTGCTTGTATTGAATACCTGATTTCTTTACTTCCTCACCAATTCCATGACGTTACATGTTATTGGCAGTTCTCAGGATCCTCTGGAATTAGTTATATTGATCAGCCCAATAAGCTGCCTGAACGTCTATCAGCACATTTGTGGTTTTGGATGACCACCCCTGTCAACACCATGGAGCTACGCCAGTTTGCCAAGGCTCATAATACATTGGTTCCGGATCTAATTGATTCGTCAATATACAAGGTCGTACAACCTCATTTTGTCAGCTCACCAATCTTCACACACCCGCTACACGACCCGCTAAACCTTCGTTCTGGGATTATTCAAAGGGATAAAGACGAAGTTCATATTGATGTTTTAGCGTACATTGCGGAACACCCTATTTCAAAACTCCCAAGTGGAATAACTACTAAGTCAGACACAACTAAAGGCCCAAATACATATGCCCAAACTGTAGGGTATGAAGGTTATTTACAGGCCCTAGGCGACCATGAAACTGGAGAGGGATTTAATGACCCGTTAACATCCGCAATTATGTCATTTGTCCAAACACAAAAGGTTTATCCTGCCGATCAACGTATAATTGGACTCAAAGATGATTTGAAATCTAGGATAGATGCTGCCGATGTTAGCCTATCTAGATCGGCGTCTGAGTTGGACCGATATAAATCCGATGAATGGTTAGATTCCAACATTAATGGAGCCATTGTCAAAGCTCAGCATGACAAGCCAGTGAATTCACATATACTCAATGTAGATCCATTACCCTTTGATGAGGCTGTAAGTGAACTGAATAATGCAATTTCAAAGTTCTCAGAAGATGTAATTAAGTATAACGAAGCAGTGATGCGAGGTGCTCAAAACATCTTGCCTCCTACACTTGCCCTTAAAGCTGCTGCAGGGATAGGTAAGACGCGAAGCATTATAAAACAACTAATATCGGATGGTGGTTTAAGGGGCAGTATCGACTATTACGTCCCCTCTTATGCACTTGCCGAGGAAGTAGTGAAAGATTTACGTAAAGAACTGAAGGTTAATTTAAAAGGCCTAAACATTCCAAAGATTGACACTGTTCGCTTTATACGAGGCATGGATAGAGATGACGATTCGGGCAACCCACTTTGCACTCAACACGCAGATGTTTCAAAAGCTTTAGCCTTAGGTATTTCAGTTCAAAAAGACGTATGTGGCCCATGTGTCGATAGATTTATTTGTGAATACCAAAAACAGTTCAATCGAATAACATTACCCGAAACACCATCGGAGCTAGTTGCTCAGGGCCGAGACTTGGAAGACGTTTTAGATATCCCTCCCGTCGTTAATGTTATGGCGCATAACTACCTCTTTTTACATACACCTTTGTACGATAGGAACCTAAAGTCCAACGAGAGATTTAATCAAGCTACCAGCAACCTTGCCATCGTTGATGAGAAATTCTGGGATAAGGGTTTTACTACCGCAACACTTAACCCAAATAAGCTAGCAAGCCAAGGCAATGAAGTATCCAAAGTCATTGCAGAAGGGCTTAATGCTAAATTACCTCTCCTCCAGTATTTAAGTGATTCGGGTATCACCGAGTTCGACCTCAAAAGAGAAGCTGTAAAGCTGAAGCCAACACGCTCTAAGTCGGCATCGGCAGTCTCAAATAGAGATCTACGCACACTGTACTATGTACTTGCAGGTGAGATTGAACTTGGGTGTCACAAAGATAGTAGATGTGTGTTTTTGTCAAAAGAGAATGATAAAGATGGAAATGAAAAAACCATTATCAAGGTGCTCAAACGCAACGAGCTAACTATACCTCCTGAGATACCCATGATTTTCCTTGATGCTGATTTATCAAAATCCGTTATCGACCTATATAGGGAGAATTGTCAGCTTAAAGAAATAAGCGCTAAGCGTGAAGGCACAGTATTGCAGGTTAGCGATCTAAGCTTCGGCTCTCGGTATCTAAAAGACCATCCAGAAGAAATCGATAATATTAAGCAGGCAATTGAGAAGATTGCCAAAACTGGTAAAACACTTGTGGTCACAACTAAAAAACTAAGACGTGACTTAATGGGGGTTAAGCTCTTAGACTTGCCTGCCTACTCATCACTTGGGGAAGCTGATATCGCTCATTTCTCAAATCTTCGAGGGTTAAATGCATTTGAAGAATATGTGAATGTAGTTATCGTAGGACGGCAACAGCTTTCTTGGCGTGATGTTGAAAATCAAGCAAAGGCCCTATGGTGGGATGACAGAAAGCCATTTACTAAACTAGAACCATCTGAGGACAATGAATATTATTGGGTAAATCAAACTCAGGGGATTCGCATGAAGGATGCGGACCCAGTAATAATAGGTATGAAAGGCCATCCCGATGAACGAGTACGGATTATTAACGAACAAACCTGTAATGCTGAAAGTACGCAAGCAATAGATCGGCTAAGATTGGTGAGAAATATAGGTGATAAGAAGAAAGCCAAGGTCATTATCTTGTCAAATGCCCCCCTCGATATTACTGTTGACCATTTGTTTACGTGGGAAATGTACTCAGAAATGACCACATTTGCATCAGAGGCTGATGATGTTGGTTTTATCCCTTTGAAGGCTAGTCATCTGCTGGACATATTTACCTGTATTAAGAGTAAGAAAACCGCTGAAAGAAGAAGTGTAGGCATGGCCAAAGACTTTGAGATCTATAAAGCCCTCGGTTTATTCAGCAACTACACCAAACGAATCAAGTATAGAGAGGTCGGCAGTAAGTCTCGATACTCAACTACCCTATGTGCTGTAGGCACAAGCAATGCTGCAATGATAGATTTATTTGCTGAACGGGTAGGAGTTAAAGTTGAGATAAAACCAACCGTTAGTGACTCTACAGTTCGACATACTTCAGGGAAATAACGATGTTGCCCCTAAAGCCTTAAACCTGGTCTAAGCCCTAAAAGGCGAGGAGCTTGTGGGTACAATTCTTGAAATATTAATAATTAGACAAAACATTGGTTCTGAATTTATGCCTAAGAAATTAACTACCTCTGAATGGATTAATAAAGCGAAAGCTGTTCATGGGGAACGTTTTGATTACTCAAAAGTTACTTATGTAAACGCCAAGACTAAAGTTATTATTCGTTGTCTTATACCAGATCATGGGGAGTGGCTATGTAACCCAAGCAATCATATAACACATGGTAGGGGCTGCCCTAGATGCGGTGGCTCCAACAAGAAAACCACTAATGAATTTATTGAGGATGCTAGGGCATTGCATGGGGATGTTTATACCTATGAAAATTGTAGTTATGTTAATTCACATACAAATGTGAGTATTAAGTGCAGTCATCACGGTGCCTTTGAGCAATCCCCCACCGCCCACCTTTCAGGACAGGGCTGTCCTACTTGTGGTCAAGAAATTATAACTAACAAAGCGAGAATGCCCACAACTGATGTTTTAGGTCTCTTAAATAAGCAGAGCAGTCTTGGAGGCGATGTTATCTTTGACGAGGGTGCTTATTGGTCAATGAATGACAAAATGGTAATCACATGCAGTATCCATGGCAAGCAAATTCCACGCATAGTGACTTCCATGCTCACATCAAAACACCCATGTTTAAAGTGCTCAGAACCGTTACGTAATAACGGAATAACTGAATTACAATTTCAGGCTAAGCTCGATAACAAGTTTAACAGCAAATATGAGATTGAATTATTTGATTACATCGGAAAAGAAACCCGCGTGAACTTAAACTGCTCAATCAATGGGCATGGTGGGTTTAGCATTCAAGCTTCTTACCTACATAAATCTTTAGGTTGCCCAAAGTGCAGGGTCGAACAAGGTCGTCTAAATCGAACTCATGGTATTCAAAAGTTTATTGAAGACAATCAAAGTCATCGAAAAAATGAGTGGATGAAACAGGTGCTCGAAACCCATGGAAGTAAATATGATTATTCAAAAGTCGTTTATACCAAACAGCGTGGGTCTGTAACTATAGGTTGTCCCTCGCATGGTTGGTTTGAACAAGTCGCATACACCCATATTCTTGCAGGATGCCGCCAATGTGCAGATGAAGACTTAAAAGGTCTCTACAGTGAAAAGTACTTCCGTGATAACCCAGAGGAAAAGCACAAAGCTGGCAAACTATACTATATCCACTTTGAGTCTGATTCTGATTCATTTTATAAAGTAGGAATCACCCAAACTTCTATAGCAGCACGGTTTGCAATGGTTCCTAAAGGGAAGGTTGTTATAGATATTTTAGGGCTAAGCAACGTTTCTATTTATGAGGCATGGGTGGCAGAGGCTAAAATTCAAAAACATCATGGTAGTAAATACAGACATGTACCAAACATTGAGGGTTTCTCAAACAGAGAAATGAGAATTGGTCCTACTGAGTGCTTTTCGCAGCCACTGAGTGACGAGTGGATTGCGCTTTACTTTCCTAATAACTATTAGCTTGCTTAGGTTATAGTTTTTCATGGTAAGTCTCTGAGACGCCTGAATACATACAACTTATATGAATATAGTTGGTTTGATAAAATAAACTCTTCAAAGGAGATATTGAAAATGGAACTTATTAAAAAGCTGCTGCTCTCCCTATTGCCTGACATTATTGTCGGCTGTCTTATCACTCTATATCGAGATGACACGGGTGCAGACATTTTATACACCATTACCCTAACTGTACTCGCGCTTCAGGCATTGTATCTAGTATTGTGGTTTAAAGGAGCCCTCTGGCATTGGTTGCATTTCTATCTGTTCAGTCAAAAAGAGATGATACAGAGATATATCAATTTCCTGCGAGAAAATGACTTTCCAGCTGCGTCTAAATACTTTACGAGTGCTCCAGAAGACTATTTTGATGCCGTTGCCAACGACCCGTTAATGCCTCAGGGACTCCGCCTCAAAGCATCTCGTGAATTGGGTTCTTATGAGGGCCTTAGAATTGCGTATAAACTATCAACTTTAATGCAGTTGAATAAAGCTTTCTATGCGGCAATTCAATTTCATAACAACAGAGTGATTCCTGATAAAGTTGACGATTTAGGCCAGCTCCAAACATACGCTGATGACACTGTTGAGTCAGAAGAGAGAGGCTTAGAGCGCCAGTTAACTGGAATTCAGGTTCTGAAACGACAAGCAGAAGACCAGGAATTGCTAGATAACAAAGAAAGAAACTCGATGACGAGCAATGCTCGAAAACGGATAGATATAGCCGAAAATATAATTAAAAAGGCTGAGTTAGATTCAGCAATTTCTACTTTGATAAATGAGACTGAGCATTGGCCTAGCTGGTCTCAGAGGGAAGACTTTGATATGTTCAAGAGCTTCGGTGCCAGCAATGTGAAAGGGGACAAAAGTGACGAAGATGACACTTATACCGTATGTTTTGATTTCAATGAATCATCCTACCTCATACTCCTCAAAGAAATCACTTACACACTTCCAGAAGACATTAGCAAATCAGCGGAGGTAGAAGTCACCGTAAATGGTGAGTCTGTGCTGAAAGCCGAATTAAATTATGATTATGATCGCGAATATAACAACTGGTCGTATTTAAAAACAACTAAACTCGCAATTGGGGACTGGATGAAAGATCTCATTGAGATTGAACTGCAGGTGAGGAGGCACGATAAAGCACGTTTTGATAAAATGATGGATCACTCAGTTCTAAAGCAAGCAGAAGAACTTGATTAACAAGTAGAATATATAATGGTTATGTACTTGGAGGGTTGGTTGCTAGTCTCTTATAGCTTAGAGAAACCATCACCCAATCCACACTTCTGGCTCTAGCATTGGAATGTCCAGCACCTCACCTGTCCAAGTTGCAATGGCTTGCCCCTGTCTCAGCGAGCCTCCATGGTTCTGGCGTGTACCCACACGATCTTGAATTACATCCCAAACAAACACTTGCTCGCCTACTTTGATATCACTTGGAATCAAATACGCGGCCCAAGGATTATTAAAGTGGTATCGATATTGCGCAAAAGAACCATACGATGCCATCGGTTTGACCTGGTTACTTCGCATTATCACTTGTCGATAGTCCACTACTTCGGCATATGTTCCATCTTTATGTTCAACCAAGTGCATAGATCGAGCTAAGTCTGCATTCGCCTCCAATGCAGCGACTTGAATCTTCATGCCATCTGCAACAGCTTGGTTAAGAGACGCTAAAGACCTAGCTGTTTTGACTTCCCTCAAACCATGATCAGTATAGTCGTCTTCTACCCTTGGGCAACTTGGTTTGTCGAATACTCGGTCACTGACCAAGCGCTTAGAAGCAGGGTCTTCAATAATTGCTGGATGCGGTAAAGTGGCATGGATACATATTGTTGGGTTAGCCATTATTGAGGCTTCAATTTGCTCTTCGCTCAAACCATCAAGATTAAATACGTTTTGCTGGCAGGAATGACAGTGCCTGTGACGCTCTTCTGATACAGCCTTAAACTCATCACCGTACATACCCAGCTCATCCACTACTTGAAGCTCATCCCACTTCTTGTTAAGTGGACACCGTATGGCTTTGGTGAACCCATATGAGTCACTTGTTAAAGTCCGTTTCCGCTGATTAAGAATAAGCGCCATGATGCATCCTTGAAATTATAACTGTTCCCATTCTCTACTTGGGGGTATTTAAAAGCAACTTGTTAAGAGGCCCTCTGTACTATGTCCGCAATAATATCAGCCATAAATACAGGAGTATCAAGCCCTCGAATCCAACTGTCGGGTATATCCTCAACCCCATAAAATGCCCCAGCCAACTGCCCATAAATAGCACCAATTGTATCGGCATCCCCGCCCATATTCACAGCCATCAGCAAACCTTCTTCAAAGCTAGTCGTATTATAAAAGGCCCACAAGGCTACCTCTAACGATTGAGGTGCGTAACCACTCGGGGTTAGTTCTTCCGGGGTTTTGTTTTTATAATCGCCAGCAATAACCGTAGCTACATCTTCGTGTAAATCCGTAAACGACAAGTCATCCATTGGCGTGTAGTAAGGCACAAGCAAATCATCTTTAGGCACACCGTTGAGCGCACCCCAGATCAAACCAGCAAAGTAAGCAGTAGTTTGGAGTGCTTGTGGGCTGGCGTGAGTGGTTCTTGCAGAGTCTACTGCGTTAAGTACCGCCTTCTCAGCATCATCATGATAAAAGATAGGCACAGGCGCTAAGCGCATAATACAACCGTTACCACCGTGTTTAGTGCTAGTGGAGCCTTGATAGGGATCTTTGGTGTCGTGATAGCGTACAAGGGATCTAAGCACCGTCTGGCCAATTCCTAGAGCCTTACCCGCACAGCTCATATAACCTTCATTGACCCAGCGTAAATACCGATCCATTTGGTCTTTAGCGTCCATACCGCCGCATTCAATCAAACTTGCAGCTAAACACAACGCCATTGAAGTATCGTCCGTCCATTGCCCAGCCTTGAGCTTAAACGGGCCACCGTCACGAAATCCCGTAACAGGCTCAAACCTACCTCTTGGCCTAAACTCAACAGGTGCGCCCATAGCATCACCCACCGCTAAACCATACATCGCGCCTTGTACCCTATCCTGCAGCTTTGACCCTTGTTTTTTATCAGCACCGTACAGACATGTAGCCAGTTCAATCATTTGATCACGCCACAGCAATACCTCGCTCCACCTTTGAGGAATAGCACTATAGCCATACATTGCACCTGCAATTTGGCCTGCCACCGCCCCAACCGTATCAGCGTCGCCTCGGCGATTGACCGCCAGTATCAAACATTCCTCAAACGATTCTGAATTTCTAGCAGCCCACATTGCGGTTTGGAACGTGTCTTTTACATAGCCACTGGAAGGCAATGCAGACCAACTCGTTGCATCTGGCAGTACATAATCTTCCACCTCTTTGATGAATGGATCGCCTTCGTGCAGAACCCGAGCAAGTAGGCCTGCATATAAGCAACATTCTTCAGAGGCATGAGTGATTCTAGACTGCAAGACAGCCTCTTCGACAGCTAGGTTAAGGTTACAAGAGTTAGAAATAACGGACGGTGCTAGTCGCATAATGCCACCATTGCCAGAAGAGCGATCGCTGGTGCTGCCCTGATAGAAGGACTCACCTTGTTTGCGGTAATTTAAGCGAGTTAACGCGGATAAAGTGGTACTGCCAATATCAATACACCTATTGGCCCAAGAGTATTCACCATCAAGCCACCATGCACGAAAATTAATACTAATTTGTTCAGCATCAAAACCCTTCTTAGATTTATAGGCATAGCCAAGAGCCAAAGCCATACTCGTATCATCAGTCCAGCCGCCAACAGGAACATTAAAGGCTCCTTCACCGGTGATTTCCGTATGCCACAAAGAGCGGTCTGATGGTGGATTGCGCGTAAACTCTAAGGTCGTACCTAAAGCATCGCCAATAGCCAAACCTAACAGCGACCCAATTGCTTGATCTTGATGCATTACGCCTCCATGCTTAAAAACTGATGAACAATGCTTTGAACCATTACTCTGTCTAACGTGTGGCCTTGGTTTTCAATGACGTTAAGCTCACAACTCTCTTGCGATGAGCACAGCTCGGAAAAAGGCTCCGGCGAATAACCCATGTCGTCACTGCCTATATGTATCGCTAAAGAACCTGGCTTGGTTAACCGCTTCTCCGCTACTGCCAGCTTATATCTCTGACAACTGGGAAGCCTTGAGTAAGCCATTTTCTGGGGATTTAAGGCTGCACCGATTACTGGAGACAGTAACAGGAAGTGACTTTGGTAACGTGGCGCATCGATGAGAGCCTGGAGGCACAAATAAGCCCCATAGGAATTGGCAATAATATATGTATCTGGCGAATCAAAATCACCGATCAGTTTGGCAACAACTTCAACTTGAGCATGAAAGTCTAACTTTAAAAACTGACTATTCACAGACAGCCCAATACGGTTGGCGTTTAGGCCTTTTAGGTAAGCACCTAAACCCTTATTCGTATCGCCTCCACTGCCAGTGATGTATATAGTTTGCATGTTATTGGCTTCGACTTAGCTTTGATTTAGTCCAAAGACCGTGAAGACTACAAAACAAGATCGCTGCAAGCGTAGCCAACATATAGTTGGTAGTCGTGGCCACATACCACAGTAACATCACCCCTTTAGTGCTAGGGTCAACTGTGGGTAGGATAAAGTTTTGCCAAAATACGTCAAAGTACAGAAACTGAGCAGTCGCAATAGCTACAAGCCCGGCTGTTACTATTTCAATAACGGGTCCTTTGATTAATGGTTTAAGCAGCCAAACAAATAGCATCCATGCAGGCACTTCTAAGAGCATAAATAGCCCAAGGTCGTAGGGTAATATCTTACCCTGCATACCCAAGTGACTCATAAAACGACCAGCAACCATCCCGTTAAACTGTAAATAAATCAGCCCAACAATGAGCGCACAGGCGTATCGCCCAACAAGCTCCATAGCTAGGGAAAAAGACGCTCTAATAATAAATATCATTGAATGATTCCTTCTTAGCCCAATCAGATGACCTGACTGAAGTACTCCCATCACTTAAACGAGACACTACCTTACAGGCCTTAAGCCTGCCTGTGGTTTGAAGAACTGTAATTGTGTTTGCCATGTGACCATATCCTTATGCTGATGACTAAATAATAACAGGATTTCACTCTGTTACCAGATCTCTTAGGAACCCATACCCCGCTAGGTTATCTGTAGTATATATACTATTAGGGAGGTGGCGATTATCTCCAGCCACAGCGATGTACCCCAAAGTAACGGAAGTCCATCGGCAGTCTGTGGTGAAACTTCATCTCAAGAACAGACAACAACACCCTGCTATATAAGCTACCTTCTTTTATTTACCACACCCCCTAAACTTACTCACAGCCCAGCTGATATCAAAGGTCAATCAGGTAATAACCACCATCAGAAGTGCCTCTGAGACCTCCATATAGGCCGCCTGAGGGACGCTTATATACCAGCCTAAGCCAATGTATTATAGATATAAAAGAAGGTGTTAGGGTGCTTGTCGGCCCTCATGTTTCCTTCGGATTCTCAAGGGTTATCAAAGGGTTATCAAAGGGTTAGACATAACAACAATTAACACCTACTTCGGGTCATATTGAGCTGCCTCAGCCCTGTATGAAGCCTGCCAGTAACTCCATTTCCTTACGTCTGAACACCCACTGTACTGGCCCAAAATGATCCTCAGAAGGCGTTGACGGTTAGAAGTCTTGCCATGTGTGATGTCATGTAGTTATCACGAGAGTGAAGTGGTTCATGGAGGCTATGGGGAGTAGATTGCCGACACAAACAAATAAGCCCCACACCAAACTCCAAGAGAGGAGGTAGATGCAGGGCTATCATTTAACTGTGAACCGCTTATGTGAACCGCTGGGATCCTCTTGATCAGGCTACAGCTCAGTGATATGGTTGTATAGCTTGTATTTCAGGGCTATCTAGCTCTTCCATTAGGCGGTGATGTCTCTCTGGGACGCCATTCCCC
>Ga0209482_1002682_pt1 | contig 10843 bp, 12 predicted proteins | sample CoawatmetaG10DNA_FD_187512 | JGI IMG/M metagenome (GOLD analysis project Ga0209482, IMG submission 187512) | Marine microbial communities from the West Antarctic Peninsula - Coastal water metaG104-DNA (SPAdes) (version 2) | ecosystem: Environmental > Aquatic > Marine > Coastal ... | reverse complement strand
ATACATAGCTTCGGATACAAGCGCCAAGTAGCCCATAAAGCCTAATCCTCCAACGCTGACAATAACACCAAAGAAAAATAGTAGCGTATCCCACTCAGCCCTTGAAACCTTTCTAAATATATCAAATTTTTCTGAAGTAGGATCATTTGAATTATGACGGCGTTTAACAAAATAACTAACGACCATCAAGTAACCAAGTCCTGTCATCATTCCCATTGCTGGAGGAAGATACAGGAAGTTATGGAAACTTACCGCTGTTGCAATCGTCAACAGAAACATAAATGTAATTAAGACGCCGCCACTTTTAATATCGACCTTTTCATCAGTCACCTCAGGTCTTTCATTTTTAATTGCAAAATGCATAATAGCAGCAGGAATAAGAAAATTAACAAGGGATGGAAGAAATAAGACAAAGAATTGCTGAAAATCAACCAGGCCTTTCTGCCAAACCATAAGCGTCGTAATATCTCCAAATGGACTAAACGCGCCGCCAGCATTCGCAGCAACCACAATATTAACAAAGGCCACCGAAATAAAGCGTGCATTTCCAGCCCCAACAGCCAATACTACTGCGCCCATGACAAGAGCCGTAGTAAGATTATCAGCGATAGGCGACATAAAGAATGCTATAAATCCTGTCAGCCAGAAAAGCTGCCTGTAACTGAACTGTTTAGATATAAGCCAAACCTTTAATTTTTCAAAAACGAGACGCTCACGCATAGCTTCAATGTAGGTCATTGCAACTAATAGGAAAAGGAATAGCTCGGCATACTCCAAAAAATTATGCCTTAAAGCCTCTTCTGCTGCATGTGGTATTCCTTTGGAAGCATAAACCCAGCCAATAATTCCCCATATTAAGCCAGCGACCAAAATAACGGGCTTGGATTTACGAAAATGCGTAAACTCTTCAAGCATCACAAAGGCGTAGGCAATAACAAACAAGGTGACAGCGAGATAACCAGACCAGTGGCTAGTTAAATCAAGATTTGTTATCTCAGAAGAAGCAAAAGTTAAACTTGGAATTAAACCAAGTATTATTAGTAATATTTTATTCATTATTTATTCGTGTTAGTACTGGACCTTGTTCATTATTAAGGGTTACCTTTTCATCTTTAAGCTCTACCTCTAAGGTTGCTAAGCAATAAAAATTCGAATTGTATTTTAACTTAAATACCACCATTCCACTCGATTTATATCGAGCGCCTCTAGCTATTGCAGATTTTGAAGATGCGCAGTAAAGAGAATCACCAATATTTGCCTCAGAGTCTAACTCAAAGGTAAAAAGACGACGCTTTGCTGAGCCCAGGTAATGAAGTCTTGCAACAACCTCTTGCCCAGGATAACACCCTTTTGAAAAATTAACACCAAACTCATTAATATCTAAATTAAGCATCTGCGGCACTAGTTTTTCACTTGTCATTGAAAAGATTTCTGGCAAAGAAGAATCAATACAAGCCATACTCCAATGTTCTATTGGTTCTATATTGAATTTATTAATATCATTTTTTTCTGCAATTATAAGTGATAATTTATCATTAATAACTAATGCCTTTTGATGAGTTTCACTAATAGACCCAACTTGAATATACTCTGTTGTTATATCTTCAATAACTACGTCAGACATTATGACAAACATTTGAAGCCTTGGCTTTATAGACTCCAGCAGATCTAAAGGAAATGAAAGTAAAAAACAACCCTCATATTTCATTACCCAGAACAAAGCTAACATTTTACCCTGGTGTTGGCAATAGGCATTTAACTGAACGCTTGATGTGTCAAGCTTTTTCATATCATTACTTAACTGACCCTGAAGAAAAGTTTCAGCATCTGATCCAGATACTCTTAGAAGTGCGCGATTATTAAGGAGAGCAAACATAACTTATTTAACTGTTAAAGTAGGTTCATTTTATCTATTTTCCCTGAACTTATTTTAAATTAGACATAAAAAAACCCAGAGCAAGCTCTGGGTTTTTCCTAATATTAACTTATTCCTAAGTCAACTATTAATTCTAAATAAATTTAGAATGCAACAGCTGCTTTAAGTGTAAGTGAATCATCAGAGTCTTTATACGTAGCTGACAAAGTAGCACCTGACGTTAGTGAACGTGAGATTGCAACTGTTGTATAAGCATTTGCAGCTTCTGTAGAGTATACAGCCGTTGTTGCGTATAGACCATTAGATTGAATTGCTGTAGCTGCTACTGAAGCAACTGCACCAAAATGACTAATAGTCATAGTGTTACCAGTAAGACCAAATGCAGCAGTAACATTGTTAGCACTGCTTAAAGTTAGTGCAACACCGCTAACTGTAGTACCTAAAGTCCAAGTTGAAGCACCAGCATCGTTACCGATAGTGATATCCATACCAGCTATGCTAGCAGAACCAGTAGTTTTATCAGCACCGTTCTTAACAGTGTGAGTAACAGTAACACCTGAGAAAGTACCAGAAACAGTTACGTTACCAGAGTTATCTAGACCAACTGTAGCATCACCAATTGGTGCATCAAGACTTACAGTAACACCTGTATCATCTTGTAAAGTACGGTAATCACCATCACCATCATTAAGTAAAGTTTCAGTTCCGTTGTGCATGTCAGCTGCGATAGTCATAGGACCAATCGTAGTTGCCAAATCAGCGCCAGTAATTGCTGCAGTTGTATCAACATCCATACCGATTGTTACAGTAGTACCACCAGCAGTTCCAACGAAGCTTAAGTCAGCATCATAAGAAGTAGAAGAAGCCAAAGTTCCGTTATCATCATATGATACTGAAGCAGCTCCGCTTAGTGCAACACCAGCTATGGCAGATGTAGAAGCCAAAGTTGATACCGCAAATAGTGCGATTAGTTTTTTCATTTAATTCTCCATTTAGAATATTTAATTGTTGGATTTTCCAACACCCTTTGTTACTTTTTCAAATAACAATAGGAATATAATAACGGCGTTTAGGGGTAATGTCAACAATTATTTGGAAAAATGATACAAATAGTTGTTTTTATTCAACAACCCTTAAAGTTTTTATATTAAAGCCTTGTACATAGATAGTTTTAGTTAGTATTATTTGATCAAATATCAGGCTTAATTCTTAAAATATCTAAACAAATTACCTAAATTACCTAAATTTTATGTTATTTGTTGTAATTATATCTCAACGTTTAAACTCACATTAAAAAAACCGAGACAAGCCCGGTTTTTTTTGCCAATTAAAGTTATTATTAAAACAAATACCCACCATGGCCGGCACCGATCATACATAGCAGCATTGGAACTGACAACACTACATTGGTACGTGAAGCCATTGCTGCGGTAAATTTTGCTTTTGCAACTTCTTCAGGGGTAGCTTCAACCATTCCAAGAATTTTTTTCTGATTTGGCCAGATAAGAACCCAAACATTAAAAAGCATAATAGTTCCTAACCATGAACCTAAGCCAATCATCTCAGCACCCGGTTTTAATAGAAATGCATTCATAAAACCATAGCCCATTGAAAGTGCCCATGCTCCTGTTAGCCATGTTACAGCTGCCGACATGCGGAACCATAACAATGCTTTTGGCGCAATATATTTACCAATTGCAGCTGGGCCTGGGCCACCTTCATCAGCCAACGCATCTGCCATTGCTGGCACTTGAACAAAATTAAAGTAATAAAGCAGTCCAACCCAAGTAACACCTGCAAGAGCATGCAACCAAACGCTGAGGTTACGACCAATCAAAGATGAATTTTCAGGTGACAAGTAAAACGCAACAAGAATTGCTAAAACAAAGCCTGATGCAATAGTACCTTTAACAGAGGTTAATGGATTCATAGTGTTTATTTATTTAGTTATAAAGCTGTCATTATAAATAGTTCATTATTAGTTAAATGTATTTTTGTAATTTATATTTATATTTATAATAGTGTTAATTCAATTTTAAATAAAATTTAGGAAATCGATATGCTTACTAACTTTAAAAAACTTCTACCTCTAGCGTTGCTATTATTGGGCTTCTTTACATTGGCTCCATCTCATGCAGCTGAACTTCCCAGCGAGATGGAGTACCAAGGCGTCAAACTAACTCTTAATGGTCATGGCAACAGAATCAAATTTTTCATGAAGGTTTATGAAGGCAGTCTTTACCTAGAGTCTTCTAGTAGTAATGCTGAAGAAATACTTAATACTAACGCGCCAATGTCTATCCGTATTGATGTTTTGTCTTCTTTAGTAACTCCTGAGGCAATGAAAACCGCGCTTAATGAAGGGCTAGAAAAGTCAACTGGAAAAAATACAGCTCCAATTAAGAAAGAAATTGACCAGCTAAATGCCACTTTTAATAGTGATGTTGGCTCTGGTGATTTTTATGAATTTATTTATCTCCCAGATTCAGGGGTTCATGTCCTTAAAAACTCTAACTATATAGATACAATTCCAGGGATTGAGTTTAAAAAGGCATTTTTTGGAATCTACCTCTCTAGTAATCCAATTCAAAAAAGTTTGAAAAAAGCCATGCTTGGTGGCTAATTTATATGACGATTCATCCCACTTCGTTTAAAGACTGGCAAAGCTACCCCTTAACGCTGGACCCTATTCACCTGGCTTGGCTTAAACAAGCCAAAAAATCAAAAACTGCTTTTGCCTTAGCTGATATAGAGAGAGTTAAAATATCGCACAAAAAATTCTTGACTGGGGTTCTTTTATTCGCAAAAAAAATATGTTAGTTAACGACCAACAATAGCTGCGAATGCCTGAACTTCCTGAGGTTGAAACTACCCGACGAGGTCTAGAGCCTTTAATTGTTGAAAGAAAAATTTTATCTGTTCATATCTACAAAAAACAGCTTCGATGGGAAATACCCTATCATCTAGTTGATACTTTAAAAAGTCAAACTATTAAAAAAATATCAAGGCGTGCTAAATATTTATTAATCTATTTTAAGAAAGGACAGCTTGTTATTCATCTTGGTATGTCTGGATCAATCTCCATTGTCCCTTCAATTGAACCATTAAAAAAACATCATCACTTTGAACTTAAACTAAACAACTCAACAAGTATGCGTTTTCATGATCCTCGCCGGTTTGGCTCAATCCTTTGGCAAACAAATAATGAGCAGCTAAGTTTATTAAAAAACCTTGGGCCAGAGCCTTTGAGTTATGAGTTTCATAATCACTCACTATATAATTTATCATTTGGTAAAACCAAAAATATTAAAGCTTTTATTATGGATAGTAATGTTGTTGTAGGCGTTGGTAACATTTACGCATCAGAGAGTTTATTTTTAGCAGGTATTTCTCCCAAAAGAGCATCTGGAAAAACTTCAAAAAAACGATACGTAATTTTAACAGCGTGTATTAAAAAGATATTATCAGATGCTATTAATAATGGTGGTACTACTCTAAATGACTTTTCAAATGTTGATGGTGAGCCTGGTTATTTTTCACAGGTCCTATCCGTCTATGGCCGCAATGATATGCCATGTAATAGATGTGATGGTACAATTAAAAAAATTGTTCAAAATCAACGAGCCACTTATTATTGTCCTAAATGTCAACATTAGATAATCCCAAGGCTTTATTTCAAAGTACTTGCTCAACCAATTCAGAGCCATACGCACTTCAAAATATTGGTGATATGATGTCGCCTGAATTCAGTGAAAATTGCATTATCATTGTTGATCCTGCAATGCCAATTCATAATGAAGCTTATGTCATTATTGATTTTAATGATGAGCTTTATTTTCGTCAGTACGTTATCGAAAATAATAAGCAGTTATTGAGATGCCTTAACTCTTCATATGAAGATATAAAGCTGACTAATGATTATGAAGTTCGTGGATGTATCACTCAGCAAAAGCAGCGCAAACAGAAATCACTTCACTACTACTTACTTGAAAAAGAGAGTGGAGAAATGAAATTTAGTGAGAAGGGTAAAGAGAAAGAAATAGCCTCTTAGACTTTCTCCATCCATATTAAATGCGCCATCCTACCTGAACTCTTACCATCTCTTCGGTATGAAAAATATTGATCTGACTCTTTATAGGTACACCTATCGCCCCCACTAATTGAACTAACTCCAAAGCTTTTTAGAACTACCCTTGCTGCTTCATACAAGTCAAGATAATATTTATTATTTAAATAAGTGAAGCAACTTTCAAAATTTTTATTTTTAGAAAGATATTGAGATTTAACCTCATCACCGACTTCAAAAGATAATTGAGAAATTGCTGGGCCCAGGTGAACTATTAAGTCTTCTCCACTACAATTAAAAGACTCAATTAAAGATTCAATGATTCCACCAACTAAACCTTTCCAGCCAGCATGAGCAATCCCAACTGTTGTACCCTCTTTATTACATACAAAAACTGGCAAGCAGTCTGCTGTAAGAACTCCACATATGGTTCCAATTTTTTTGCTATAAATTGCATCAGCATCCACTATTGATGATATTGCATCAGCATCAACAGTTATTTTAGAATGCGTTTGATTAATCCATATGGGAGAAGAAGGTAAGTTATAGTGTTTCAATAGCAAAGCTCGATTTGCCAATACCACACTCTTCTCATCATTAACGTGAAGCGCCAAATTAAAGTTATCAAAGTTACCCTTGCTGCTCCCACCCTCTTCAAGTCTTGTTGTTGAAAGTAATTTAATATTACTTGGGAAAAAATTCATTGATTTAAAAAGTCCAAAATTATTAGGAATCGAATTTTTTTAAGATCTCTAATAACCCTGTCATGTCATCTGGTAGGGCTGCCTTCCATGACATTATCTCTCCTGAAATAGGGTGAGTTAGAGTTAACTTTTTTGAATGAAGCGCTTGTCTTTTAAAATTCAGTAAGGCATCTTTTAGCTCCTCACTTGCTTTTTTTGGAAATCGAACTCGACCGCCATACATTGGATCTCCTATCAGAGAATATCCAACATGAGAAAGGTGAACACGTATTTGATGAGTACGGCCAGTTTCTAGAATTGCTTTAACATGAGTGTGACTTTTAAACCGATCAATTGCCCTATAGTGAGTTGTCGCTTCTTTACCACTCATCAAGACAGCTTGCTTAACTCTATCTTTTGGATCTCGACCTATGGGCTCATTAACAGATCCTCCAGCAATCATATGCCCATATACTATTGCAGAATATTCTCTATCAACAGAATGATTTTGGAGTTGCTCAACTAAATATTTTTGGGCTTTTACATTTCTAGCAATAACCATCAGACCTGAAGTATTTTTATCCAATCGATGAACAATTCCTGCTCTATCAAGTTTCGATAAATTAGGGTCATAATAAAGAAGTGCATTTGCTAAAGTGCCAGTCCAGTTTCCTGCACCAGGATGAGTTACAAGGCCAAACTGTTTATTAATTACAATAATGTCTTCATCTTCATAAACAATATTTAAGGGAATTTTCTCAGCGATCCAGTCATTACTTTGTTTCTGATTCAAAGTTAAACAAACAATTTCAGTTCCTTTAACTCTATCCTTTGGCATAAAAGTTTTTGAATTAATTAAAGCATCTCCAGACTTAATCCATGCAGTTATTTTTGAACGAGAATAATCTGGGAGCATTTCAGATAACGCAGAGTCAATTCTTTCGCCTGTCATTCTATTTGGGATGATAATATTAAATGTATCCATGAAAAGCATTTTAATGGATATATGTTTTAATTATTTTATTATTCATTACTTGAGATTATTCACTCTCATCTTAACTGCCATTTAATAAATTAAACAAGCATAAAAAAATCGTAATAAAATAAATTTATAAATAAAATTCACTTAGTATAAATATTTTTAGATATTTAACGACCTTTTAAGAGTGATGCTACCGTTGAACCCATATCAGAAGGGGTAGGCGCAACCATGATTCCAGCATCTTTAAGGATAACCACTTTTTCAGCTGCGCTCTCACCACTTGAATTAACTATGGCGCCCGCATGGCCCATTGTTCGTCCTGAGGGAGCTGTTAGACCTGCTATATATGCTGCCATTGGCTTATTCATATGTTTTTGAAAATATTCAGCTACTTCGGCCTCCTGGGGGCCGCCAATTTCTCCAATAATCATTACAGCTTTAGTTTCATCGTCATTCTCAAAATATTTTAAAATTTCTAAGAAAGAGCTACCATTAATTGGGTCACCACCAATTCCAACACTAGTGCTAATACCAATACCCAATTCCTTCATCTGAGAGGCTGCCTCATAACCTAATGTTCCTGATCGTCCAATCAAACCTACATTTCCTTGTTTATAAATATGACCTGGCATAATGCCTAATAAAGATTTTCCTGGACTAATCGTACCAGCACAATTTGGCCCAGTTAAAACCATGCGTTTTTCTTGGGGAGCACTATTAATATAGCGTTTCACTCTAATCATGTCATGTGTTGGTATTCCATCAGTAATACTGACACAAAACTTTATATTAGATTCTGCTGCCTCCATAATGCCATCTGCAGCATAAGCTGGTGGAACAAAAACAATACTTGCCTCTGCTCCTGTAGCTAATACAGCCTCTTCAACTGTATTAAATACGGGCTTTCCCAAATGTGATGTTCCACCTTTACCTGGAGTAACGCCTGCAACAATATTTGTTCCATAATCAATCATCTCTTGAGTATGAAAAGAGCCAATACGACCAGTTATTCCTTGAACTAAAACTGGTGTTTTTTCATCAATAAAAATACTCATAATTAAGTCTTATTCCCTTTTACTTTTTTCCATAAAGATACAACTTTGTAAGCTGCCTCAGATAAGGTATCAGCTGTTATGATTTTTAAACCGCTATCTTTTAAAATTTTCTGTCCCTTTTCTACATTAGTTCCAGATAAGCGAACAACTAAAGGGATATCAATATCCCGCTTATTTAATAAATCAACAATGCCTTGAGCAACCCAATCACACCGGTTTATTCCAGCAAAAATATTAATCAAAATAGCTTCTACAGACTCATCAGACAATACTAATTCTATCGACGTTGCAACTCTCTCAGCTGATGCACCACCACCAATATCTAGAAAATTTGCAGGCTCTCCACCTGCATGTTGAATCATATCCATTGTGGCCATAGCAAGGCCGGCTCCATTGATAAGGCATCCAATATTACCTTCTAAACCAACATAACTCAAATCATGTTCAGCAGCATTTGTCTCACGAGGATCTTCTTGTGTTTTATCGCGAAATTCTAAGATTTCTGGACGTCGGTAAAGTGCATTTTCATCAAATGTCATCTTCGCATCAATTGCCATAACTTTATTATCAGTTGTCAATATTAATGGATTGATTTCTAATAAATTAGCATCAGTATCACGAAATGCACGATAACACTTCATAACTGCTCGACTTGCTGCGCCAACCACTTCATTAGGTAAATTTAACGTAAAAGCTAATTGACGGGCCTGAAAAGGCTGCATTCCAACAGCAGGATCAATCATAATTTTTGAAATTTTTTCTGGCATTTCTTCTGCAACTTTTTCAATATCCATGCCGCCTTCAGTAGAGGCAATTAAAGTGACTTTTTGAGTAGCTCTATCAAGAACAATGCTAAAGTAAAGCTCTTTAGCAATATCACTTGCTTCTTCGACATAGATACTCGAAACCATCTTCCCCTCTGGACCAGTTTGGTGAGTTACAAGTTTATTACCAAGAAGATTATCACAAAAGTCTGCAATTTCTTGATGACTATTACATAGCTTTACGCCACCAGCTTTACCTCGAGCACCTGAATGAAGCTGAGCTTTAACAATCCATTTATTACCACCCAACTCACTGGCTTGGTAAATTGCTTCAGTCGCAGAGTGAGCAATGCCACCCTTTGGAATTGGGACTCCATATTTGGCAAGTAGCTTCTTAGCTTGGTACTCATGTATATTCATAATAACGCGCCAACTTTCGCATTTATTGCGTTATCTGTATTGACAATGTTCTCTGCCATCTTTGCAGAAGCAGCATCAATCATTCGTCCGTTTAATTGAGCAGCTCCTCGACCCTCTTTAGCGGCTTCATCTAATGCAATAAGAATCTGTTTAGCATGTGAAACCTCAGATTCTGGTGGTGTATATATCTCATTAGCTAACTCAATTTGTGAAGGATGAATCGCCCACTTTCCTTCAAAACCGAGAGCGGCTCCTCTTCGTGCAGCATCTTTATAAGACTCAGGATCATTAAAATCTCCAAAAGGACCATCAATCGGTCGTAAACCATATGCTCTGCAAGCTACTAACATTTGAGACAAACCAGCATGCCATTGATCACCTGGATAATTCGGATTTAATCCTCCAATAACGGTAGTACGCGCTCGACAACTTGCAGCATAGTCTGCCACGCCAAAGTGCATCGCTTCTAGTCGCTCATCACGACCATATTTAGCAATATCCATAACATTAGCCATACCTAGAGTAGTCTCAATCAACACTTCAATACCAATACGATTTTTAAAGCCTTTAGCGGTTTCAATTTGATTAAGCATTGCTGATAGCATATAGACATCTGAAGCAGTACCTGCCTTAGGAAGTAAAATAGTATCAAGATGTTCGCCAGCTTGCTCAACCACCTCAACTATATCGCGATACATATAGTGTGTATCGATACTATTGATTCGAACAGAAATAGTCTTACCATTACCATGCCAATCTAAATCTTGAAGTGCCTCAATAACATTTTTCCTTGCCGTCACTTTATCATCTGGAGCTACGGCATCTTCTAAATCTAAAAATACAAAATCTGCAGCACTTGTTAATGCTTTTTCAAACATATTAGGACTGGATCCTGGAACCGCCAATTCACTTCGTTGAAGTCTCTGCCTTACTGGCTCATAAATAATATGACTCATAATAATTCCTTTTAAATAATTTTTTTAAAACTCTTTTAAAT
>Ga0209482_1002677_pt1 | contig 10854 bp, 11 predicted proteins | sample CoawatmetaG10DNA_FD_187512 | JGI IMG/M metagenome (GOLD analysis project Ga0209482, IMG submission 187512) | Marine microbial communities from the West Antarctic Peninsula - Coastal water metaG104-DNA (SPAdes) (version 2) | ecosystem: Environmental > Aquatic > Marine > Coastal ... | reverse complement strand
TTTTTTTTGTCTTTCCCCGTTATTTTGCCAGCAATGACAGTAGATCCTTTAAAGTCTATTAAATCATCAGCAATTTGAAATAAAAGTCCAATATTTAAACCTATATTTTCAAAAAACTTTATTTGTTTATTATTTTTTCTCCTAATAATAGTTGGAACCGCGCAACAGAAGCTAAAAAGCTTACCCGTTTTTTTTATTTCCATATTTATAATTTTACTTTTAGAAACATTTTTTTTTTCAAAACTGAGATCTAAATATTGACCGCCAGCTATTCCTAGATGTCCCGAAGACTCAGATAATTTTTTAACCAGGTCTACTTTTATTTTTTCATTAATCTTTAAGCTTGAACTAACTAAAATTTCAAAAGCCATTGTTAAAAGTGAGTTTCCCGCAAGTACTGCTGTGGATTCTCCAAATTTAACATGTGTAGAAAATTTTCCTCTTCTTATCTTGTCATCATCCATGCAGGGTAAATCATCATGTATTAATGAATAAGCATGAATGCATTCAACTGCTGCACCAATAGCAATTAATGTTTTATAATTAATCTTAAATATAGCTCCTATATCTATCAAAATTTTTGATCTAATTTTTTTTCCACCTGGAAATAAGCCGTACTTCATAGCTGCAACTAATTCTGTTCTTTTCTGCTCCTTAATAAATCTCTTTAAAAATAAGTTTGTATCTTTTGCTATTCTAGCAAGTTTATTTTGCATTTTTTTTTGAATTTATATTGTTAATTTTTTTTTTCGTTTCTGCATTGATCATTTTTGAGGTTTTATGAAATTTTTTTTCGATAGTATTATTTAGTTTTAATAACCGTTGGTATGAATCGATTGAATTCTGTAAGTCTTTTTCTGACTCTAAAGATTCAATAATATTATTCGCTTCTTTTGTTAGCTCCTCAAGAGACTGTGTGTTATTATCAAGTGGTAAATTTTTATCTTTCATATAATAATAATTATTAATACATGAAATCCAATCAATCAAATATCAAAAAAGCAAAAAAATACCTTGATAAAAATTACTGTATTGGCGTACCTACTGAAACTGTTTATGGCCTAGCAGCTAATGCATACAAGGATTCAGCGATAAAAAAGATTTTTAATTTAAAAAAAAGACCAAAAAATAACCCACTAATTGTCCATTATCACGATATCGATTCTCTTAAAAAAGATTGCTTAATAAGTGATAATTTTACTAAACTTTATAAAAAATTTTCTCCTGGCCCAATAACATATGTATTACAATTAAGGAAGGATTCTAAGATTTCTAAATATGTTACTAATAATAAAAAAAATTTAGCAGTAAGGTTTCCAAAACATGCACTATTTAAGAATTTACTAAAACAGTTAGATTATCCATTAGCTGCGCCTAGTGCGAATATCACAACAAAATTAAGTGCCGTTAAAGCAAACGATGTTAAGGAAGAATTTGGTAATAAAATTAAATACATTTTAGACGGAGGTGCATGCACTATTGGAATAGAATCTACAATAGTTAACCTTACAGGCAGACCATCTATACTAAGATTGGGTGGTTTAGATATCTTAAAAATTCAAAAAACTTTAGGAGTTAAATTAAATATAGCCATTAACCCTAAGAAGAAAATAGCACCAGGCCAATCTCTTCTACATTATTCTCCAGGTATCCCCCTGAGAATGAATATAATTAAACCAAAAAATGACGAAGCATTTATAGTAATTAAAAAAAGAAAAAATAAATTAAAAAATTATTTTTATTTAACTACTAAAAATAACTTAGATGAGGCTGCAAAAAACCTGTATTCTTGTTTAAGAATAATAAAAAATAAAGGATATAAATCTATTGCTGTCGAAAAAATTTCTAATAAAGGGTTAGGAAAAGCTATAAATGATAGATTGCAGAGGGCTTCTAGATATTAAATGCTTAACCTAATTATGGTGCGCCACATAGGAGTCGAACCTATAACCCCCAGATTCGAAAGCTTACGCTCTCACTTAAACATAATCACACAATAGCGATTCAATAAAGCATTCCAACGAGAAAGAAGAAATGCTGTTATGAAAAGTTGCCTGAATGTTCACGTCTATTGGAGTTCCCATAGAGTTCCCGTGTGTAATGTTCTCATTCATAGAGTTCCCATAGAGTTCCCGATTACCTTTTTGGGAATCTCATTTCAGAGCATCTTCCTTTTTACTCGTGTATCAAAAATAGAAACAACAAAAAGGATATACTAATGGAAACACAATCACGACAGAAGTACACGGAAGCAATGATCAAAAGATTGCCGAAGAAAAATCAAAAATACTATGCACTAGATTCAGAAGTAATTGGACTAAGAATCTATGTTCAGATCAGCGGAGAAAAATCTTTCTATCTTCAAAGGTATTTAAAAGAGTTTAAGTATTCTAAGAAAACTAAAATAGGCGATTTCCCTGAAATGAGTATTAAGGCAGCTCGGAAATTGGCTGCCGAAATTAAATCAGATAATGTTCAGGGCAAGGACCCAATCGTTGCTGCTGCTGCACGTGCTAAAGAAAAAACGTTTGAAATAGTTCTTAATGAGTATGTAGAAAAAAGACTCAAGAATAGGGCTGATAAAAACAAGTTAAAGAATGAGCAAAGTAATATTGATTGTTGGTTATTGGGTAATACTAATGATGTTGAAATACTTAAACTTTGGAAGCTTCATCGTGAGGACCTAAACATTAAGTCAAAAAGAATGAGTTCAATCACTAAAGAAGACATAATTGATTACCATAAAGCAGTAACAGTTAAGACTTCTTATCATGCAAATCAGATGGTTAAGTTTATCAGAAAACTTTTTAATTACGCAAAAGGTAGAAGATACTTTACTGGTGATAACCCCGCTTCAATGTTTAAGGGTAATTACAATGCAGAAATTAAGGACCATTCTGATTATTACGGCAGCGCCGATATGCATAAGATAATACTTGCTACTTTAAAATTATCCAAGAAGCATGAAAAACGGGTCGCTTGTTATGGGATATTGGCCTCACTACTTTGTGGAGGCAGGCCTCAATCAGAAATATTTAATCTAACAGTTGATCAGATTGATATTAAAAATAAATGCATTCACTATAAAAAATCAAAAGTTGGTCAATGGACTAGACCAATAAATCCTAGAATGGTTACGCATTTAGAATTGATCATGAAAGCTAGGTCAGATGCAGACCCAGTCTTATATTATCCAACTGGTGATCTAAGAAATAAATATCTATTTCCTAACTGCAGATATGGAGAATTACGTAGAGGCAAAAGAGGTTTAAGACCCTGTAAATTACTCCATATAAATGAGGTTAGAAAAACTTGGAAATTAATTAAAGATGCTGCGGGTGTTAGCAATAGAGATTTAAAATCTTTAAGACATACGTTCGCAGTGTTCTGTGTTTCTAGTGGTGTTTCATTGCGGGTTTTGCAGAAATATATGGGTCATAAGAGAATTGAAACAACTATGATTTATGCTGCTGCTACTGATGATTTTGTTGATGCAGAATCTGATAAGCTTGCGAAGGGCTATGCTGCTTAGTTTCTTGATCCATGATTTCTGTTTTGCTATAAGAGATCATGGACACCGCAGACAAAACGTTTTCAAACGTAGACAAGAAGACAGCTGACATACTTAGAGAAGCTAAATTATTATTAGAGGAAAAAGGATTTACAGTTTCTAAATCAAAAGAAAAATCCATAGCCCGAGAATTAATGAATGCTGCATATGCCAAAGCTGCTGCACAAATGATTAAAGATAAAGATCCCGATTTAACTGTTAGAAAAATATGTTTGAAAGCTATTAAAGATAAATTTTTTGATACTTGTTTAAATGAATTATTTAAGGGACCTAGTAAAAGAGCTGCATTCGATAACCAGAGTCCAAAAACATGGACTGAGAAAACAGTTACAGCAGACATTGAAACAAAAGGTCAGTTTAAAAGATTCAAACTAGTGGAGCGATATATCACTATGGATATTAATTTAACTAAAACTTTATTCGATCCTGATTACAGACCCGAAGGCGATAAAGTTGTAATGAAAAAAAGAAAATATACCAAAACAAAATAACAATTCCCAAAACCTATTTCGGGAATTCCGTTTTCTCGTAACGACCTCTTTTTCATGAAATACAATTTTCATGAACAAATTATTTTACAGACCAAACGAAGCAGCAACTATTTTAGAAATAACCACAAGAACACTCGCTAACAAAAGAGCCTTAGGCAATGGCCCACCGTTCCTAAAGCTTGGAGGTGTAATAAGGTATCCAATAGATGCGTTTGAAACTTACCTAAACAAACATCTTCATCACAATGTGAGGTACTCGAAATGAAGTACCTATACAATCTAGTAACAAACGATCTAGATAAAATCGCAGACATAGAAGCAGCGGCAGATAAAAAAGAAGCAGACAAATTAGCCCGTGAATCCGGGTTTTTAAGTGATGATGACTATACGAACTATGTAGCTAATCAACCGTCAGCAGCCGAGAGTAAAGGTGCATTTAAAAAGTTTGTAGAAACAAGAGCAAAAGAAGATGCAGCGGATTTAGAAATAGAAAATTTTGGTAAAGAATTCCAACCTAATAAAAAAGCAATAACAGCAGACAAATATAATCCCGATGAATGGGTGATGCATACCGCAGCAATGTATGGCGGAGAAGATTCTAAAAAACTTGAAAAACATTTGATTGAAGACGTTCAGCTTCTTCCGAATGGTGAGATGAGAGGAATGTTAACTGAAAAATTATATAACGCAAAAGAGGCAATCAACATGAATGAAAAATATGACCGTAACTTTACTAATCCATCACTCGGAAAAGAAAAAGGTACCTACCTAACTGCTAACGAAAGAATGCTAGCAAACTTTAACCCAACAGAAGCGCTTAAATATACTAACGGAGGTAAGGACCAAGAGAACGTTAAGTACATGCGCTATGTGAAAGCAAAAGCTAACCGTATTAAAAATATTAATACTGCAAAAGAATCTTCTAAAAAAGAGAACCCTAAATTATTTGAAGATATCTTAAAGAACCTAGGTACAGAAAACCCTAAAGCAAAAACTGCATTACTTACAGATGAACAGAAAAAAGATCCTAAGATAATTGAAGTTCCGTTTGGTCCTAGTTTTAAAGAAATAATGGATAGGCTAGAAAAAGAAAAAGAAGCAGAAAATGAGGAAGCTTATAAAATTAAACTTCCAAGAGAGTCACGTGATTTCGCACTCAAAAGTCTAATGCTAGAGAGTGAATTATCAAAAGAACTAGAAGCAAAGTCTGGTATTGGGCAGTTTGATACTAGAAAAAGATTTGCAGATGGTGCAAACGGTAGCACACCCAAGACACCACAATCATATCAAAAACAAATTGAGGACCTTTATGGAATTCAACTAACGGGTCAGGAAACAATTGCTGAACTTTTAGAATACGTAAAGAGGTTAAATGAAAAAAATTAGAAACAATCGTAACCCACGTTACCAAGAGTCATTAAACTTAGCGGAAGAAAATAATGTACTTGCTGAAAAACAAACTGAACATAATTATCAAACTGTTTTAAATTTAGCGAGCATAGATTCTGAAGTTGCCAGAATAAGGAGCAATGTAAAAAATTTAGTGGAAAGTATAATTCCTAGAAATTACACAGTTACAGATGCCTATATAAAATTGTCTGGCCGTTATAGCGATATGGTTAATCTTATAAGGACTAGAGAAGATAAAATTCAACTACTAGAAAAAGAGTTAAAAAATTATGCTCCTGATCATTGGTTAATTACCGAAGAAGACTCAGAAGATAATGCCGACGAAGAAGAAGATGAGCCTGAACCTGAACCCGAACAGCAAGAGTTTGATTTTGGTGAAGTAATAAAACGAAGACCTAACTAATAAATAACCCAAAGGAATAATACTATGTTCGATCCAAATAAGCACCGTAAGACCAGTCAAAAACTAGCTACATTGCAGAATACTAAACAAATGATGTGGCAGATAGCTAAACCGAAGAAGAAAGATTATGTAAGGATTTATGGCAATGCCCTAGAAGACTTACATGTTGTTAACTGCTTTGATCAACGTGATGGAGGTGGAGAAGAAAAGTTATGGCTTCTCCAAGGTAAAGATGATGCAGAAGAAGATAAGATCCTCGCTGCATTAAATCCCGATGATGTTTTAAGAGTTATAGTTGCGCCAGTTTATATACGTGCAAACAAACAAACTTATATCTGGCTAGCTAAACAAGGTAAGGCATCACTAGAGGAACCGCACCCAGTACATTTACAAATACAAGATTGCATACGTGTTGCACAAAAGAAATGGTGCAAGATATATTGGGAGAAGTCAGCAATGGCATATCAATGCACACCACCAGAAAATTCAGAAATATTTGGTGATGTTGATTGGCCTACTGAAGATGAGATCCAATTAAATTTAGAAAAATCTTTTAACGATAGAATAATTGATACCGCTGATCATGATGTTGTTAGAAGAACTAGAGGACTGGTTATTTAAGTTCCATGTTCCTAGATTATATAAAAAAGAGATTCCGTGTTGTTGTCATAGACACGGAATTTCAATTCGATGTAGCAAAGTCTTATGTCAAAACACCTTTATGCATGGTCATGAAAGATTTATCGACAGGCCACGTTTATAAATACTGGGACCATGAATCAAAAGATTTTGCACAGCACCACTTTGATTTTGATAAAACTTTATTTGTTTGCCACTATGCTACTGCCGAGGTTAGTTATTTTCTAGCAAGGTTAATGGGTAGACCACCATTTATTTTCGATACGTGGACGGAGTATTCAAAACTTTATAAAAATAGAAGACACTCATTATCATTGTTAGGTGCAGCAACTGCATACGGCTCACAGAAATTAATTAGTGAAGAAGAAAAAGATAGATTCAGGGATATGTGTATTAAACAAAATACATGGAGCAAGGAAGATCAAGACCAGATTCTAGATTATTGTTTGAATGATGTGTTACTTGGTGAAGATGTATTCATAGGTGTTGTTAAAGATTTAGAAACAATCTGTGGCAAGAATTATGAAACTTTATTAGAGCAAGCTATGGCACGAGGTCAGGCAATGGCATGCTTTGCTAAGATGCAGAAAAATGGAATTCCAGTTAACAATAAAGCTATTGCTGAGTTCAATGCATTCTGGCCAGACGTTAAACATCTTGTGATTCAAAGACTAAATAAAAAAGTTAATCTTTATGATGAGAATTCTAAATTTAGTAATGAAAAATTTTATGATCTAATTACTAAATTAGATTTAATAAAAGAATGGCCACGTACTCCCAGAGGAAAATTAAAAACTAATAAAAGCACGTTAGAAGAATATCAAGATGCCTTCTCAGAAATATATGATTTCAAACAGGTAAAAGGGCTATTGGATTCAGCTAAACTTGCAGCATATCAAATTTCAGAAGATGGCCGTTATAGACCTGATAATGGCTTTAAACCTTTTGGTACTCATACTGGAAGATGCAGCCCTAGTTCTAAATGGATATTTGGGACTTCAAAATGGGGTAGAAACTTTATGCAGCCTAGTTTTGGAAGTGTACTGGTCTACCTAGATTATAAATCAGAAGAACCATATGTTGCTGCCTTGTTAAGTGGAGATAAAGCACTAGAGGCTTCGTATCTTACTAAAGATATTTATTTAGCTACTGCAAAACTTGCAGAAATAATTCCACAAGATGCACTTAGAGAAGATCATGAAGATATAAGAGAAGCTTTTAAGGTTATTGTATTAGCAACTAACTACGGAATGGGCATGAGTTCTATTTCTAAAAGTTTAAAAAGATTTGGTTTCAATGCTTCAGAAGCGGCGGGTCTAATGCGGAAGTATAAGGAATTATATCATGTTTATTTTGAATGGCTTGAAGTCAGAACTAATCATGCACAGATGCATGGTTACATTTCTACATCAATGGGTTGGGATAGACACTTTGCAGAAAATAGTTTTATCAATCCACGTTCCCTTATGAATTGGTCTATTCAAAGTGAATCAGCTGAAATTTTACGTAATGCATTAATAAGATTAACAGATGCTCATATTAAAGTTTGTGCAACGGTCCATGATGCATTTTTAATTGAGTGTCCTATTCCTGAAAGTGAAGATCAGATTAGAGTAGCTATTAAATGCATGACCGATGCAGCAAGATACATTGTCGGTGGTGAAAATAATATATTAGTTGATACAGAAAAATATTTTTATACTTTTAATAAACAAGGTCAGGACAAGAATGGTATTTACAAAACTATTTTTGAAGAAATTGATAAATACAAGAAACTGAAAACATGGTCAGGTACCGTCGCAAAACATGGTCATGAGGGGATATGTTAGTATGTTAATATATAATATATATGTATATAATAGCTATGCCCGATAAGTATAACAGCATCGTTGGCAAATTTATAAGGGGACCAATCTCAATGAACCAATTACTAGAGTTTTCGAAACACGGAATTAACGCAGTAAGAATATATTGTTACATAAGAATGCAAGAAGGAAAACTTGTAAGCAGTAAAGAACTTAAACCGAAAGAGCATACATGGATTGCACTCGATAATAAAAATACCGAAGCAATGGTTGGACTGCATAAATCACACAAGTGGGACAAGTTAAGAACGTTAGAGCAGCGGGGTTTGATAGAGTTAAAAACTTGTAAAGGTAAAGCACCCAGAGCAAGAATTGTTGTGCCATGTTTGCACTAATAATTCACCGTACAGCATAGCGGTACACCAAGGTAACATCATCATTCAGATTGTTGGCTTTAGTAATATGAAATAACAGCAATTACTTAATGTAATGTGTACTTATGTGTACTTCCAAAAAGTTTTGAGCATGTCCAAGAAGCGGTCTAATGTTACCTTTTAATACCTCCATTAATTACGGTTTTGCACTCCGATAGTTTCTTGATCCATGTTTTTTTGACCCTGATAACCTGACCCCGTTTTGCTATTATAAAACCAAGCCACACGATGATATAAAATTGATACATTAGTAATATTCTGGGGTTAGAGTTCTGGTGTCCAATTAGAACTCTAGCTCTTGGGTTATCTAAAAAATATTTCATTTCAGATTCCCGTTGCTTGTTGCCTGTTGCCTGTTGCCTGTTGCAGGTTGCATTGTGGGGGTAGCTTGGTTCAGGGCACCGGGTAACAGAACGCCCCACTTACTTTTCTATTTGCTAGCAAGGCAAACGTTCGTTTTTATTAACAGAAGACTCTCAAGAGTTTCACAATTTTCCTAGAAATCCATGTAAAAATATTTGCTTTTTTAACTACATCGGTATTTTTTGTATCAATAGATAAATAAGCATATTTTCTTATTGGCGAATTTATTTTTCTACTCGTTACCAGGTGTAATGCGTTTATGCTATTTAAGAAAAATACAATTTTATTTTTATCATACCTAATAGTTTTAACTAAATTTACATACTTTAATGCTATAGGGTCAGAAAAATAAAATTTTTTATAAAAATCTGATTTATTTTTCCAAGAGTACAATTCTAAATCTCCTCCATTATCATTATCTGTATCGTCTTTGAAATAAAACAATGCTCCCAAAATATTTTTTGATCTATCTAGATGAGCACCTCTAATCAAATCGTTATTTAATGGAGAATGATTAATATTAATGGAGGGTGTGTTTTTTGTTATAATATTTGTTTGCGAAAATTTCTTAAAATCTTCAAAATTTTTAAACTTTGATGCCTCATATATTTCTTTATAAGTAATTGTTTTTTCATTTATTTCTGCGTTAAATATTTTGATAAGCTCAAATAAAAATTCATGTGACGTGTGGTAACCAAAAAAATCAAAAAAAATAGGATCAATATTTGAACTTTTTTTACTATTTATCATGTCTAGAAATTTAATTGATGATAGGTTGCCCTTTCGACTTGCTAAATCTTTAAAGACATTGGATTCAGGATATGATAATCTCATTTGATTGTAGATTTTTGTGGATAGGCAATTTTCAATGATTATATGAGGAAAGGGGTCTTGAAAAAAATTTATACCACTTTTATAATTACTTAGTAAGTCGTTATTACGATTAAATATAGACATCAAGAGTAACTAACAATTTTTTTTTACAAAAATCAACACTAAAAACAAAGACAGAATAGAAGATGTTTTAGAACCTTGGTTTGTTGACCATATCGACAGTAATTTGACCGTTTTCAAAGCGTAAATAACTAAGCAGTGCAGTTTTTTCTAATTGCTTATCTATATATTTGTCCTCTATTAATTTTGAACTAAACTCATAAGGATCAGGAGTTGGATTAACTACATATTTTTGATTTTTTTTAACTTGTTCTTCAATAAATCTATAAAGTTCATAAGCTAATGTATCATAATTTGGTTTGACATTTTTTTCTGGAATCCAACCATTATAAATTTTTATATCTAAATTACTTTTATAAAAATCTAGATGACACAAATTGGTATTATACTTGGGGTCACCTTTATCTAAAGACTTGCATATTTCTTTCTCAATTTTTTCTACTAATTCGTAATGTCCGTTGTCGTATAACCATTTGTTAAAACTGTTTATATTTGCATAAGCATTCCCACTCATCAGCAAGCTTAAAACGATGATACCTAAAATCTTATTCATTAAAGAACCCTACCAAAGCTTTAATCAGGTGTCTAGGTGATGGAATGAGGGTAGTTCTACAGCAATCCTATTGAGGACAGTTCCAATATTTTCCAGGTTATCCAAAAAAATTAAAATTTTTCAAGATTCAGCCTTTATTATCCTATATAAATAACTCACGTGATAAGCACCGCTAGTTCAACTGGATAGAATGTCGGATTTCGAATCCGAAGGTTGAAGGTTCGAGTCCTT
>Ga0209482_1002676_pt1 | contig 10862 bp, 8 predicted proteins | sample CoawatmetaG10DNA_FD_187512 | JGI IMG/M metagenome (GOLD analysis project Ga0209482, IMG submission 187512) | Marine microbial communities from the West Antarctic Peninsula - Coastal water metaG104-DNA (SPAdes) (version 2) | ecosystem: Environmental > Aquatic > Marine > Coastal ... | reverse complement strand
ACTTAATTGGCCTTACTCCATACTCTTCAAAAGATTCTTCTTTATCAACCCATGGGTCAAAGACATCTACACTACAATTAAAAGCTTGAAATGCACTAATTAAATCAACTACTCGCGTATTTCTTATATCTGGGCAGTTTTCTTTGAAAGTTAAACCCATAATTAATATTTGAGCCCCATCGATAATGATATCTTTCTTTATCATTAACTTAGCCACTTGATCTACTACATAGAAACCCATATTATCATTAATTTTTCGACCGGCAAGTATCATTTCAGGCTTGTAACCAACTTCAAGCGCTTTGTGAGTTAAATAATATGGATCAACACCAATACAATGGCCACCAACCATACCTGGCTTAAAGGGAAGAAAGTTCCATTTTGTACCTGCAGCCTCTAAAACTGACTCAGTATCAACTCCTAGTTTATTAAAGATAAGAGCCAGTTCATTAATAAGGGCAATATTTACATCTCTTTGAGTATTTTCAATAACTTTTGCAGCTTCGGCTACTTTAATACTTTTAGCGCAATGGGTACCTGCCGTAATAATCTCTCTATAGAGCTGGTCAACCTCAATTGCAATTTCATTAGTAGAGCCAGAGGTAATCTTTTTAATTGAAGTCAATCGGTGTTCTTTATCTCCTGGATTAATACGCTCAGGTGAGTAACCACAAAAAAAGTCCTGATTAAACTTTAAGTTTGATTTTTTTTCAAGAATAGGAACGCATATTTCTTCAGTTGCCCCTGGGTATACAGTTGACTCATAAATGACAATATCTCCCTTTTTAAGAACCTTTCCAATCGTTTCACATGCTTTTTTTAAAGGAAGAAGGTTTGGCTTATTATGCTCATCAATTGGAGTTGGAACAGTAACGATATAAATCTCACAATCTTTAATATCATTTGAATGAGTTGTAAAATTTAAATGAAGCGCATCATTAAGCTCTTTCTTGGAAATCTCAAGGGTCAGGTCAACACCTTTTTTTAGCTCATTAATTCTTTTCTGATTGACGTCAAAACCTAATACCTGACGCTTTTTACCAAACTCAACAGCAAGAGGAAGACCGACATAACCAAGGCCAATTAAACAGATTTTTTTAATTTTCATTATCTGTTATAAATTAATAGTTTAAATATAAAAGTTTCCGGTAAGTAGGCTTTATTTTTGAAAGCCAACAGGTGTTAATATTTTAATATTTTAATATTTTAATATTTCACTATAAATTCTTAAAAAACTAGTAAATAGCAAATCGATAAATTATATCTCAATACTTGACTTTTTTAAAGAAAAAAAATATTTTGCATCAACAACTATTAAAGCTATACCAACAATCACTAAATCTATTAAAATTACGCAATGAAAAAAGCTTTTATAACTGGAATAACTGGACAAGATGGATCATATCTAGCTGATCTTCTCTTAGAGAAAAAATATGAAGTTCATGCTATTATTAGGCGATCATCAGTTTTTACTACTCAGCGCATTGATCATATTTTTGACAAACATCCAAGATTGCATATCTATCATGGTGATTTAACAGATTCAAGCAATCTTCACAGACTATTAATGAAGATTAAGCCTGATGAAGTATATAATTTGGGGGCTCAATCTCATGTGGCAGTATCATTTGATGTTCCTGAGTATACTGCTGATGTTGTTGGCTTAGGGGCGATACGCCTATTAGATGCTGTAAGAGACTTAGGTCCAAATTGTAAATACTATCAAGCATCAACCTCAGAATTATTCGGAGGAATACCGGGCACTCAGCCACAAAATGAAAACACGCCCTTCTATCCAAAATCCCCATATGGCGCTGCAAAACTTTATGCATATTTTATTACTGTAAATTATCGAGAATCCTATGGTCTATTTGCATGTAATGGTATTTTATTTAATCATGAATCTCCAAGAAGAGGAGAGACTTTTGTGAGCAAAAAAATAACTAAGGCAGTTGCGCGTATAAAAAAAGGCCAACAAAAAACATTAAAGTTAGGAAATTTAAATGCAATTCGTGATTGGGGACATGCTAAAGACTATGTTTATGCACAATGGCTTATGCTACAACAAGAAAAGCCTCAAGATTTTGTAATTGCAACTGGAAAATCACATAGTGTTCGTGATTTTATTGAATTAGCATTTAGAGAAATAGATATAAATATAGAATGGAAAGGGAAAGATCTTGACGAAAAAGGTATTGATAGCAAAACAGGGTCAATTTTAGTTGAAGTTGATTCTAGATACTTTCGTCCATCTGAAGTTGAACTATTACTTGGTAACCCCTCTAAAGCTGAAAATGAATTAGGATGGAAAAGAAATATTTCATTTCAAGAAATGGTTTCTGGCATGGTTAGATATGACTTGGAAAATGAAAATTATGGCGGCATTGAATTATATTGATGACTTAATTATTAGCAAAGTTGCTAAAAGAACATTTTAAAATGAAATTTAATAAAAAATTAACTATTCAAGATAAAACTATATCTAACAATTCACCAACTTTTATTATTGCTGAAGCTGGTGTTAATCATGGTGGAGATATGTTGATTGCAAAAAAATTAATAGATCTTGCAGTTAAAGCTAAAGCTGATGCTGTTAAATTTCAAACCTTCAAAGCAGAACACCTCATACTTAAAAACATCCAAAAAGCTCAATACCAAAAAAAAACTACTGATTCATTTGAATCACAATTTAATATGCTTAAGGGCTTGGAAGTAAACAAAGAACAAAATCTTGATCTAAAAAACTATTGTGACAATAAAGGAATCATTTTCTTAACAACTCCTTTCGATGAAGTAAGTCTAGAAGAGCTTGATGACCTTCATTTAGCTGCATATAAAATAGCATCTACAGATACCACAAACTTATCATTGTTAAGAAAAATTGCCAAAAAGGGTAAGCCTATTTTTTTGTCAACAGGTATGAGCTATCTCTCGGAAGTTAAATTAGCTCTTGAGACAATTTATGAGCACAATAAAAGTGTTGTTCTTTTACAATGCACAGCAAACTACCCCATAACAGATGATGAAGCCAATTTAGCAGTTATAAATACATTTCAAAAGAATTTTGATATCTTATTAGGCTATTCTGACCATAGTGAAGGAATTGGTGCCGCTCCTTTTTCAATTCCTATGGGCGTTAAAGTTTTAGAGAAACACTTTACCCTCGATAAATCATTAAAAGGTCCGGATCACAAAGCATCCCTTTCTCCAAAAGAGTTAATTGAATTTGTTAAAACTGTAAGAAGAGTTGATAAATATATTGGAACTTCAATTAAAAAACCAACTAAATCAGAAATAGAAAATAGAAAATCTTTGCAAAAATGTTTAGTTGCAAAGATTGACATAAAAAAAGGTGAAATTTTCACAGAAGACAACCTCATTGCAAAAAGAACTGGGGGTATTGGAATTTCTCCAATTGATATTGATAAGGTAGTTAATAAAATTGCAACTATCAACTTCAAAAAAAATCAAATAATTAAGGAATGATGAAAATAATTTATTGTGCTTATGGTCGTGCGGCCTTAGAGTGCTTAGATCAATTAATGCTTAATTTTGATATTAAAAAATCAGATATTATTGTTTACACTCATGATATTGAGCATAATAAAGAATTTATTGAGCATCTAATTAAAAACAAATTTACTTATTTATTCGATAATATAAATAACACATTCAAACAACTTAAAACATTCAATCCAGACTACTTAATCTCAGTCTACTATAGGACAATTATTAATTATAAAATCCTAAATCTATTTAATAAAGGCAGCATGAATCTTCATCCATCATTACTCCCTAAATATAAGGGGGCAAAATCTAGCGTTTGGGCTATTTTAAAAAATGAGAAACAAACTGGTATTTCATTTCACTTAATTACAAGCAATGTGGATAGTGGAAATATAATTTTACAAAAAAAAATTAACATAAATAATGATGATACTGCTTATTCACTCTATCATAAACTTATAAGTCTTTTTGTAACCCACTTTTCAGAAGCGTTTAATCTTTTAATTAGTGGATATAAGGGTCAAAAGCAAACTGGGGAGTCGTCTTATTATTCTCGAGAATTACCATTTGATGGAAGACTAGATTCCAATAAAGTGAGCTATAATGAGGCTTCTCAATTTGTAAAAGCTATGTACTTTCCTCCATTTAAGGGCGCACTTTTACTAATTAAAAATGAAGAAATAGAAGTTTCTTCAATTAACGATTTAAGACGACATATGGGGATTTCATGATATACGTTTCTAGTTCATGTGTAAAAAATAAAAGAATTAACCACTCAGTAGAAGAACTCGCTCAGAATGGCTTTCAAAATATAGAATTGTCTGGTGGCACAGAATATTATGAAAATCTTGAGCTTGACTTATTGGAGTTAAAAGATAAATATAATCTTAATTATCGATGTCATAATTATTTCCCCCCTCCGACGAAACACTTTGTATTAAATTTAGCATCTCTTAATGAGGAGACATACAATGCTAGCTTAAATCATTTAAAAAAAGTAATAAACCTATCAGAGCTTCTAGGTTCTAATAAATTTGGCTTTCATGCAGGTTTTTTTATTGATATTAGAGTTAGTGAAATTGGAAAAAAAATTAGTAAAGAAAATTTATTTGACAAAAAAGAGTCAATTAGTCGATTTTGTGAAGCATTTAAATTTTTAAAAAAAATTAATCCTAGTATGATTTTATTTATTGAAAATAACGTTTTTTCAAAAACTAATTCAGAAACATATGTCAATGAAAATCCCTTCATGATGACAAATTTTTTAGACTATCAAAATCTAAAAGAAAAAATAGATTTTCAATTATTATTGGATGTTGCTCATTTAAAAGTTAGTGCAAAATCGTTAGGCTTAAACTGGAAAGAAGAATTTGAAAATATGATGAATGAAAGTCATTATATTCATGTAAGTAATAATGATGGATTTCATGATTTAAATAATCTCATAAAGAAGTCATCAGCTCTACTAGGGATGATTAGAGAAGCTGAAACTAAGAATAAAGATTTTACTTTGGAAATTTATGAGGATATTTATGCAATAAAGACAAGTTATGAATTATTAGAAGAGGCTGTAATGTGATTGATCATTTAATTTGTAATACTAATAAGACATTACTAGAAGCTATGCAATTAATTAATGACAATGCTCTGGGTGTTTGTTTCGTAGTTGATAAGCTCAATTCTCTTCAAGGAGTTGCAACGGATGGTGATATTAGACGAGCAATATTAAACCAAAAGAGTCTAGACTCTCCAATTGGAGAAATACTAGCTAAAAATTTTGTTTTTGGACATATAGATGAACCTATCGATCTACTAATTAGTAGAATAACTGAAGGAAAAAATGATAATGTTAAAATAAATATTCTACCTATAGTAGATGATGAGAACCATTTAGTTGACTATTATCAATACATACATCAAATGCATTTTCCAGTTGCCCTGCCAAATTTTGGCGGCAATGAATTAAAATATCTTACTGATGCTTTCTTGAGTAGCTGGATTTCAAGCTCTGGTGAATATATAGATCGATTTGAAGAATCTTTTTCAAATTACTCAGATTGTGAATTTGGAGTTTCAACTTCTAATGGAACATGTGCCCTTCATTTAGCTCTTTCAGCCCTAGAAATTGGTGAAGGAGATGAAGTAATAATTCCAGATTTAACCTTTGCTGCAACTATTAACGCAGTTTTATTAGCTAATGCTACTCCAGTTATTGTGGATATAGAGGAAGATAGCTGGTGTATTGATTCAAAACATATAGAAAAAGCAATTACTTCCAAAACAAAGGCAATAATACCTGTTCATTTGTATGGACAGGTTTGTGACATGGATAAAATCTTAAGATTGGGTAAAAAATATAATTTAAAAATTATTGAAGATTGTGCAGAAGCTCATGGAGCAAAATTTAAAGGAAAAAAAGTTGGTAGTTTTGGGGATATTGGATGTTTCTCTTTTTATGGTAATAAAGTAATTACTACTGGAGAAGGTGGAATGTGTACAACTAATAATTCTAAATTAGATCATAGGATGAGATTACTTCGAGACCATGGAATGAGTAAAGAGAGAAGGTATTGGCATGAAGTTGTCGGGTTTAACTATCGCCTCACTAATCTTCAAGCTGCTATTGGAGTGGCGCAATTAGAAAGGATAGCGAATATTCATAAAAATCGATTTAATTATGAAACTAATTATAAAAAATTTATGGATTCAAATAAATTTAGCTTTCAAAAGAATTTATTGCATAGAGAGAGAATTATATGGCTTGTCAGCTTACTAGCTAATAAAGGAGTAGATAGAGATGAGATTGTAATGAGGTTAAACAAACTAGGTATTGAAGCCCGACCTTTCTTCTACACTTTGTCTGAAATGGACATATACAAGAAGTACTGCAGCATAAAAACTCCAATTGCCAAGAAAATTTCAACAACAGGTTTTAGCCTTCCAACTTATGAAGGTTCAAAAAAAATCAAACAGTTAAGAGAATTATTATCCAGTATGTAATGAAAAGAAACTTATATTAGAAAGCTTATTTTTTAAGATACGATAATAATAAATCATATCTTGTAAAAACAAAATACCAACTAATTGTAATAAACTTTCTAATCCCCTCCTTATTACTAGGCATTCTTCTATGAAGCCCATGAGTTGCAGCAATTATAAGGGTATTTTCTCTATCTAAAAAACATGTTCTCTTCGTATAATTTGAGAGATCAAATTTCTCTTGGTTTTCAACATGACCTTCACCCATAAATACTGATACATTATGCTTGAATTGAGAGTTAATAACATGTGAGCCCTCATAGTATTCAAAAGGATCAATATCAACTTTAAATGGAAAATATAATAATTTAATAGAAGGTATAAATCTATCTGGATGAAAATTAATACTATCCTTGAAAAAGGATTTATTCTTCATAGTTTTTACAGCTGATAATCTATATTTTTGACATTTAATCTCCCTACCAAATATTACTCTCTCAAGTTCTAGAATCTTGTTATGTAAAATTTTATTAATCTTTTTTTCTCGAATCAGATGAGTAGAATATGATGAGTTCTGCTTATTTCTTAATATAGAAGGATCAATTTCTTTTTCAAATAAATCTGTAATCAATCTATAAGTTTTTTCGTCAAAAAAATCATTAATTTGAGTAATTCCTTTTTCATAAAAATCATACAACTCTTCTGAATATTCAAAGTCTTTTGGGACTGGTGCATGTTCTCGTCTTAAAGAGCTGGAATTTATATAAAAAACCTTAAATGTCTTGTATTGAGAGGCAATTCTATTCCAAAAATCAAATCTTTGATTAGGATTTCTAAAAAATAATTTACTCAAAAATGAGTTTTGAAAAATGGGTAATTCAGGATAATTATCACCCTCACCAAGTTTATAGATACTAAAAAATCTCTTGAGATTTATAAATCTTATCAACAGATTTTTTTTATTGAAAATATTGATGTGCTTAACTTTAAGTTTATTTTTTAAATAAGCTCTTATTTTTAAAGTAATCATCTTTTAAGATTTTTTTTATTTAAAACTAATATGATAATAAATTAATCAAGTTAGTAAATTATCACTTATATCTACTCTGATTGAATCCTTAAAAATGCTTTATAAAATTCATCAGCAATTTCTTCAGAGCGATTTTCATCAAAAACTATTTTAGGAGGATTGTAATGTTCTTTAAACTTAAATCCAGTTTTTTTAATTATAGCAATATATTGATCTAAATCTTCTTTTTGAGGGGAAAAGCCAGAAAGAATTAGCTTTAGAGCATCTTTCGAATCCTGCAAAGATGATACTTGCATAATTCCTTTACACCCAGAATACCAACTCTGGCCGAATGAAATAACTGGCTTGCCCCTAACAACACTTTGCCAAGCTGTAGTGCCACAAACGACTGCAGTCGCTTTTGATTTTTTAATCAAGGTAAATTGATTAAAATCTGAGGAAACCATTTCAATATTTTGTAGCTCATTTATTTGCTCATAGAACCTTTTATTTCTTTTAAGGCTACCTCTTAAATTATCAAAAAAAGAAGAAGGATGTTCTTTGTAATATATTACCCAATCCTTAGGGCATGTATATGAAAGGACTTTAAGTGCTAATATAACATTCTCATAGTAGCCTCCTCCCAAATAACTTGTGGCTTCTGGCTGATATGGAGCTGAAAAATAAATATAAGGAACATTTAAATCGGGAGAAGCTATATTCAAATGATAATATTTTTTTAACTTTCTATTTCTATACTTTAATTTTTCAAAAAAAACAATTTTCTGAAATAAATTCATTCTTGATTTAGACTTATAGTAAGGTAGTTTACTTGCCTTTCTATCATAGTTTAAATTTTTAAAATGAACATTAAACTTTAGTATATTTTTTATGTTAACTTTTCCTTTTAAATATTGATAAATAATAGTTGAGTAAGACTTTGAGTATTTAAATACATCATACTCACCAACTATATGCTCAGGCTCTGAATTATCATTGGCCATATCACTTACTGATATTGACGGCTCATTTAAATTTACAGCGCTTATTGAACTTGCATCTATATTAGCATCATTAAAAAAACTACTTGTATTTTCAATGGAATTACTAATTATGTGGTAGGACTCACCAAGCAGAGGAGCTGGATCAATAAAAAGTATATCAATATTATAGTAATGCTTACTTAATAAATAAAGTGGATAGCAAGATGGGGTATGAGGCCAAGTATAAAATACGACTAAATTAGGACTACATTCATTAATTACCGTATTCCAGTACGTTAATATATCAAAATAAAAACTCTTTCTTTCAGAGTAGCTAAATTCCCACCCAGTTTTATCTTGGAATGTACCCAATAAATCAAGAAAAGAAGACTCATACGGAGCTAATTTCTCTAATATTGCAGCATCTATAGGCCTTGGAGGCGAGACCTCATCATAATTGAACTCAGCTCTTCTAAGCTTAAAAGGATTACTAATTATACAGTTTTTCAATGAAACACCGCCAATTGTTCCATCGTCATCAATATGAGCACCTGCAACACAAACTGGATTCCAGTTGTATTTTTTATATAATGAAGATATTATTGCAGATTTATGCTCCGCAAAAGAATGGTAAATTACTTTCAAACCAAGCCTTTTTGAAAAATTATAGTTTGCACAAGTACTCCCAAAGTGGGGTTAAACTAATCCTATTTATCAACATTAGTCTTCTAGCCAAATAGGATTTTTTAACTTCCATTCATTTTTCTCAAATTTCCAAATATGATGGCTTCTCCATGAATCGATAATTTCTCTAAATTCTTCTTCAGTAATATCGCAGTAATCAAGAAATTCTTGATAATATTTTATTGGGAACTCACCATCATATTTTTTAACTAAAGCTATAGCCTCATCTCTAGTCATATATCCATCTCGAACCTCATGAGCTGCATCTGAAATGCATCTACCTAGACCAAATTTAATATAAGATAAATAATAATGAAATCCATCTAGTAAATTGTCCAAACTAGAATCCTTTGAATACGTTCCCTCACTCCTAACTTCACTAGCTCTAAATCCAGTATGTTCAATAGCGCATTTAACATTTTCTTGTGGTATCCATTTGCTGAAGTAACCAAAGAAATATTGCTTAATATTTAGCTCTTTAATTGACTTAACGTCTTCTTCTGATAATCCATATTTCTCTAGATCTGAAGCTTTAAAGCCATATTGCTCAAAGGAACTTGGAGGAAGACTTGAAAATCTATGTTTAGTAAAAACTTCATAATCTAAACTTGATCTATCTGCATGCTCCATCGAGCCTCCATATTCCACCTCTGTATCTTCTCCATAAAAAACGAGAGGAATTTTATATTGAATAGCCACTTTAAATGGTGCTGAGAACTGCCCATATATGAAGGCTTGATGAGGGTCTCCCATATTAATGAATGCAGCTTTTGTTAATTTTCTATTAACTTCACCATTTGCTGTAATAAGAATACTATCAAAACCAGAATCAATAACTGAAGTTAGATTTTTTCTCCCTAGTTCAGTATGAACTTGTGGAGACCAAGTAACAAGCAAAGGATGCATGTTATATTTATTTTTTAACATATGAGCAACATAGTTGCTATCTTTGCCGCCACTTGATGGGACAACAACATCATAACTACCATCAAGACTTCTATGCTTATCACATAGTTGAGCTAACTGATTCTCTCTCTTTTCCCAATTTATCCCATTATTTTTATGGTCAGAAAATCTACATGCAGAGCATATACCTTCTTTATCAAAAGAAATTCTTGGACGCTGATTTGAAACAACACACCTCTTACAAAATATAACCTCTGATGGAAGATTATATTTTTCTATTATATTATTTTTCTTCATATCCACCTTTATAAAGAGACATCTAAAAGAGTTACAAGCAATTCTGATAAAAACAAAAAAGTTACATAAATTTTCTAAATATGAGTTTTTATTGAAGATACTTATCTGATTTTTTCAGATGCAATTTTACATTATTTTATTTAATTTTAGATAGTTATTGGCCTTAAGGTTAATAACTTTTAACTTAGTTTAATTAACTTCTAAACAAATAACTATTTATTTCTAAATGAATTAAAATTGTGTAATAAATAACTGACAGCTAAATTAATTATTAATAAAAATAATAATGCACAATATACAAGTCACTAAGCCACACCTCCCTGATAAAGCTAAATATAAGAAATATATTGATGAAATATACAATAGATGTCAGTTAACTAATCATGGAATTTTAGTCAAAGAGCTAGAAAGAAGATTAGCAGAGTACTTAAACTTAGATGAAATAATTCTTGTAGCAAATGGAACAATGGCTCTAAACATTGCATATCGTGCTCTGG
>Ga0209482_1002670_pt1 | contig 10875 bp, 10 predicted proteins | sample CoawatmetaG10DNA_FD_187512 | JGI IMG/M metagenome (GOLD analysis project Ga0209482, IMG submission 187512) | Marine microbial communities from the West Antarctic Peninsula - Coastal water metaG104-DNA (SPAdes) (version 2) | ecosystem: Environmental > Aquatic > Marine > Coastal ... | reverse complement strand
GATTTATTTTATGTTCGGCAAGTTTCAGTTCAATTAGATGTAATAAAAAAAGGAGTAAAGGATGGATTATAAGAAAGACACATTGCATGCATACAAGTCTGCTGATAGAGCTAAAGAGTACAAAAAATTTCATACAAAGCAGTTTTCTTGGGGGCGTTTTGTAACACTCGTTGAACAATGGAATATCTCTAATGAATTAAAACAGCACAGTTGGAATGAGTCAGATAAACTACTCGATATTCCTTGTGGTGCAGGCATACTAGGTAAAGTGCTGCATGATTTTCCCTTTGTGATTTCAGCTAGCGATATTTCGAAAGAAATGATTAATTGTGCAAAAGATGAATACCCAGACAATCATTCAGTAGAATTTATTCAACAAGATATTACAAATACTGAGTTTAAACGTGGCTCTTTTTCATGTGTTGTAACCTTAGGCTTCCTTCATCGAGTACCTTTAGATATCAAACGAGAAACATTGCGTGAAATATTTGAACTTACTAATAATATTGCTATTATTAGTTGTAGTGTTGATAATCCAATGCAAAGTTTGAAACATAAGATTTTATCAATAGTAAAAAGAAACCATGTGCCAGCACCATGTCCTATTAAACTAAAAGATCTTATTTCAGAATGTCAGAGTCAAGGATTTTATGTAAAACGCTCGATGATGGTGGTCCCACTATTATCTGCACATGCATTGTTGATACTGAAAAAAAAGATTAGTAATTATTAATGATTATGAGTTTCCGTAAGCTTTTAATAAATTTTTCATTGCTATTAAGTGTAGTTTTCTTTTGTCTTGTAATTATGGAGATTGGTCTTAGGCTAATTTATGGTAACCCGCATGTCTTTTATTCACCACAAGTTAGGCACATAGTTACAGATTATGGTTATAAGCCAGAGCCAAATCAAATTGATTCCTTCACTCTTAATAAGACAGTGAGAACCAATTCATCTGGATTTAGAGATACTGAGGAATGGTCTCTGTCAAAATCGAATGATGATTATCGCATAATAGTCGTTGGTGATTCATTTACATTTGGTAATGGAGTAGAAGGAAAACAAAGGTTTACGGATCTATTAAAAAAGAGTTTTAAAAAAGGTAATAAGCCTATAGAAATATTTAATGCTTCTGCTGGTGGATGGAATCTTAAAGACGAATTAGGATTTATTTATACAGAAGGGCTTAATTATAATCCAGATATGATTATAATGGCCTTTTTTATAAATGACTGGATGGATCCTCCAGAGCCTGGAGAGGCTATTTATTCTCCTTCTAAAGGCTTGACATCTGGAGGTCGGTGGGATGCAAGACCTAGTTGGTTAAAGTGGCTTCCATATGAGTTGATTTACAAACTTAAATATTCAGCAACAGTCATGTATTTGAGAGACAGAATTGCTCTTGTTGGTAAATCTCCTGATTTCAATTCAAAGCTGTTGAAAGATCAGATTGATCTTGATGATGACCAAAGAATTAGTTACTCCTATGATAGGATAAAGGAATTAAAGAATACTCTTGACCAAAATAATATTGATCTTGTGATAGCAATGATTCCTCCAGTAAATTTTTTCTGGCTCTCTGATGGAAATCCTCAATATATTAATCATTTTCAAAGATTTTCGAAAAATAATAATATTACATTTATTGATCTTTCGCTGAACCTAAAGGTCGGAAATACAAAGAATCTTTACTACATGTATCCTTGGGATAATCATTTAAATGAAGAGGGCCATAAAAAGGTAGCTGAGCAACTTGAATTTGAATTGAAACATTTAATTAATTAATATTACCATTTATACTATATGCGTTTAATACTAAGTGAAATGTAATTTTTAATCATTTTTTTTAAAATATTATGCATAAAATTAGGATACCAATACGAAGATGAGTACATATATTTTAGGTATTTCTGCATATTATCATGATAGTGCCGCAGCTTTAATTCATGATGGAAATATTATTGCTGCTTCTCAAGAAGAGCGTTTCACTAGGAAAAAACATGATTCAGTATTTCCAGAAAAAGCAATTCTATATTGCTTGAAAGAGGCTTCTATTTCACTTGAAGAGGTTAATCATATTGTTTTTTATGATAAGCCTCTAGTTAAATTTGAACGTCTCTTAGAGACTTATCTTGCATTCTGTCCTCGGGGCTTTAGATCATTTGTGGCCGCTATGCCGGTTTGGCTAAAAGAAAAATTATTTCTCAAAAAAACACTGAAGAAAGAGCTATCTTTATTAAGTAATATATCAGTATCTAAATTACCTAAATTGTATTTTACTGATCATCATCAGTCCCATGCTGCATCTGCATTCTTCCCATCCCCTTTCAAAAGAGCGGCGGTACTTTGTTTGGATGGTGTAGGTGAATGGGCTACCACATCAGTTTGGCTTGGTGATGGAAATCAGTTGGTCCCCCAATGGGAGATACGTTTTCCTCATAGTCTTGGCTTACTCTATTCAGCGTTTACTTATTACACTGGTTTTCGTGTCAACTCAGGTGAATATAAACTTATGGGCTTAGCACCATATGGAGAGCCTAAATATGTTGATTTGATTCTAGATAATTTGATTGATTTGAAAGAAGATGGTACGTTTCGACTTAATATGAAATATTTTAGCTATGCCACTGGTTTAAAGATGACTAATCGTAAGTTTTCCCAATTATTTGGTGGAAAAGCACGAAACCCTGAAGCAATAATTACTCAGAAAGAAATGGATATTGCTCGTTCAATACAAGTTGTAACTGAAGAGATTGTTGCCAAACTAGCTGCAACCATCCATAAGGAATTAAATGTTGATTATCTATGCTTAGCTGGAGGTGTAGCACTAAATTGTGTATCTAATGGTAAGTTGTTGAGAGAGGGTGTTTATAAAGATATTTGGGTTCAACCAGCAGCTGGTGATGCTGGAGGAGCTTTAGGTGCTGCTCTTTGTATTTGGTATCAATATCTAAATAAGAATCGTAATGCTGATAATAGTAATGATGCCATGCAAGGCTCCTATCTTGGAGGAAGGTTTAGTAACGATGAGATTAAGAGTTATCTTGATAGCATAGGTGCTATTTATGTTCAGGTAAAAGATTCAATGCTTATGCCAAAATTAGCCAAAATCCTGAATAAAGAGAATGTAATAGGGTGGTTTAATGGCCGTATGGAGTTTGGTCCTCGCTCTCTTGGTGCGCGCTCTATTATTGGAGATCCTCGTAGTATTAAAATGCAGTCTATAATGAATCTGAAAATAAAATACCGTGAGTCATTCCGGCCCTTTGCGCCAGCTGTAAAGAATGAAAATGTGTCAGATTGGTTTGATATTGATAGGCCAAGTCCTTATATGCTTTTTGTGGCACCAGTAAATGAAAAAAAAATACTTCCTATAGAAAAAGAAAAGGAGGCATTATTTGGAATTGATAGGCTTAATGTTAACCGATCTGAAATACCAGCAGTAACTCATGTGGATTGTTCTGCAAGAATTCAAACTGTTCATAAAGAGACTAATCCGCGCTTTCACTATCTTCTTGATGAATTTGAGTCGCACACTGGATGCCCTGTGCTTATTAATACCTCATTTAACGTCAGAGGGGAGCCAATTGTGTATAGTCCAGAGGATGCCTATCGTTGTTTTATGCGAACTGAAATGGATTATTTAGTTTTAGAAAATTTTTTACTGGTAAAAGATGAGCAGCCAGTACTTAAAGAAGATAATTCTTGGAAAGATGAATTTGAGTTGGATTAGCAAATAAGATAACCTATAAGAACTTAAGTTTCATATTTAAGCAACAATATTTTTTATAAAGGTAAGGAGTGAGTGATGAAAAAATCAGAATTACGTAATTTTGGTTTAGTTATAGCTTCAATAGTGGCCGTAGTTTTTGGATTATTCTTGCCATTAGTATTTAATCATAGCAATCCATTTTGGCCATGGATTTTTGCAAGTATAATGTTTCTATTAGCAGTTTTTCTACCAGCAGCAATTCAGCCAATTTATACTATATGGATGAGAATTGGGCGTATTCTAGGGTGGGTTAATACTAGAATTATCTTGGCCATAATTTTTTATACATTATTTTTTGTGGTGAGTATTATCTTGAAATTGTTAGGGAAAGACCCTATGTCAAGAAAATATTTAAAAGACCAAACTACTTACCGGGTACTTTGTACTCCAATTAAAAAAGAACAAATGGAGAAGCCATACTAATGCTAGATTTATTAAAAGATTTATGGGGCTTTATGAGAGAGAGAAAAAAATGGTGGCTTGCACCAATAATTTTTTTCTTAACGCTTATAGGTTATCTAATTGTTCTAGCTGAGGGTAGCATCATTGCTCCGTTTATTTATACGATTTTCTAGATATGTGTATTTATAATTTTTTCATTGATTAATGAGAATTGCTTTTATTGCCCCTGATAGCTTGTCGATAGTTATTTTTTGTTCAACTTTTTCTCGTGTATTGGAGGAGACTGGAGAACATAAAATATTCACAATTTGTGATGTTGATCAGTTTCAAGAAGAGCTAGAATTATTACCTGGGCAGCATTTCTATGTCCAAATGCATCGCTATAGCAATCTTCTTAGAGATGCTGTTTATTTTTTAAGCTTATTCCGCCTGTTTCATCAAAATAATTTTGATGTTGTTGTTACTTTTACAACAAAGCCAAATATATATGCTGTGATCGCTGCTCGTTTAGCAGGTGTAGGAAAAGTAGTAATGGCCGTTCGTGGTTTAGGAAGAACTTTTAGTAAGCCAAACACTTTAAAGGAAGTGGTTTTACATAACACAGTGAAAATTCTTTATCGATTATCATCCTTGGCTTGTCAGAAAGTATGGTTTACAAACAAATATGATAAGCAGTATTTTTTATCTCAAAACATGGTAAATGAAAAAAAAATACTCATGACCAAGAATGCAGTTGATGTATCTAAATGGAGCCCCTCAAATATTTCTAATGAGCGATTATCTTTATTGCGTGCTGAGCTTAAAATTTCAGAGAATAACATAGTTATTTTAATGATTGCGAGACTAGTTTGGTCTAAGGGCATTCGGGAGTTTGTTGAGGCAGCAAGTATACTTTCCCTTCAGAATCCAAATCTCAAATTTTTGTTAGTAGCTCCTCATGAGGAAAATAGTTTGGATGCAGTGCCAATTTCATATGTACGAGATGCAGAAAAGAATGAAAGTTTTAAGTGGCTAGAGTTTCGTAAAGATGTTTTTGACTTATGTGCACTTTGTGATTTAGCGGTTTTACCGTCTTACTATAAGGAGGGAGGTTATCCTCGAGCATTACTCGAACCCATGGCTTTAGGAAAGCCAGTTATTGCCGCTGATACAAAAGACTGTCGAGCACCAGTATTGGATGGTGAAAATGGCTTCTTGGTTCCGCCTAGGGACGTAGCAAAATTAGTTGAAAGTATTGCAGAAATTTGCTCTGATAAAAAAATGCGTGAGCGTTTTGGTGAGAGGTCTTTGAGTCTTATTTTAGAAGAGTATGATGATAGAGAAGTAGTAATGAAAATACTTTCTGAAATTAATGACTGACTTTTTAGGAGTCTAATATGTGTGGTGTTGCCGGTATACTTTCTTTAAAGCCTTCAAATAATCAGTCGATACGATCTGATGTAAGTTTAATGGTTAGAGCAATTGCACATCGTGGACCAGATCATGAGGGTCTTTGGAGTGTTGATAGTGATGAGCAAATATGTCTAGGCCATCGTAGGCTAGCTATTATTGATATTAGTAAAGATGGAAACCAGCCAATGGTAAGCCTTCATAGGCATAGTGTTTTGTCTTTTAATGGTGAGATATATAATTATAAAGAGCTCCGAAATAAACTAGAATTAGAAGGCGCAAAGTTTCATGGAAGCTCTGACACTGAAGTATTACTTTGTGCCTGTGAAAGATGGGGAGTTGAGTTAACACTAAAAAAATTAGTGGGTATGTTTGCTTTTGCACTTTGGGATCGTTTAGAGCGTAAGTTATTTTTAGCAAGAGATCGTGCAGGCAAAAAACCCCTTTACTTTGGAAGATTTGGTGATCGAATATATTTCGCTTCAGAGATAAAAGCATTTAAAGCCATTAAAACACTATCTTTGAGTATAGATGAAGATGCTTTACACCACTATCTTACCTTGGGATTTATTCCAAGTAGCCATAGTATTTATCGTGAGTTAAGTGTGGTGCCAGCTGGGCAGTGGATTGAGTTTGATGAAAATGGCCGCCAAAGACAGGAGCGTTATTGGTCTCCTGCGCAAAAGACAACTGAAAAGATTAGTTTTAAGGATGCGGTCGAACGGACAGAAGAGCTTCTTCGGGAGTCTGTGAGGTTGCGCTTGAGAGCAGATGTTCCTGTAGGTGTTTTTTTGTCAGGTGGAATTGATAGTGGGTTAATTACCGCTATTGCTGCCCAACAATCACAAACACCATTGCGCACTTTTACTGTTTCATTTGGTGAGTCAAGTTTTGATGAAAGTGACATGGCTATGAGTGTTGCGAATCGTTATGAGACTGAGCATGAAGTAATTCGATTAAATCCAAATTTAGAGGATTTATTACCACGTATAGTTACAGCTTATGACGAACCATTTGCTGATCCATCTGCTATACCCACATATGCTGTTTCTGAAATTGCCGCTAAGCGTGTAAAGGTTATCCTAAATGGCGAGGGCGCAGATGAATTATTTGGCGGTTATCGTAGACATACAGCTGTTAAATATTTTTCTAAAATGCATCATGTAACTAGTATATTACCAAATAGTTTACTAAGAAATGTCAGTTCTTTATTACCTAAACCAGAAACCAGTAGAAGTCCGTATGGTTTTTTACACCGTTTTATCCGTGGTATTGGCCAGTCTCCCATGGAGCAATATTTAGTCTGGAGTAGCGATGGATTTAATGAAAAAGAAAAGCAAGCAATGTGGAAAGAGAAGGGGATTCATCCAGCTACTGATAAACTGCTACAACAAGATTTAGCATATTTGGGAGAACGAGGAGTCATTGGAAACTTTATGGCAACTGATTATGTTCTTGGAATGGGCCAATGCCTCCTTGTAAAAATGGATATTGCAACAATGGCTCATAGCATAGAGGCACGAAGCCCATTTCTTGATCATCGCTTGTCAGACTTTGCATTTGGGCTAGAGCGAAATATTGTATTAAGTGGTAATAGCTCCAAACCAATTCTGAGAGAATTAGCAGGACAGCTTTTACCAAAACAGGTTGCAGTTGCTCCTAAGCGTGGCTTTGAAATTCCATTGGTACACTGGATTGAAGAAACATTATATGAAATGATTTATGATACTTGCTTGCAAAAGAATGGTTTGCTGACTGATCTATTTGAAACAACAGAGCTTAAACGATTCCTAAGTCCTAATAATATTAGTGATAAAGGTCAATGGGGGAAGCGTGTATGGATTTTATTTATGCTTGCTTTATGGGATGACCATAACTGAAATACTAGATATAATGATTTTATTATTGAATAAGGTCTTTCAGAATTAGTAAATATGATTGATAAAACTATAGAATTAAATCGATACAATGATCTTGCAGATAAAATTCTGGCAAGTGGTGAAATTATTTCGCCTGATGTATATCCACAATATCTTCAACCACCATATGATTTTTATAAAGAATTATTAAAAAAAAGTGATAAAAAATCCAAAGTTTTAGAAATTGGTTCAGGAATGGGTGAGAATACTAAATTTTTATTAGATTTAGGCTTTAATGTCTGTGCAACTGACATCTCACCAAATTCCGTTGAAGTAATGAAGAAGCGTTTTTATAATTATGAAAAATTTAGTTTTAAGGTGGCAGATATGGAGAAATTGCCTTTTAATAATGACAGCTTTGATATAGTTTGTTCTGCAGGTAGTTTGAGCTATGGTGATAATAAAATAGTTATGAATGAGATTTATAGGGTTTTAAGGCCTGGAGGACGTATGATTTCAGTTGACTCTCTTGACCATAATCCTATTTATAGAATTAATCGATTTATGCATTTTCTTCGTGCACATAGATCAAAAAGCACACTTAAAAGAATGCCAACTGTAGACTTAATTGAAAAATATTCTGATAAATTTGGATATGCAGAAGTTAGCTATTTTGGCTCTATAACATGGCTATTTCCTCTTTTATCAAGAATATTAAATGAAGAAAAAACTACAGTGCTTTCAAATTACTTTGATCAGTTATTTAAAATAAAAAAATCAGCTTTTAAATTCACAATGATGTTAATGAAAAATGAAAAATGAATTAGAGGGATTGTCTGATCCTGGTAAGTTTCAAAATCCAATATCAATTAAAAATCAAGACATTGATTCATTAAAAAATATGCTGATTTCAATGATTCTGATTAGAAAGACTGAGCAGCAATTAGCTTTAGGAAGGAAAAGTGGACTGATTGGAGGTCCAGTTCACTTAGGCGCTGGTCAGGAAGCTATTGCAGTTGGTGTTTCTCAGAACCTAAGAAAAACTGATCGTGTATTTGGTGGTCATCGATCACATTCTCATTTACTCGCATTAAATCCAGATTTTTATCGATTGTTTGCTGAAGTGTTAGGGAAGGCTACTGGATTTTCAAAGGGTATGGGTGGATCTATGCACTTATATGATCAAGTAAATGGTTTTTATGGTTCAGTACCAATTGTTGCCGGAACAGTTCCTTTAGCTGTTGGAGCAGCAATGGCGGCAAAAATGCAAAATACAAATGATATTGGTTTGGCATATTTGGGGGATGGAGCAGTAGAAGAGGGTGTTGTGCATGAATCGTTTAACTTAGCAAAGATTCAAAAAGTTCCAATGATGTTCGTAATTGAAAATAACCTATTTGCGAGCCACATGCATATTTCACTTCGTCAACCTAGTGATATGATATCAAGATTTGCTATTGCTAACGACATTGCTTATAGGCTTGTAGATGGCAATGATGTGGTTGCTGTAGCAAAGGCATCCAAAGAGCTAATTGATAATATGCGTTCTGGACATGGCCCTGCATTAATAGAGTTAGTAACCTATCGATGGTATGGACATGTTGATTGGCGTGATGATGTAGATGTGGGTGTTGACAGATCACTTGATGATATTGAAAATTGGAAAGAAAGAGATCCTATTCTGCGTCTATCTAAATCAATGATAGAGGCCAAGATCTGGACTAGAGAGCAAGAAGATGATTTAAATGATAAGCTAGATGGGAAGATAAAGTCTGCTTGGAAAAAGGCAGTGAATGATCCATACCCTTCACCTAGTTCAACTTTAAAGTACGTATACTCATCATAAATATATGAAAACACAAAAATATAATTATGGCACTGCTATTTTGGCAGCGTTTGAATATTTATTGGAAAACTATCCTGAAGTATTCGTAATTGGTCAGGGCTTATGGAGTCCATGGTATGTAGGAAACTCAATGACAGACCTGGATAAAAAGTTTGGTATCGATCGTATTATTGATACTCCAGTTTCAGAGTCAGCATGTACAGGCGCAGCTATAGGCGCTTCATTATGTGGTATGAAGCCAATTGTTGTTCATCCCCGTATGGATTTTATGATTTATGCTATGGATGCAATAGTCAATCAAGCTGCTAAATGGTCACATATGTTTGGTGGCCAGGCCCATCCTGGCTTGACAATTCGTTCAATTATTAATCGTGGTGGTGAGCAAGGAGCCCAGCATTCTCAAGCATTGCATGGATGGTTTGCTAATGTCCCAGGTCTTCGTGTGGTTATGCCCTCAACTGTTGCAGATGCTCGTGATTTACTCGTTGCAGCAGTTCTATGTAACGACCCTGTGCTTTATATTGATGATAGGTGGTTATATGATCAAGAAGATGATCTGCCTCCATTAATAGAGCTAGATTTAACCACTCAAAGGCCACTTGTTACTCTTTCTGGAAGTGATATTACAATAGTTGCTTCAGGACATGCTTCTTTACTTGCAAGGGAGTCTTCACAACAACTTATAAATGAAAAAATCTCAGCTGAAGTTATTGATATTAGAGTTTTAAACCCATTTAATGTAGAAGAGATTGTTAAGTCTGTTAAAAAGACAAGGAACTTGTTAGTAATTGATTCTGGCTGTCTATCAGGTGGATTTTCTTCTGAAATTATTAGCAAGACAGTCGAAAATATTCCAGTTCACTGTTTAAAAAGTATTCCAGTAAGGATTGCTTTGCCTGATGCTCCAGCCCCAAGTTCAAGAATTCTTGAGAAGAATTATTATACTTCTAGTAGTGATATAGTTAAAGCAGTAAAAAAAATATTAATAAATTAAAGTTTAGGAGACAATGTGTTAACAAGAACTGTGCCATTTTTTGACTACCCCAGACTATGGTCCGATGATAAAGAGGAATTTTTATCAATCATTGATCATACATCCTCAGTGGGTGGATTCATAATGCAAAAAGCCGTGTCTGATTTTGAATTAGAATTAGCTAATTATTCAAGTGCAAATTATTCTGTAGGTGTTGGGAATGCGACTGATGGTATGGAAATATTTTTAGAGGCAATAGGGATTAATCCAGGTGATGAAATAATTATTTCATCACACACAATGCTAGCAACTGCTTCAGCTATCAAGGTTGCAGGTGGAGTTCCTGTGCCTGTAGATATAGGCGAAGATAATTTAATTGGAGTTCATGCAATTGAGAGCGCTATTTCAAAAAATACAATAGGTATTATGCCGACTCAGCTTAATGGAAGAATTTGTGATATGGATGCTATTCTTATAATTGCAAAAAAACATGGATTATTTGTAGTTGAAGATGCTGCTCAAGCTCTTGGAGCAAGATATAAAGGTAAGCATGCTGGAACATTTGGGTTGGCATCTAGTATTAGTTTTTTCCCTGCAAAAGTATTAGGTTGTCTTGGAGATGCAGGTGCTATTC
>Ga0209482_1002668_pt1 | contig 10882 bp, 11 predicted proteins | sample CoawatmetaG10DNA_FD_187512 | JGI IMG/M metagenome (GOLD analysis project Ga0209482, IMG submission 187512) | Marine microbial communities from the West Antarctic Peninsula - Coastal water metaG104-DNA (SPAdes) (version 2) | ecosystem: Environmental > Aquatic > Marine > Coastal ... | reverse complement strand
AAGTGAGATCAAGCGCGGTAACTTGCCCTGTATAATCTGCAGCAAAAATAGTATCTCTACTAGCTGCTGGACGAAGACTAATTAGGTAGTCTTTGGTACCTGAACCAACACTGACAGACCAGCGGCGCTCAATCGAAACCTCGGAGGTAAAATCGACTAATTTAGCCGGCGTAATGGCAATATCGTCCTCGTCACTAAACAAACTACACCCTGAAAGAGCAAGTAAGCACATTAGAAGACCCAGTTTTTTCATTGGCTGTCCTCACTGGCCATATCTACGGATTTGCTAGCCTCGTCAGAACTTGGCAGAACCTGAGGTTGCTGCGCAGGGCGTACCTGTCCAATCTTCAGTTCTAGCACATTCCGTACAATTTGATCTGTAGATTTATTAGCCACTATCGCCGCATCATAGGCTGAATATGCTGCCTGTGTATTACCTAGGAGCATATAAAAATCACCTTTAGCTTCTTCATAAGCAGATTTGTGCGCCCCTGGATTAACACCTTGGAGCATCTGTAATGCCAGTTCAACATTATCTCGAGCGGCTTCTACTCGCGCTAATCGCAAGCGCACAAGAATTTCAGTCGCCATTGAGGATCCATTATCCAAGGACCATTGCAATTCGTCTGCAGCAAGGTCTAAATCACCACGCTCTACCGCTAACTTAGCTTTTAATGCCGCAGCTAAGTGCGCGTAGGCGGTACCACTGAAGTCAGCTTTTAATTTATCCGCATTACCAGTGACCACCTTTTGCTGCTCGCTGTCCAGTAGCTCTCCTGGTTGCTGAGTCGCGACAATCTCTATGCTAGCTTGCCAAAGGCTTGATGCCTCCTCCGATTCAACGGTAAGGTTTTGTTGCCAGGACTGCCAACCAAAGTAGCCACCTACAATCAATACAATCGCAGCGATAACTTTAAGGCTATTCTCTTGCCACCAAATTTTTAATGCTTCAATTAACTCTTCTTCAGTACGCTCTTCTGCCACGGGTGTTCCTCAATCAGTAAAAAATGTATTTAATAAGTCAGCCAATTCGCTTTGGACAACAGTTTCTTGCGGATGTTCTTGGCGGAGATACTTTACTCCACCAGTTTTATTGATTATTTCGTCCTCGCCAAGAATAATAGCAACGTGTGCGCCACTTTTATCAGCTTTTTTCATTTGTGATTTAAAACTACCCCCACCGCAATGACTCTCAAAACGAAGGGTCGGACATCGGCTACGTAACATGTCACTCAGCACCATTGCATCTGACATGGTATTCCCCACCGCAACTATATAGACATCGACAGTTTGGGCAACACTATCCGGGACAGTATTCAAATCGTCAAGCAATAGCGCAAGCCTTTCTAACCCCATAGCAAAACCGACACCAGGACAGGGTTTTCCACCTAACTGCTCTACCAAACCGTCATAACGACCGCCAGCACAAATGGTCCCCTGAGCACCAAGACTTGATGTTACCCACTCAAACACAGTCTTTGAGTAATAATCCAGGCCTCTGACTAATTTTGGATTAATGTCATAACTGATATTAGCCGCGTCTAAGATGGAGCATAGTTGCTCAAAATGCTGACGCGATTCCTGATCAATAAAATCACTGAGAACAGGGGCATTTTCAAGAATTTTTTGCACATCCTTGTTCTTGCTATCCAGTATTCTCATCGGATTAGTCAATAATCGTCGTTGGCTATCTTCATCTAATACCTGGTAATGCTGGGTAAGATATTCGACTAACTCGCCACGATACATTTTACGATCGGACGATGTACCCAATGAATTGATCTGCAACGTTACTACATGATCGATTTTTAGCGTTTTCCATAATCTCGCCGTTAGTAACAGTAATTCTGCATCAATATCAGGGCCACTTAGACCGAAGGCTTCAACGCCAATCTGATGAAATTGCCTCAGCCGACCTTTTTGTGGTCGCTCATGCCGAAACATAGGACCTGTGTACCATAAACGTTGAGTTTGATTATGTAGAAGACCATTTTGCGTGCATGCTCGGACACAACCGGCAGTACCTTCTGGACGCAAACTCAACTGATCACCATTACGATCTTCAAAGGTATACATCTCTTTTTCAACGATATCTGTTGCCTCGCCAACAGAGCGCTTAAATAGCTCCGTTTGCTCGACAATAGGAAAGCGGATTTCTTTATAGCTGTAGCGGCTCAATATATTGGCTACAGTTTTTTCAAGATACTGCCATGTCGTTGACTGATCAGGAAGGAGATCGTGCATACCACGTAAGGATTGAATTTTCATAATAGATCTATCCTAGCCTCGTGCGATAATTTGTTCGGCATCAATCGCCATCTGCGCTTCCTTGGCAGCTGCTTTAGCGCGAATTTCAGTTTCTAATTGATCAACCAAACTTTCTTGGCTTATTTTGTGATCGGGCATACCATCAAGATAAACCAGATTAGCGGGAGAGCCACCGGTAAGGCCATAGTCAGAAAGCTTAGCTTCTCCGGGACCATTTACGATACAGCCAATAATGGAGACATCCATGGGAACTGTGATGTCTTCTAGACGCGCCTCTAGCGCGTTAACCGTAGAGATCACGTCAAAATTTTGTCGTGAGCAACTAGGGCAGGCAATAAAATTTATACCCTTGGATCTAAGCCTGAGGCTGCGCAACATAGCCCACGCTACTCTTGCCTCCTCAGCTGGATCAGCGGCCAAAGAGATTCTGATAGTATCGCCAATGCCATCGAGCAATAAAGCACCTAGACCAATCGCAGACTTTACAGTTCCAGAACGAAGCCCACCCGCTTCGGTGATACCCAAATGCAATGGTTGTTCAATACGCTTTGCCAGATCTCGATACGCGGCCTGCGCCATAAATATCTCTGACGCTTTGACACTCACTTTAAAATTCTGAAAATCATATTTATCGAGCCGGTCAACATTACGCATAGCGGACTCAACCATTGCTTCTGCCGTTGGCTCACCATACTTACGCAATAAGTCTTTACCCAAAGACCCCGCGTTAACACCAATACGGATAGGGATATTTAGATCTTTAGCTTTGCAGATGACCTCTCGTAAGCGATCTTCTCGGCTAATATTACCAGGATTAATGCGTAGACAGTCCACACCAAGATCAGCTACTCGAAGGGCGATTTTATGATCAAAATGAATGTCGGCTATCAATGGAACTGACACTCTTTTACGTATTTCTCCGAAGGCGTCAGCCTCTGCCAAAGAGGGCACTGATACTCTGACAATATCCGCACCAGCTTGCTGAATACTTTCAATCTGCGCGACAGTTGCAGCAACATCAGACGTTGGTGTATTAGTCATACTTTGAACTGATATAGGCGCATCTCCGCCCACCGGAACATCGCCGACCATAATCTGCCGAGACTTTCGTCTTATAATTGGTGATTCACTAAAACTCAAAAAATTCTCACTTTAATCACCTAAAAAGAGGTGCCGCACATTAATGGTTACTGAACTAGCTTTTGATAACTGCCTGCTTGCTCAGAGTCTCCAAACAAGGTAACCAATCGATTCCCATATATCGTCATTGCCTGAGAATCACCCATATTAAATTCTATTCTCACAAGTAACCATAAACTTTCCGCGGTATCTTGCGAGAGTGCCTTATAGTAACCCATCGTATCCCTTGCCAACAAATATCGCTTTTGCTCAAAGTATGCTTCTGCCAACTCGAAATATGCACGGTTAAACTGAGGCGACAACTCTATAGCGCGCTTAAACGATTGAATAGCGGCATCTCTATCGTTTAACTTATTCTGAGCCAAACCAGCAATAAAGAACGCTTGGGGCCTACGCTGATAGCTTAGATCAGTAGAGACTAGTAATATCTGCTCCAAGGACTCTGCAAAACGCTCTTGATTAAACAAAAATGATGAGAAATTATATCTCACTACTGAATCGCTAGGATCGCTATTCATGGCCTTCAAAAAATATTTTTCGGCCAATCCCATTTCAAGTTCAATCTGGTAAAGCAATGCGTAGCTATTATAAAGCTGCGACAACCCTTTGATGTCATCCGTATCATGTAAATTTTCAGCTTTTCGCAAATGTAGGCGCGCTAAGTTACGCTTATCAAGTCCAATATACTGCTTTGCTAAATTCACGTGCTGATCGTAAGCCGTTTGATTAGTGTCACGACTACTTGAGACATTGCTTGTTGTGCTCGCACACCCAAAAAGTAGCAGGCCCAATAGCATAGCAGTAGTAAAACGACATGTTTTTAACGTTGCTTTCATCATCATTAAGTCCTTTTAACATTGACGACTTGGCTCCTGTTAAACCAAGTTATAACTGATCAATAAATGAGTCTATTTAATCTTGGATATTGAGTGACTGAATTTCATCCAGGCGCTTTTTATAGCGCGCCTGTCGCTTAGTTCGATCATTCACTTCGCCAGCCAACTGACCACAAGCAGCCGCTATATCATCACCTCGCGTCGTTCTTACCATTACGGTGTAACCCCCAGCTATAAGAATATCCCGAAATCGATGCAGGGCGGTGTTGGTGACTGTCTTATAACCTGAGCCGGGGAATGAATTGAATGGGATTAAGTTAATTTTACAGGGTAAATCTTTCAGCAACTCGACTAATTCTCGCGCATGAATCGAACGATCATTAACCTGATCCATCAACGTATATTCGACCGTCACCTTTCGCCGATTATCAGGCATTTTTTCAATATAGTTTTTGGCACTCTCAATAAACTGAGCCAGAGGATATTTTCGGTTAATCGGCACCAACTGATTACGAAGTTCATCATTGGGTGCATGTAGAGAAATAGCTAGAGAAACATCACTGACATCACCTAGCTTGTCCAGTTGAGGGACAACCCCTGCTGTACTCAGTGTTACCCGGCGTTTTGACAAACCGTAGGCATTATCTTCTAACATAATACCCATCGCGGCAACGACGTTATCAAAATTCATCAAGGGCTCACCCATCCCCATCATCACTACGTTAGTAACCCGACGCTTTCCCTTCGGCATAAACTGGCCAAAGGAGTCTGCAGCAATCCAAAGTTGCCCGATTATTTCTGCAGCAGTGAGATCCCGATTAAAACCTTGCTTGCCTGTCGCACAAAAACTGCAGTCTAGGGCGCAACCAATTTGCGATGACACACAAAGAGTGCCTCGCTCACGCTCCGGAATGTAGACCATTTCAATACAACTGCCACCGTCAACTCGTATTAACCATTTCCGCGTACCATCAACAGAATCTTGGCAATTAACGACTTCTGGCAGTTTAACTTCAGCAATATCATGCAATTTAGTCCGCAACTCTTTTGAGATATTCGTCATTGCGTTGAAATCACATTCACCTTCTTGGTGAATCCATTTTATAACCTGCGTTGCCCGAAAACGTTTTTCGCCAATCTCTTCAAAAAACTCGCCAAGACGAGACGCAGAAAACCCCAAAAGGTTAATTTTCTCCTTCTGGGGTTGTTCGCTGGCTACTGTTGTTGCTAATTCTTGGGACATAAACGCCCTATTGTATTAGTTTCTAACGAGCACAAATCTCGTCATCAGCAAAAAAGTAGGTGATTTCTCGAGCTGCAGATGCAGCTGAATCAGAACCATGAGCGGCATTAGCATCAATTGACTCTGCGAAGTCTGCGCGGATAGTACCTGCTGCAGCCTCTTTTGGGTTAGTGGCACCCATTAAATCACGGTTGGTCATGATAGCATTTTCACCCTCAAGAACCTGCACAGAGACAGGACCAGAAGTCATAAAGCCTACCAAGTCATTGAAGAATCCGCGCTCACTGTGCTCAGCATAAAAGCCCTCAGCTTGCTCACGGCTTAAGTGCATCATTTTGCACGCGACGATGTGCAGTCCTGCTGTTTCAAAACGGCCCAAAATTTGGCCTACAACATTTTTTGCAACTGCATCAGGTTTAATAATCGATAGTGTGCGTTCAGACGCCATGTAAATTCTCCAAAGTCAGTAAAAATTAATCTCAGGGTGAAACGAGCGCGAATTCTACCTATCAATAGGCAACGTCACAACCGGTTTATCTTACCCTATTGACAGAATACTTGTTTTTCCCATGGGTGATTTCCAAATCCATAAACTTCTGTGAATCCTCTTGTCTATATTACAATCTTGTATTTCGCATTATATTAATTTGAAAGACTACATCGGGTGTAGTGCCTACCCCAACATCTTTGGTAATCACAACGTCCAAAACATAGTTTTTCGCCAGCCGCCAGGTACCATCGAAGCTCATCGTCGTAGCTGCGCCTAACGGTAATAGATCGGTCTCTTGGTAAATAACTGATCGAGTATCTAGCTGAATCTTCAGATCGCTCAACTGTAGATTCCTCTGGAAAACCCAAAATATCATGGAATCCATTCAGTGTGCCAGCATAGACAAGCGCCAAAGGATTAATGTCAGTCTTATAAAAAGATCCGGTAGCTCTGTAGGCGATAGCTTTGTAGAGAGTATATTGGGAGACATTAACGGCGCAAAAAAAACAGATCATCAACCTTATAACCACCGACTATTTATCTTCCCACACCTAAGGTTAATGTCTACAGCCAATTATTGACTTGATCCAAGCTCTAAAAGACGTATATAGACCTTAATACCAAGCACAAAACTGTCTACTCCAATTCGCTCATTGGTGCCATGAAAGCCCGTTAATTGTGCCTTAGTCAGTGGAAATGGATTGAATCGATAAGCGTCATCTGCAACTCTGCCGTAATGCCTCGAATCAGACGCGGCCACCATAAGGCCTGGTGCAACAATGACATCACCATAGATATTTTTTACCGATTGCTCGATATTTTTATAACCTGCAGATTCCCAGCTAGAAACTTGCGATGCCGGTTTACCTAAGCCAAAACCATCCCATGCCATTGGCCTAACCTCAACATTGTCGTTCTCCACTACCTCGCGAACATGATCAAAGATACTAGCCACACTATCTCTCGGGTGCACCCTAAAGTTGACTGTAGCAATGGCTTCGATGGGCAATACATTAGTTTTAACACTGGCTGATAGCATCGTTGGCGCTGTGGTTGTTCGCAACATTGCGTTGGTGGCCGGATCCTTTGCTAATGTAGCCTCAATCAATCCACTAAAGAGCCATCTGTTGGCAAACAACAACTTTAAAGTGAAAGGCATTTCTCGACTAGTTGTGTCAAAGAGAGCCAGACTCAAACCATCGAGCCCTCCCGGCATCGGTTCTTTTTCAAGCTTGGTAATCGCCGCAGCCAAAATGCCGACGGCAGTTTGGCTGGGAGGCATGGATGAGTGTCCACCTGCACCCTTGCCCACGATTTGCAGCGTTGTAGTTCCCTTCTCTGCGACATTAACTGTTGCGACTAACTTATCGATCCCTGGTAAAAAACCATCAAGCAAAAATGAGCCTTCATCCAACGACCAGGCCAACTGCACACCATTAGTTTCCAAAAAATCAGCGACTAAGGCCGCGCCTTTAGCTCCACCTATCTCCTCGTCATGTCCAAAACTGAGATAAATAGTTCTTTTTGGCTGATAACCTTCAGCCATCAAGTAACTAACTGCCTCTAAAATACCAATCACACCACTTTTATCATCCAGCGCCCCGCGACCCCAAACAAAGCCATCACTAATTACCCCAGAAAACGGTGGCTGCTGCCACAAGTCTTCAGTACCGGGAATAATCGGTACTACATCGTAATGGCCTGTCACCAAAATTGGTTTTAATGCAGAGTCCGTTCCAGCCCATTTATAAAGCATGGTGCCATTGAACATGTTTAACTCAAGAGCCTGATCCAATTGACTGTATGTCTGCCGAACCCAAGCCTGAAAATTGTCAAAGTCATCGGTATTTAAAGCAAGCGAACCTTGATGAGATATAGTCTGAAACCGAATAGACTCAGACAAATGCGCTAGCATAAGATCTTCATCCAGAGCGTAATCAATGGTCTCTACTTGGTCGGTGATTTTTGGCGTATGAAGAAGCGCTCTAACCACTATCACAATCAGTAATATCAAAGCACTTAGTGCTAGAACGTTAAAAATCCGTTTCACAATACATCCTCTCTAATATTCGGGTTAAGTTTATGAGGTAACTGGCTAGTCCATCTCCTCGATCCAGGTCATCTGAATCGCTTCAAGTATTTTCTCACCACAGCGCTCAGGATCATCAGAAAAACTTTCAAGGGCCATCACCCAATTCCGCAAATCTACAAAATGGACGTATTGCGGATCAACATCAGGATGACTTTCCATTAATTCTATGGCGATATCGTTTACATCGGTCCACTTGAGCATTGCCCCTACCTCATATTCATGTGCCCTGAAATTAGGCATCTATTAATTCTTATTATGGATTAAATCGATCAATAAAGTCGCTAAATCCACGAATAAAGTACGGTCTTGGAGTTTCCATAAACGCAGCATGATCACCCCCGGCAACCACTAACCAGCTTTTATTAGCCGTTTTCAATCGAGAAAATAGTTTAGCTTGGAACGCGGTTGGGGCAATAGGATCAAATTCTCCCTGCATTAGTAGTACTGGAACATCGATTTGGCTGGGATCAATGGATAAAAATTCATACTCATTACGCCAATCAACCCTCACTGGGTCAGCCTCTAAGGCGGCCTCGACGTAGCCGTCGATAGCCCGCTGACTTATGGATCCCGGAACTATAAAGTCACTTGCAGCGGCTTGAGCTGTATTTATACGTCTCTCTAGAGACTTATCTTTAGGGTCTTTAACAGCGACATTATCCAAATCCAGCCAAAAACCAAAGAGCGTTAAACTGGCTATGTCGCTCGAATCAGTCTGAGCGGCCAACAGCGAAATCACTGAACCATAGGACCAGCCAAATACATGAATTGGGGTATTTTGATGTCGCTGGGATATCCAGCGAGTGACGTTGATTACATCAGCAGCAGCCTTCGTCGGCGAAAGCCATTGAGAAGCATCTCTTGGCGTCGCACCGTAACCGCGCAAATCAACCGCATAAGTCCCGTAGCCCTTCTCCAGCATGCCATCCATAAGAGATAGTTCTTCTCCATCAACTTGCAGATCAAAGTCTGGAAGAGCGCTCCACGTTCTGCCGTGGACAAACAGGATGATACCTTTTGGATCGTCGTGACTTTTTCCCCACAGCGCCATTAGATGATCATCAGACATCACCGTATACCTGACCGGAGAGGCTTGTTCTAAAATTATGGGGTCGTCCAACGATACAACAACCGTGTCGATAGAAAGAACACATGACGCACACACTATAGACAGCAAAATTAGGCAAATACGATGAACTATTGTTGTTTGAAGTGTAGTTAACTGCGGCATTGCTAACTCTCTTTAGTGTCGTTCAGATACCATGTTAATGGTGTACATTGGAATTTCAACAACCAGATCTTGGTCTTCAACAATAACCTGACAACTTAGCCTAGAGTCAGGGTCGACTCCCCATGCCTTATCCAAGAAATCTTCTTCTAAGTCGTCCGCCTCAGGCAGAGAATCAAACCCTTCACGAACAAATACGTGGCAGGTAGTGCATGCACATGACATCTCACATGCATGCTCAATATCCAACCCACTACGCAACGCAGCATCACACACTGACTCGCCCTTCTTGGCTTCAACAACTGCGCCCTCTGGGCAAATTTCTTTGTGAGGTAAAAAAACGATTCGAGCCATTATTTATTAATTCCTGTTTCCATAAATGTTACGCTAACCGCGCTCAATTTCATCAAGAGTTTGCCCTTGTAAGGCTCTCTTAATCGACGCATCCATCCGCCGAGCCGCAAAGCTTTCACTCATCTTTCCGACCGCTTCAATTTGTCGTGCCAACACACGATGTTCTGATGTGTCTTGCCGTACCTGCTGTAATTCTTCAACGGCACGCTGCAGACACTGTAGTTCGTCCTCTTCAAGGAGTTCAGCTGCATCTTTTGCCAGAGCGGCTAGTAGGTCTTCGGCCATTCGGTCTGCTTCTACTTGCTGTTCGCGCAAAGCTCTTGCCTGCATGTCATCACGCGCATAACTGAATGAATCTTGTAGCATCTGAGTAATCTCATCCTCGGCCAGACCATAAGATGGTTTAACCTCTATCCGAGATTCTACATTACTGGTGAGCTCACGCGCGGTGACATTCAGTAAACCATCAGCATCAACCTGATAGGTAACTCGTATTTGTGCTGCGCCAGCAACCATGGGTGGAATACCACGCAACTCAAATCTGGTGAGAGAGCGGCAGTCATCTACCAACTCTCGCTCACCTTGCAATACGTGAATTACCATAGCCGTTTGGCCATCTTTAAACGTGGTAAATTCCTGCGCCTTAGCTACGGGGATAGTGGTATTGCGATGGATGATTTTTTCAGTCAAACCACCCATAGTCTCTATTCCAAGCGATAACGGGATAACATCTAACAACAACATCTCATCGCCAGATTTGTTGCCCACAAGAATATCAGCCTGAACGGCAGCACCCATGGCAACGACACGGTCAGGATCAAGATTACACATAGGCTGCATACCGAAAAAACTAGCTACTTTCTCTCTTACCAACACAGCTCTTGTTGACCCACCAACCAGCACAACGCTATCAATCTCATTAATACTTACGTCAGCATCTCGTAATGCCCGTCGACATGACCGTATCGTTTTAGTCACTAGGCCGTCGATCAAATCGTTCATCACTTGTCGAGACAACACACCATGCCAGTCTAAGATTTCTATCTCTACCTGCTCTGACTCAGTGAGTTCTTCTTTAGCCGCCCGCGCGGTCTCCAAAAGAATTCTTTGTTCCATTGGATTTAATGACGCGGGCATACCAATTTCGACTCGCAACCATTGAGCAATGGCATGATCAAAATCATCTCCGCCAAGCGCTGAGTCACCGCCGGTGGCAAGAACTTCAAATACC
>Ga0209482_1002665_pt1 | contig 10893 bp, 10 predicted proteins | sample CoawatmetaG10DNA_FD_187512 | JGI IMG/M metagenome (GOLD analysis project Ga0209482, IMG submission 187512) | Marine microbial communities from the West Antarctic Peninsula - Coastal water metaG104-DNA (SPAdes) (version 2) | ecosystem: Environmental > Aquatic > Marine > Coastal ... | reverse complement strand
ATGTAAATTTTCTCATATTCTCATATTCTCATATTCTCATATTCTCATTATTATAAAATACTCTATAACATCTCACTATTTCAAATATTAATTGGTCCAATGTCTATATCGGCTTCCATTTAAGAATATTATTAGTTTTTGTGCAGTCTAATTTCAGGTAGTTCGCTTCATGAGGATATTCTCCTTTAAAGTGCCACCATTCAACACTTCTTCCCCAAGATTTAATAATAATATCTGGAGGCACTGAAAAGGTTTGCATAATATGGCTTAGATTTATTTCATTTACTATTTTAATCATAAGCTTGGGCTAAAGACTTGTCTCTTGACTTAAGCGTGTTCCAAGGTCTCTTGCTAAAATTACTATTTTCATAGGCTAATACTCCTAATAACTTGATAAGCTTCAGAAAATTCAACACCAGCTTGCATTCCTCGATATCTTGACAGTGCCATTAAACCCTCATATGATCTAGGATGTGGATATGGAAAAATTTCACTTTCATAGCATTTTAAAGCCTCCCATTTTTTTTCCATGTGCTTTTGTTCTAGAACTTCAAATAAATTAGGTTGAAATACTTGACTAAAAGTCCACTCAGTACTTGAAGGAACTTCATATGATATTACTTTAAGTAAATATTTGAAGGCCCCAGGTCGAGTTGCCATCATGGTAGATCGAAATACTATACGGTGATCATTATTATTATCAAATTCTGCATGAGTTAGAATTACTTGAGGTTTAAAATCATTTATTTCAGTCTCTATAACTTTATTAATATCAATAATAGGCATATCATCAAGCCTGCCACAAGGATAATTATAAAACTTAACATCTGTAATTCCAAAAACTGATAAAGCCTTAATACAATAATTATTTCTTTGAGTAATGTTATCTTTTACATTCTGGGTATTGAGCTCATCATAATTAAATCTACAGCTAGTTCCTTCAGCTATAAAAACAACTCTGGTGTTCTTGCCACCATACTTCGCTAAAAAACCACCACATCCTAAAGTTTCATCATCTGGATGGGCTGCTAATACTAAAATTTTATCCATATACTTCACCTAAGTAACTAATTATTTTTCTAAAATAAAATCACCAATTGCTAAAACATCTAAACCTGTTCCACCAAAAGTTCTGAGTGCGTCTGATGGCGAACATACAACTGGCTCTCCTTGAATATTAAATGATGAATTAATAAGAACTGGATGTCCAGTCAATTTTTCAAACTCGTCTAATAAGCACCAAAACCTTGGATTATATTTTTTACTAACAGCTTGAGGCCTTGCTGTTCCATCAACATGAACAACGGCTGGAATTATTGATCTAAATTCCTCATGAACTGGAAATGCCATAATCATATATGGAGAATCTGCACTAGCATCAATATATTTATAATATGCCTCCTCCTTCATTGAAGGACAAAAAGGACGCCAATTTTCTCGATGCTTTACCTCAAGATTAATTTTGTCTTTCATATTACTTATTAATGGATTGGCGAGTATAGATCTATTACCTAATGCTCTTGCACCAACCTCCATTCTATCTTGGAACCAGCCAACAATTTTTCCATCTTTAATTTTTTGAGCAACCTCAAAACAAATATTTTTACTTTTTCTATAACTTAGTTTTGATTCATTTAAAGCACGAATAATGGCATCTTCAGAGTATTCTGGGCCCCAGTATGCATGATTCATTTTTTTATTTTTTTCAATGCCATCACGGTTATTTAAAATTTGTGCAGCACCTAAAGAAACTCCATTATCTGAAGATGCAGGCTGGACATAAATATTATCAACAAATTCTTTTTCGGCAAGGCGTCCATTCATCACACAGTTCATTGCAACACCACCCGCTAAACAAAAATTTCTTGAACCTGTCTGCTTATAAAGCCAATAGGCTAGTGCGTTTACAATATTTTCAAGTCGATATTGAAGTGCAAAAGCAAGGTCCGCATATTGACTGTCTAAAGCAGACTCTTTATCTCTTGGTTTACCAAATATCTCCACAAATTCATCCGTATAACGACTTCCATATGTATGATCACCAATATATCTGAGATGAGGATTTATTTTAAATTCACCAGTATTAATATCAAATGGTATAAATTTATCGAGCTTTTCTTGTAATTTTTTTTGGTACTTTCCATAAGATGCCAGCCCCATAACTTTACCCTCATCATGATAAGCTCGAAATCCAAGAAATTCTGTAAAAGTTGCATAAAAACCTCCTAGAGTATCTGGCAATTTAAAGGATTTAATTACTTCAATCTCATTATTACCTGCATAGCAAAGAAGTGTGGAGACTTCTTCACCCGAACCATCTATTGACAATATATTCCCTTCACTAAAGCCTGAGCTAAAGAAAGCACTAGCTACATGACATTCATGGTGTTTAAAAAACTCTATCTCAGGTATTTTATGTTTTGCACTTGAAGAACCTAGACTAAGCTGTAGCTGATGCTTTATCCGATCTGGATGATATAAATTCATCAATAACTCTTCTTGCAAATTATTATATGAAGAATAGTCAGAAAATTTCTTTTTTTGAGTCAGAAAAAAAGCTTTCGTACCTTTAATATAGTTTGGAGAGTCCCAACCATAAGCAATCTTATCAACATCATCAAGATTTATTTCTGCATAATCAAGACACCATTTTGCTGACTTAATCGGAAAAGAGTTTGGAGCTGTTTTTATCCTATTAAATCTTTCCTCTTCTGCCCAAGCTATTATTTCTCCATTAATAAGAAGAGCTGCACTTGGATTTGGGCCAGGCCCAAAAATACCTAATATTACCAATGTAATCTCCTTATTACTCTTAGCATTTTAAAAACCTCACTTAAATCTATTTATCTATATCTAAAAGTTGGATTTTACCTCTCAAATCATCAATAGTCATCCAGTCAATATTATTTTCTGATGAATAAATAAAACTTGAATCAACAATCTTCCCTTCTTTAGTTGATTCATTTTTTTGAGTTTGTGTGAATGTGGCAGGAATTATTTTATAATAATCTTTATACTCATAAGTATATGGAGCATCATCGAGGCTAATCATCTGTTCATGTATTTTTTCACCTGGCCTAATACCAACAATTTTAAAATTAGCTTCTGGATTGATGGCTTTAGCTATATCAGTTACTAACATTGATGGAATTTTTTTAGTATATATCTCACCACCTTGCATACCAGCGAGTACCTCCCATACAAGACCTATACTCTCCTCTAAAGTAATCATAAAGCGCGTCATTCTTATGTCGGTAATAGGCAAAGAATCCTCTCCTTTTAGGGAAAGAAAAAGAGGTATGACGGATCCCCTTGAACCAATTACATTTCCATAACGAACAACTGAAAATAGAGTTTCATGTGTATTTGCTGCAATAAATAATTTATCAGAAGCTAGCTTAGATGCACCATAGAGGTTTATTGGATTACTTGCCTTATCTGTAGACAATGAGACTACTTTCTTTACACGGCTATTTATACAAGCATCAATAAGGTTCATTGCACCAATAATATTTGTTTTAATACACTCAGCTGGATTAGTTTCAGCAGTAGGGACAATCTTAGTTGCAGCTGCATGAACAACAAAGTCTATATCATGCATCACTTTAAAAAGATTTTGGTAGTCACGAATATCCCCAATGACAAACTTAAGCTTTGGATTGTGCTTAAATTTTAAAGCCATTTCCCACTGCTTCATTTCATCACGAGAGTAGATAATAATTTGTTTAGGATTATGGTTTTCTAATGTCATCTGAACAAATTTTTGTCCAAATGAACCAGTTCCACCAGTAACTAAAATACGCGAATCTTTCAACATAAAATCACCTCAACCCTGTTGTGAATAAAAAATAAAGCTTCATAGTTCTTCAAACTCAATAACCATACTATTTCCATATTTTCTTCTATAAATAATATTAACTTCCTCAATGATACTCGGCTTCGATTTTCCAGTTAAACTCAATATTAATTGTATATACTCAGTTATTCTAAATTGTGCATTGCCATCAACAAAAGGATCTGCCTTTGAACTCTTATCTACGATTTCAGGTTCTTTATCCAAGGCTTTTAAATATGGAAGCAAGTCTTGAAAATTAGTAATAATTTGGCCATTTTTTTTTGAAATCATACTCTCATTAACGAAACCACTTTCATCATAAAAAAAAGTTTTTTTACCCCATATTGAAGCAATAGTACCAAGACTACTCAGATGGTAGGCGTATGTAAAGTCAGATTTTAGAGCTGGAGACAAGTCTGCTCTTTCAGTATTTATTATAACTTTATCACCAAAACTAAGAATATCATCCATTAAATTCTTATCTAGCTGTTTAACAAGCATATTCATTCTTTTAGTTTTAATAACACAAGCATATGAACCCTCTCTTAATAAACTGAGAACCCCTCGATAAAAGTTGTTGATTTGGCTGTATGTCGAAAAATAATCCCAAGAAGCTACGTTGTCATAAACAGCGACAACTTTATATCCATATTTTTTTAACTTTTCAATTTCATCATCTGGTTTATTTTTCATAAAATTAATAGCATAGTCCCCAATATATCCAACATTAACTAATGATCTAAATGGACTTTTGCACTCAATATAATTAATATTTTGCCTATCACCCCATGTAAAAAAAATATCACAACATTTATACAACTCATTTAAGAAGTGAGGCATATATCCATATGACCAAGTGGCCCCTAAAGAGAAAACTTTGCTACTCCTATACCCAATTATATTTAAGAGATTAATAATTGGAGAACCTTCATAACAAGTGAAAACAACTTTTACATCTAAATCATTTATGATTTTATTTAGAAAAAAAATATCTTTAGATTTTTCAATCAAGTGAATAAAAAAAGAGAAACTCACTTTTCTTTTGGTTGATAACTCTTTATAAATTTTATAGATACCTTTAATTACTTTAAAAATTTGAAAAAAATTAACTGAGTATAGATGATTTATTTTCTGTCTTTCATTTGTATAAATTACTAATGATATTGGATCAATAATTGCATAGTCTAACTTTAATTCATCAAAGGCATGCAAGCTATTATTAATAAATGAATCTTTGAACAATGCATTTTTGCAAGGGGATGCTACTAACAAATTAAACGTTAAAGGCTCTCTGGAACTAAAAGAAAAATTAAATCTAAAAATTTTTATTAAGGTAAGTACATAAGTTCTAAATAAAAACTTCGTCTTTTTTAAATAAACATCACTAAAATCATAATATCCACTCTTAAAATTGCATAAAAGAGGAAAATTATAATACTTAACTTTCTTATAGAACCCTTCTTTTTTTACTAAATAAAAATAGTCATCGTAGTTCATTAATACTCTATCAATAGTTAAATTACCAAAAAAAACTTTTAATTCAACTATTGGATGAATCCGCTCATAAAAATATTTTTTAAATAAATAATTCTTAAGTAAATCTTGTCCAGAATAGACAAGGTCACTAATATCATCCTTCTCAATAGAAACTTGACGATACTCCTCGTAGTTGCTTGATGAATAATTAATTTCTAGATAGGTTATTTCAACATTTAAGAACCTTAAAAAGTAGTCATAGATACTATTTAAAAATTTATGTCTATATATTAAATAGACGCAACTATATTTACCGAAAACAATAAATAAAATTGTATAAAAATTTAAATAATCTACAAGTATTGATTTATTTTTCAATCTCATGCTATTAATTGTAATTTACTATTGTAATAAATAATTACTGCGAGTCGACCAAGTTTGTTTTTCTATGTCCCAAATATTTTTATTAGGCAAAACTTTGAAATCAGCTCTTGTGGGGATTAATGGTAAGATGCTGATATTAATATACATATCAACTCATAATATCTTTGTAAGTACCAACTTTTTCTATATTACCATTATCTAACTTGACAATATGAGTACATTCTTTAAGAGTAGTTAAGCGATGAGCAATAATAAGAAGAGTAAGATTCTCATCCAAATTATTAATTGAATCTATAACTGCCTTCTCAGTTAAGTCATCCAAAGCACTAGTAGCCTCATCGAAAATAATAATATCTGCTTTTTTATATAAAGCTCTAGCAATTCCAATACGCTGTCGCTGTCCTCCTGATAGCTTAACACCTCTTTCTCCAACTATAGTTTGATACTTTTCAGAGAGGGACTCAATAGTAGTGGAGATTTGTGCCTGGCTTGCAACAAGTTGTACTCGCTCAAAATCAATATCTTCCTTATCGATTCCAAACGCAATATTCTCTTTTATACTGGAATCTGATAAGAAAATATCTTGAGGCACATGTGCAATATGAGACTGCCAAGCTAGGTTATTTTGACTTGATAATATCTCACCATCAATTTCAATAGTTCCATTTGAAGGCTCTAGTAGTCCCATGATGATATCCAATAATGTACTTTTACCACTTCCTGTTGTACCAATAAATCCAACACGAGAACCTTTCTTAATATTAAGATCAATTTTTTTTAATACATAGGGTGCGTTTTGGTTATAACGAAAAAACATTTTCTTTAAATTTATATCAACATTAAAAGGAAGTGGTAAAGTTGGATACTGACCAAAATTATCTGGCATTGGTTTTTCTAAAAATTCAAGCACATCCTCTACTGATGATTTACCCCCTTGAATATTTACCCATGAAGCATAGCTTGTTTGAATCATAGGGAGTAATCGTTGCGCACCAAGTGCTAGCGCCCCTAAAGTAGGAATGGCAGTGGCAACCCCATTTGGACCCTGAACTAATATGAACGCCAAGGCAGCTATTATTACCATGCCTAAAGATTCTAAAAAATAGCGTGGCGCTCCAGCTACAAATACATTATTACCTTGAGCACGGCGAAGAGCAAGATCTGAATTCCGATATTTCCTAATATAAGTAGCTTGGTGCCCATCAATAAGAACGTCTCGTATTCCACCCAACCCTTCCTGAAGAGCTTTAATACGATTAGTAGACTCCCGAGCAATTAATAAACCTTCTTTAGCTAACTCATTACGCTTAAGAAAAATTATTGCACTATAAATAAAGGCTAAAACTCCAAATGTAACTAATGCTGCCAAAGCATCAACTACTAATAACGCACTAAAAATTGCAATAACGAGCACGAATGAATTTAAAATCAACAGAACTGGCATGATAACCGAATAAATGACTAAGTCAGTTTTGGTGGCGATTGCAGTAATTATTTCACTACTATTTTGGTTACAATGAAAAGAATAAGGCTGATAAAGTGTCCGGGTATATATTCCTATACCAATATCAGCTCCAGTTGCAAATGAAAGCCTTGTGCTTACCCAGAGAAGTAGTAAGCGCATTCCATTAGCAACAATTACTGCTACTCCAAAAACTATTGTAAGTGGAAGTAAAAGTTGAGAGGGATCAGTCAAACCAAAATATTGAATAATAGGTTGGAATGCAACATTATTAAAAATTTGCTCTGGAGCAACTAATACTGCCAAGAATGGAAGGACGGCACCAATACTAATGACTTCTGAGAATGAGCCTATTACCATAAGAATGAAAAGCAGCACAAACTGAGATTGCCGACGTTTGGTAACATTGCTCCAAAGTCTTTTTAATAAGTAAAGTATTGATAGCTCCATAATTAAATAATATCTTTTCTAAGTCGACTAAATAAAAATTGCAATCGACCAAATGGATTTTGAATGAAAGACCTTCCACCCAAATCAAATTTATTAGTTAATAAAATAACTTCTTTAGAAGGTGCACTGGAAATTTGTGTCATATATGATTCTTTAACCTTCTCAAAACTATCAAATTTATTATTAAAAATATTTTTAAAATTTTTCATATCAATAGGCTCAAAATCTAATGTAAATAAATTCCAATTTGATTCCTTCAAGTCCCTCAAAGATGCCATTTTACCTTTTGAATTTAAAAACATTATTCCATAATATGGGTCAATTATTGACCAATTGCCATTAAGTTCAAAATAAGTTAAAGCTTCAATGGATTTATTATTTTTAGTATTTAAGAAAAAAGATTTAACTCCCGCATAAACTAACATTACAGATAGCAGGTCAGAAAATTGATCCTCAGTACCCATGCGTCTTTCTATAATTGTTAGTGGATGGCTATCCACAATATCGACCTCTTTTGGAAGCTTTTGTATATTATTATTTAGCCATTTAGTTATATGAATAACTTTATCTTGATTACTTTGACTATTTTTAGTTATACGATTAATTAAAGTGTCATAATTTAAATGACGCCCATAAAAGTTATATAGTTTTAAATAAAGTGGTACTTCATACTCTGAAACTTTAAAATTAATACCTATTAACTGGGTTGAAGTTTTATTTAAAACAACTATTGAAGAGAGTAATATGAGTATTAGTAAAAAAAACAGCTTATTTTTCATTCTTAATTTCAGTGTGTCTTAGTTTAATAACGTTTTCACATACCAGTCAAGAGTTTCATCTAGCCCATCATGAATACTATGACTTGGATCATAATTAAGTAATGACTTTGCTTTACTAATGTCTGCTAAGGAGTGACGGACATCACCAATTCTAAAGTTTTGATAAATTGGGCTCTTACTTTTTAAGTCATTTAATCTTTGCTTTAAACCGACTTCAATAATTTGATGGAGTTTGTTTAGACTAGTCGAATCACCATATGCAACATTATAGATTTGGTCAGTAGCATCATCATTATCAGTAGTTGCAGCAAGCAAATTTATTTGCACGGTATTATCAATATAGCAAAAATCTCTACTTGTTTCACCATCTCCATTAATAAAAAGATCCTCATTATTTATAATTGCCGAAACCCACTTAGGTATTACAGCTGCATATGCACCATTTGGACTTTGCCTTTTACCAAAAACATTAAAATATCTAAGTCCAATAGCCTTAAATCCATAAGTTTTAGAAAAAACACTTGCGTATAGCTCGTTAACTAATTTTGTTACTGCATAGGGACTAAGAGTATTACCAGTCTTATGTTCAACCTTAGGAAGATCAGGGTGATCACCATAAGTAGAGCTGGAAGCTGCATAAACAAATCTCTTTACTTTGGCATCCTTGCTCGCAACTAAAATATTTAGAAAACCATCGATATTAGCACTATTAGTATTTATTGGATTCTCAATTGATCTCGGAACAGAACCTAATGCAGCCTGATGAAGTACATAATCAACATTATTGCATGCATCTTGACAATTTTTAAAGTTCCTGATATCTCCATCAATTAATTTAAAATTAGCCTTTAATAATTTACCAGTAAATTTTTCAGCGTCTTGAATAGCATTATCAATATTGCTTTGATAACCAGTTTCAAAATTATCCAATCCAATAATTTTTTGATTCAGAATTAAGAGTTTTTCTAAAAGATTAGAACCTATAAATCCTGCCACTCCAGTAATCAACCAAGTGCTCTGATTTTTAATTAGAAAATCTTGCAATTCTTCATATTTTGTCATTTACAGTCTTCCATCTGTTTCATTTACTTTAAGTAGGTACTTAATATCGTAAATCACGTTATCATCCTTACCAAAGGCTCTAATTTTTTCTGCCGAAAAAGCTTTAAACTCATCATGAGCAACGGCCAATATAATCGCATCATATTTACCATTAATGGGGGCATTTATTGGCTTTACTCCATATTCTTCAAAAGACTCTACTTTGTCAACCCATGGATCAAATACATCCACACTACAATTAAAGCCTTTAAATGCAGTAATTAAATCAACTACGCGAGTATTTCGAATATCAGGACAATTTTCTTTAAAAGTTAAACCCATAATTAATATTTGAGAATTATCTATGCTAATATTTTTCTTTATCATTAGATCAACCACTTGATCTACAACATAAAAACCCATATTATCGTTAATCTTTCGACCAGCGAGTATCATCTCAGGGTTATAACCAATATCAATTGCTTTCTGGGTTAAATAATATGGATCTACACCAATGCAATGCCCGCCCACTAAGCCAGGCTTGAAAGGGAGAAAATTCCATTTTGTACCTGCAGCCTCAAGAACTGATTCAGTATCAACACCTAGTTTGTTAAAGATAAGGGCTAGTTCATTAATAAGAGCAATATTTACATCTCTTTGAGTGTTTTCAATAACTTTTGCTGCTTCAGCCACTTTAATACTACTTGCACAATGTGTTCCAGCAGTAATGATCTCTTTGTAAAGTTGATCAACTTGAACTGCTATCTCTTTAGTAGAGCCAGAGGTAATCTTTTTAATAGAAGTCAATCGATGTTCTTTATCTCCAGGATTAATTCGCTCTGGGGAATAACCACAAAAAAAATCTTGATTAAATTTTAGTTTTGATTTTTCTTCAAGGATAGGGACACATATTTCTTCAGTAGCACCTGGGTATACAGTTGACTCAAATATAACAATATCCTTTTTTTTAAGATTCCTGCCAATTGTTTCACATGATTTTTTTAAAGGAAGAAGATCAGGCTTATTATTTTCATCAATTGGAGTTGGAACAGTTACAATATAAATCTCACAATCTTCGATATCGCTTGATTGAGTTGTAAAACTTAAATGAGATGCTTCATTGAGTTCTTGCTTGGAAATTTCAAGGGTAAGGTCAACACCTTTTTTTAGCTCATTAATTCTTTTCTGATTGACGTCAAAACCTATTACTTGACGCTTTTTACCAAACTCAACAGCAAGAGGAAGGCCAACATAACCAAGGCCAATTAAACAGATTTTTTTAATTTTCATTATCTGCTATAAATTAATAGTTTAAATATAAAAGTTTCCGATTAGTAGGCTTTTTTGAAAGCCAACAGGGTTTAATATCTTAATTTTTTGCTATAAATGCTTAATAAGCTAGTAAATAGTAAAAATGGAGAATTATATCTCAATACATAACTTTTTTAAAGCAGAAAAAATATTTT
>Ga0209482_1002663_pt1 | contig 10899 bp, 9 predicted proteins | sample CoawatmetaG10DNA_FD_187512 | JGI IMG/M metagenome (GOLD analysis project Ga0209482, IMG submission 187512) | Marine microbial communities from the West Antarctic Peninsula - Coastal water metaG104-DNA (SPAdes) (version 2) | ecosystem: Environmental > Aquatic > Marine > Coastal ... | reverse complement strand
TACCTAAAGGTTCATTGCCCCAGGCAAATTTATAGGCGTTTTCACCTCCTCTAGCAGCGTATTCCCATTCCGCTTCTGTGGGTAAGCGTTTCCCTACCCATTGGGCATAGGCATTGGCATCATTCCAGCTGAGATGCGTAACTGGCTGATGTTTTTCTGATGCTGTGTGCAACTTGCCCAGTGCATCAAATCGCCAGTTTATACCTTCTTTCTTTACAAAGTCTTTGCCATTGAATATAATGCCTCCACCATTTTTTTCAGCGTCGGTAATGTAGTTTGTAGCCTCCGTAAATTTCCCGAAATTCTCCAATGTAACTTCATAGATATCCATATAAAACGGATCCAGTTCAACCTCGTGGACTGGCTTCTCTATTTTCTGCCCATTCTCATCACCCATCATAAATTTTCCAGCCGGAATCAAAACCATACCCTCTGGCACTTTAGGAGTTTGACAATTTGTTAAGTAAAAAATAATACCCATCGAGGTAAGTAATCTATTTGCTTTCATGCTATAATCCATTTAGAAACATCAATCTTTGGTTTTTAATTTTTTGGTTCTTAGGTGATTTACAATTCGAGAAAGGATCCTCAATTGTATTATTGAACCAATTAAATCATCGGTTTTTTTGATTTTCAAATGACTTTCCTTGAGTGGCGACTGGTGGAGAAAATTTAAAGTTATAATCAGCATTCTATTAACCCAACCAACGGTCCTAAATTCTTTTATTATATCATATTTCGAATATCTTCCGGTCATTTTTGATTTATCTTATGATCAAAACCTTATTTTGAGGAGGGTATAACCACTCTATTCCGTGATCAGTTATTAAAGCGTTCTCCTCAATATTGACCGGAATCTTGTTGCCCCCCCATTCCTTTGCTGGAGTAAAAACTATATATTCGACTGAGATAATGGTATTCTGAGGTACCGTATAGGTAGTACGAATAGGATAAACCTCAAAAATCGAAGCACCTATTTCATGGCCTAAATTGCCTGCACCATGCATCCCAATGTTAACCTCAATTCCCTTACTTTTTCCTGGTCGTTCACTCTCCGTATAAACATAGCCAGCTTCATTGACTAAACGTTTGAGATTATCTAATTGCTCTCGTCCGGTTTTACCAGATGTAACATTACTTTGAATCAAGTTTCTTATTTTCATAGCTTCAAAAAAGGCATTATTAACATACTCAGGTACGTCCTTTTCACCTTCCTTTAAGACATAAGCAAAACGTTTGATATCAGTAAAGAAGTTATTTCTACCAATGCCCCAATCAATTTGAACAATATCACCCCGTTGAATTACATAAGCCGCTCTGCTAATCTCTACATTACTGGGGTCACTAATATAAACAGTAGGAAACCAGCCTCTTTTTAACCCTTTGGCTTTACGCTGGTTTTCCATCCACCATTGCATATCATTAATGGTTGTTTTCCCCGGTGTAATAACCTCATTCGATAAAGCCCGCTCCTCAAGTTTCCGAGTAACGTCAGCAATCTTACTAAACTCAATTATTTCACTCGCCACGCGTTCACCTCTAAAATCTGCAATAACTCCTTCCGCAGAAACCAACCTAGAGGCATAAGGCTCACCTAATTCATTTTTTAAATTAATATAATCTATATGTGAAATACCATCTGCAAGGTGCCTTCCCTCCATGGGCATCAATTCTTTCGCTGAGCTCATGTTTACACCTATCCGTTTTGGATTTCGCTTAGAAACAAATTCTCGTAAAGTACCTTGATAACCAATTATATCATAAGCGCCACATGCTTCAGACATTTCAGTCTCACCGCCAAACAATACCTTTTCGATGCCAATATTGCCTCTATCAGTAAATATAAATAGGCCATTGCCATTACTAGTTGGAGCACCAAGATCTTGAAATAAAGGCTCGGTACCCCTACCCTTATCTATGATAATCCACATATCAACATCATTTTGACGCATGGCTTTCGGCAGTATAAATTTAAATTTATCTTTTCGAATCATACATGACACTTCCCAATCGTAATAGGATTCATTATTGTAAATGCTTGATTTCTGACCAAAAGTCTCACAAGGCAGAAGTATGACAAGTATGAATAATGAATAAAAGAGTTTTTTCATTTCTTTTTTAGTTTAAAAAGGCGACCAACTTGGACCTGATCCATCCGAAATCTTCTCTACAGCATTCTGAGCAATATCAATAACTAATATCTCTGGCGCCACATTATCTGTGAAAGTTGTGAAGACGATCTTGTTATTGTCTGGTGACCAACTAGGAAACGAGTCTCCAATACTAATATCTTTTGTCAAAATTTGCTTATTTGAACCGTCAGCGTCCATTATCCAAATATCCTTATCTCCCTCTAATCCAGTGGTATAGGCTATCTTCTTTCCATCTTGAGACCAAGAGAGCCATTCGTCTAAATTAGGATTTTCGGTTAGGCGAATCAGGTTAGATCCATCCATTGCATTTACTCTATAAACCTCACCATTTCCGTCCCTTCTTGATTCAAATACAATAGCCATCCCCGATGCTACCCATTTACCAAAACCATCTGATTGAGATCCAGAATTGACTAATCTTTCCTCTTTGGTAATTAGATCAATCGTTATTATTTTAGAACCTAAAACATTATCATCTGTAATTAAAAGCCTTTTGTCATCGAAAGACCAAGCTGGTATCGCAGAAGAATGAGCTTTAATTAATCTTTGATTCGTTCCATCAGCGTTCATAGTATAAACTCCCATGTCTCCATCTCGATCTGATAAAAAAGCTATCATTGTACCATCATGAGACCAGCTTGGATACATATCCTCTGCCGTATTAGTGGTCAAACGATTAGAATTACTCCCATCTACATTCATCACAAATATCTCAAGATCTTCTTCCAAGTGGGAAACATACACAATTAGGGAAGTCTTTGAGACTTTCCCTTTCTTGAGCATTTGCCCTTCAACAGTTTTTAAATTCTTTGTTTTTCCACAACTGGTTATCAAAATAGCAATGAACGTGACACAAAAAGTTTTGAATAAATCCATAATTAATTTTTTTAACTCTTTACATCACTTGACATCCACTCACCATCAATGCACCTCATCATTCTTCCTGTTGGATTCTTATCCTTTAATGCGTCTGGAAGTCTAGGTGCTCGTACATTATCATAGCAATGCAGGGCTCCAAAGCGGACCATCGAATTAGGAATACCAACCGCAGTAAATCCAGGATGTCCGGTGGCAGGAAAGGGTCCTCCATGATTCATAGATGATACAACCGCAACACCAGTTGGCATTTTATCATTCAGCAAACGTCCCACTTTTTGCCTCAATACAGGTGCTATCTGATTATAATCACTATCATCATCACTCCCTGTATGGCTGTAAAAAGTACCTGTCAAATTACCTTCCACACTTTCAGCAACTGTTTTCATCTGCTCAGTATCTTTAGCTACTACAATCAAAGCCACAGTACCAAAGGCCTCCGTTTGCAGCGCATCGGGATTCTCTATAAATACACTTCCAGCTACTTCTAGGATAGTATCTTCAAAAGCATATCCAGGACCATTAGCCTTCTCACCTCCAGCTAAAACTTCAGCACCATTTTCTTTTAATACTTTCACTCCTTCTATTATACCTCTAAGTCCATTTTTCCCCAATAAGGTTTGTGGCTTATTGCTACTAAATAGTTTTATAACAGAATTTATAAAAGTTCTACTTTCTTCATTCTCTTGTACCACTATCAGACCCGGACTAGTACAAAACTGTCCAGCCCCCATACGGCAGGATGCATAAAACTCTTGGGCCAATTCCTGAGATCTTTCCTTTATTGCACCAGGTAATATAAAAACAGGATTTACACTTGACATTTCGAGATAAATAGGCTTACCTACCTTATCTGCCGCCTCTTTCAATTTCAATCCAGCATATTTACTACCGGTAAAACCTGTAGCACCAATCATTGGATGGGAAACCAGCTTAAAGCCATCCTCGGGTAGCACACGGTAGAGCAATTGAATCGTCGCTTTTGGAAGTCCGGTCGATTGCACAGCATCAAAAGCACACTCAGCAAAGATTTTGGTAGTTCCAGGATGTCCAGTATTCGCTTTGGCAATGACTGGATTTCCCGCGGCAATTGCAGCAGCAAAATCTCCACCTGCACAGGAATTGAAGGCATAAGGAAAATTGTTTGGACCAAATACCACTACTGCCCCCCCCAAAGGACCTAACATTGATCTAATATTGCTCCTGGTGTCAATCGTAGCGTTACACCATGACATATCTCTGGTAGCAGTGGCAGCCTGTCGCAATTGACCAACAGTGCGGGGTAATTCCACAGCGGCCAAACGTGGTTCTTTAGGTAGAGCCGTTTCCAGATGAGCTAGGTCAACTAATTCTTGAGCTCTTGCTTCAATATTATCAGCAAACTTCTCTATGAAAGTAGCTAACCGATCATTTGAAATCTTTCTCAATTTAAGTGCTGCTATCTTACCTGCCTTTATTACGCGTTCTACATCATCACTGTTAGAGACCGGGTATATTGGTGGTAAATCTGCTTTTTCAGCTGGGTTAACTGCTCTAAATGTATTTTCGGGATTCTCAGGGATCTCCCACTTTCCATTTATTAATACTGCTTCCATTGACATCTCTATCTCTTTAAAGGTTATTATCTATCTCTTGTTCTATGAATACTCGGAGTTGACATATTATTTCAAATGCGCAGCACCAAGCATACTTCTTAGGTATTATTTCACTTAGTTTATAATGACAAGTAATATTGTCGGTACGGTATCGTTCTTTGATATCCATTACTTTATCAAATGAAATTTCATCTGCCTTCCTCCTAGGAAAACTAGTTTATCTTTAGTGAAGGCAATGGTTTGTTCTAAGACAATTCTTACCAATTGATCGCCCCATTCAGACACGACCGTCTTTGTATCCAATTCCATCGCATAAACGGTATTATTATAGACTGGCCCACCTCTGTCAGATGATAATTCCTCTCCATTTTCACCATCTCCCATATCTGGACCTATTACATATCGGGTCCCAGTATAAAATGCTCCATGTAAAGAATATCGTTTCAAAAAATGAGGTATTGGATGGCTATAAATAGAGGCCATAAGACCTTCAGCTTTAGCCTTCCTCAATGCGGAATTAACAATTTGATCTGATTTGCGACCATGGGAAAATTCAGATGCAAAAAGGTCTTGAAGTCGATTTGTATTTCTAATAGCCTGAATTAACCCTTCTGGGGGTTCAGTTTCACCTTCCATTAAAACATAAGCTACCTGCTGGGTATCCGTTCCTAAGCCTAAATAGTCAATACCTGTATCGCAAGACAGTATGTCACCTCTTCGAATTATTGTATTATAACCATTCCGTGGTGGAATATCAATCCTAAAATGCTCGTCACCTTCAGCGTATTTTATCCTTTCCGATTTACTACGTTGAACGGTAATCGTTGGATGATCACTTGTCAATAAACCAAGATCTCGATACCGCTGTCTGATCCACCAATTCAACTCATCTGTGGTAGTTACATCGGGAATGATCACTTTATTAGAAAAGGCTTCTGCAATAATCTCATGAGCTACACGGGCAACATGTTGGAAAATTACCATTTCCTCATTGCTTCTTATCTGCAAAAATGAAGTCACAATGGGATCCGAAGAAATAAATTTCTTTTGAAATTTATTTCTTGTTTTCTGACTAAGCTCTTCACTAATACCAATTTTAGAGGGATTATAGGATGTAATAATACTTTCAACTTCATCAAAGTCAGCTACCCATCTCTCTATGCCTTCATTTTTTCCTTTATCATAAAAAATAAGTACTTCACTTCTATCAAAAATCAACCCTTCATTATTACCCTCAGCTAATGAAACATAAAGTATATACTCTTCTCTAGAAACCATCCACATATCTACCCCTGCACGTCTCATCACCTCTGGTATCACCGTTTGCTGACGAATACGCAATTGCCTCTCCATGACTTTGGCTTCTTGCCAAACGGGTAAAATATTATTGATTTCACCAATGGGAACAAAGGAATTTTGAGCAATAGAGCTCATCCCAGTCAACATCAAAAGCACGATAGAAATGTATTTTATCATCTAATCGGTTATTTTATCAATATGAGGTCTTTTTGAGGTGGTGATAGGTACTCGACTCCACTTTCCCTGACAATAGCCTGTTCATGGTTCCAAAAAAGAAGATACTGGTCTTTACCTTCCGGCCCTGGGGATGGCATATAAAAGAAATATTCCAGTACAAAATGATGGTTATCAGCCAATGGCACATCTAATACCCAATCGGGACCATAAGAGCCAATTCTAGGACCTAGATAAATATCATGCTTGTACCCGGTGGCACCCATTCCCTTACCATGATGATCAACTGAAAGGATGGTCTTGTTGGGATCATATCCACTGGAATAGGCAGGAAAATCATTTTTCTGTGGAAACATATGCATTTGGAATGCTTCTACCTCGACATCCATTTTTTTCAGTCTCTCAGTGTAATCTTTCACTATTTCCCTTGAGGTTCTGTCAGCTCTAATAGTTTCGGCAAAAACTTTATCAATCTTCAGGTATTCTTTCCATAATTTTTGTATATCAGCGGGAGGCTCTTTCTCACCCTCTCGAAGTACATAAGCAAACAGTCCTTGCGAGGTAGCTGCTATAATATCTCCGCCCTGAACCACCGTTTTTTCCCAACCAGCGCTCCTACCTCTTTGTGAAAGGCCAGTACTCATCCGGCGAAAGGCTACTACATAAGCTTCCTCTGAGCCTACTCCTACTTGTCCCCCACTTTCAATAGGAGTTTTACCTGGTTCAATTGCATCAAAAACTTGTGCAACTAACTTCAGTTCATCCTTACGCATTTTCTTAAGCATCTTTACTTCACTAGGAACTGGTGTAACCTGGTAATCCATGGTCAAGTATTCGGAAGAAACGATCCTACTGGCATATTTTTCACCCAGCTCCGATACTAACAGACGATAATCTGTCAGGGAAATACCGTCATTTATCTCTTGCTCCGTTGCCCATGGCCCCAATACTTCTCTATAATTTACTGCTATGACCTTGGGATCTCTAGCATCGACAAATTCCCTCAATCCTTTGAAGCGATAATCGTATTCGGTCATGGGATCAGCGATGGGTTCCACCACGAATACGGGCGCTCCAATAATGTCATATGCACCTGATTTCTCCAAGTAGTTACTATCCTGACTCCGCCATCCTCGTTGAGAATTCCCCCACCTTCGACCAACTATCGCTCTTTCTATTCGATCCCCACCACGATCAGTAAATACAAATACTCCTGATGCCGAACCCAGATCATATTTGCCAAATGGATCTTCAATGGGCTCCCGCATTATATGAACCCACATATCTACCTTTCGATCCCGCATAATCTTAGGTAGTACAAGATCAAATTTTTCTCGCCGGATTTGATTCTTCCATTGATCTGCACTCATCTTTTCCAATACCTCCTGAGAGGGAAGTTTGGACTGTGCTGCTATTTCATCTCCACAGATTGCTAAAAAGAGAAAAAGAGTTGAGCTAAAAAGTAGGTTATGTTTCATAATAACTGAATTTTATAATTTGAATTATTTAATGAATTAGGTATACCTTTTCGTTTGGTGGCTGAATCCACTCCACACCAAGATTAGTCACAGCCTGAACATTGGAGATATTTATTGATAGTGGCTGCTCCCTTCCCGGCACATGGGTATGAACCATGTACTCAAAAGCAAAAATGTGATTTTCCTTGATTACCAAATGATCTCGATCACGCCTGAAAGGGGCCATAGAAGCTCCTACGGTAATGAGTTCTCCGTTATTATTGCCTTGAACATGAAGGTCTACTGAAAAACCAGATTTATCTGTATTTGCCAGTGCATTACGTATGATTTCCCGATCCTTACTTCCCGTATCAGTGAAGGGGGTATAAATGTATCCTTCATCCTGCATGGACTTAATCATAGCGGCCAAAACATCACCGGATTTTTTTCCAACCTGAACCATTGATCGCATAATCCATTGACCTCTAATTGCCTGATCGTATGCGTATTGCAAGGCTTCGGGCATCTCTGTTTCTCCCTCCTGCAAAATATAACCATAGTATTTAGTATCTTCTGAAAACCTCGTATGCCCGAAATTCATCCAATTGCTTACTCCATTTACATAAAATAGATCACCCCGCTGGAGAGTATAATCAGGATTACCAAGATTTTTCATACCTGTGCTTTCTGAATAAAGCAGACTGCTATGCGGTAGCTCACCTATGCTAGTCATTCCCGGTCGAATTTCAGCTAGTATCTTCATAGTATTTTGACGGGCAACTTCTAGTGTATTGGCCTGAATCACAATTTCCCTAAGTAATCTTCTTGACCGAAAATCAGTTATGAGGTTTTCCGCAGATATGATTCGCTCTGAGTATTTGTTCCCAATAATTTTTTTCAATAACTCAAATTGGGTGTGAGAAATACCGTCAGCCACCGCAAGCCATTCTGAATAATTAACAGCAATAGTTTTTGGATCCTTATCTGCTATATATTGACCTATTTCGTCAAAAATAGAGATTTTGACATTAAATGGATCATATGCTCCAAAAGCCCTAGAGACTTCCTCTGAACCAGAATGATCTATTTTTTCTACTCCTCCACTACCAGTAAATACTCCACCAAACATAGCCCGCTCGATTTTTCCTCCAGTATCAGTCAAAATCAAAAAACCATCAATAATACCAAATTCATACTCAAGCGGGTTTGGATCTCCATGGCGACCCGTATGAATCCACATATCAATCTTATTATCTCGCATAGCTTGCGGAAGTACTAGGTCCATTTTATCATTTCTTATTAACTTCAATACCACATTCTGATCTGCAGTGTATACTTCTGTCTGAGCCGTGATTTGTAATGATAAAAGAATCATAAACAGTATTATTATCCCTTTCCAAACCCCATGAATCTTTTCAAATATTTTCATTATATGATTATTTAATGTTACCCATTTTTACATTTTAAAACAGATATTTCAATTTGTTCTATTCTTGTTTTTTTAAATCTTCTTCCCAATCCATTGCTTTAAAAAATGCTTCCCGATTTGGAAATAAAAAGCTCAGGATATGAAAAAGCTCAGGATCTAAGTAAGGGAGATTCTCTGGTGTAAGTGCTTTTCCCTCAAAGGATCTCCGGCCATGAACTCCATAATAAATGTCCAAGCCATATGCCAAATACTCATCTGGATAATCTTCTACAGGTAATCCATCCTGAGGACGGTAAAACCCACGCTTGACCGCTATCTTGGCGGCAGCCTCTATTTGTTCTTGAATCTCAGGATAAGCTTTCATAATTCCTCCACGGTGTATCATATGAGTAATCTCCTCGACAGAGGCATCGCGACGAAGATTAGAAGGTCCGCCTAATCGGAGATAATCAGGTATGATCTCCTCATCTTCTAAATCTTGGGTTCTTATCCCTAACTCTCTACTAAACATATAAAAATCAATAGCTGTATTTCTTTCTTCAAAGGTTTTAAACAACGTCATTCCTGACTGTGATTTCTTCATCTGTGCTGTGATTTCACCTGAGCCACTTCTATCCTTTAGAAGTAGTGCATTGGCCACATTGGCTGCGTAATCAATTTTTTCTTTATCAACAGTTGCTGTCGCATAAAACAACATTCCACCGGCTTCCCTTCGCTGCGTAAAAATGTCCAATGCATTCTCAATCTTTGGTTCATTCTTTTTCGCGATGATGATGAGCACTTGCTCCATAAATCCATCCTCATTGGTTGCTCTGACTTCGGCATAGTAATTAGCCGGAATCATAGTTGGCTTTTTTATCAGCCGGATCTTGGCCGTATTAGAATCAATCTCTACGATCTCAGTCGCATCAAGTTGACCCTCCCTTAGATAGTTCCTTCGATCCCCCCCAGGAATGGGCTTAACTAAAGTCCAGATAATACGTTTGTCATTCGGTTCAACTAATCCGATTTGCCCAATGATCGCTCTAATTTTCGTATCCTTTGTGACTAGAAATCGATCAAATTCATCAGTAACTATAGGTTTCTGAGCTAGAACTACTCCTGCACAGCAACTAAGAATTAAAAATATTACAAAAATCTGTTTTAATTTTTTCTTCATGAGTTGCTGTTTTTTAAGGTCATATGTTCAGCTAACTTCACCGCTAGTGCTGAAACTGTGAGTGTAGGGTTGGCCGCCGCAATACTTGGAAAAACAGCATTAGAACATACATAAAGATTATCTGTGTTATGAATTCGAAGATGAGCATCAACCACCCCTTCGGCTTCTCTGTGGCTCATTCGACAGGTTCCTGATGCATGGGCTCCATCAGGGTCTAAAACGCCCATTTGAATACTGTTTGCTTTACAACCAGCCATCTTTAATATCTTCACAAAAGTATCTGCGTGTTCCTGTCTCGTTTTTACGGTTATCTCCTTAATTTCGAAAACCATTTTTGTAGTCGGCAGTCCATGCCTTGTTTTACCTTTACCTAGCCTGATCCGGTTGGCTGGACTTTCATACATTTCCATTTCACCTCCAATTGAAATATTGGCCTCCGCACTCATTTTTTCATCAATATCAGCCCGAGACATATTGGAAAGAATTCCTCGCTCAATAGTAGTGTCCGAACCTATCTTTGGGGAAAACCACATTTTGCCTTTAGACTGATACTCTGGTGAATCAAAATGTCTGCTCAAAAGTGAAGTAAAACCTAGTTCTGAGTTAAATTTATTCGGGTTTCCTGATCGAACGCCCTCAGCGAACATCAAAGGATGACCTACCAAATGCCTACCAAGATGGTCTGAATGATTACCGATACCCGTCTGCCAATCTCTGTTCGCCGAGGCAAGTAGAAGTTTAGCTGATTCAATAGTGC
>Ga0209482_1002656_pt1 | contig 10913 bp, 4 predicted proteins | sample CoawatmetaG10DNA_FD_187512 | JGI IMG/M metagenome (GOLD analysis project Ga0209482, IMG submission 187512) | Marine microbial communities from the West Antarctic Peninsula - Coastal water metaG104-DNA (SPAdes) (version 2) | ecosystem: Environmental > Aquatic > Marine > Coastal ... | reverse complement strand
TTACAATACAAGTTACTGGAACTAATTCTGGAGCATCCACTACCTTTGAAGGAAATTACGCTTTAAAAGCAAATGATAAAAGTGATGTATTGAAATTCTCATATATAGGTTTTGAATCTCAAAATATCACTATTTCTGATCAAAGTATAGTGAATGTTATCATGCTAGAGAGTTTGGAGTCTTTAGATGAAGTACAGGTCGTAGCTTTTCAAAAACAAAAGAAAAATAGTGTAATTGGATCTATAAACACCATAAATCCATCTGAATTAAAAATCCCATCATCTAATCTTACGAATTCTTTAGCTGGAAGAATGGCGGGTATGATTTCTTATCAAACCTCAGGTGAACCTGGAGCAGATAATGCCCAGTTTTTTATTAGAGGCGTGACTTCTTTCGGTTATGCGAATAATCCACTAATTCTAATTGATGGACTAGAAGTGTCAACTGATGATCTAGCACGAATGGAGCCTGATAATATTGCTAGTTTTTCTATAATGAAAGATGCCACCGCTACTGCTTTGTATGGAGCAAGGGGAGCTAATGGTGTTATATTAGTCACAACTAAAGAAGGTAAAAAAGGGAAAGCTAAAGTTTCCTTTAGGTATGAAAATTCTTTTTCTTCCCCTACTCAGACAAATGATTTTCTTTCCGGGGTTGACTATATGAATTTGTATAATCAAGCAACTAGATCTAGAGATCCATCGGCTCCTTTATTATATTCAATTAATAAAATTTATGGGACTGCTAATTCTACAGATCAGAACATTTATCCTAATGTGAATTGGTACGATGAGTTATTTAAAGACTATACTTTGAATCGTAAAGCTAATCTTAATGTAAATGGAGGTGGAGAAGTTGCTCAATACTACTTATCTATTTCTCAAAGTAATGATACTGGTTTACTTAAAGTAGACCCTTTAAACAATTTTAATAATAATATAGATATTAATAGATCAAACCTTAGAGCTAACATTAATATTAACTTATCAGAGTCAACTAAAATAGCTGTAAAGTTTTCTTCATTATTTGAAAGATATAATGGTCCAAGTAGTGGGGCTAATGACATCTTTGGAAGTGTAATGCAAGCAAACCCCGTTAATTTTCCAAAGTATTATCAGTATGAAAATAATTTAGGTTTTAACCATACTTTGTTTGGGAATAAAGGAAATGGAGGGTTTCCAAATCCTTATGCTGATATGGTTAAAGGTTACAAAGATAGATTTACTAATACAATTTTATCTCAAGTACAGTTAGAGCAAGATTTAGGTTTTATAACAGAAGGTCTAAAATTTAGAGGTATGGCCTCTGTAAGGACTTATGCTGAAAATGAAAACTCCAGGAGCTATACTCCTTTTTATTATGGAATGGCAGAGGTAGAAACTGAAGAAGGATTACTTAATTATTTATACCAGATTCAAGAAGGGACGGAATATTTAAACAGTCCATCTATAAATAATTATAGTAACAGTAATTTTTATTATGAATTCACTACAGAGTATAATAGAATATTTGAAGAAAAGCACGAGGTTGGAGGATTGTTGGTGTTTAATTTTAGTGAATCTTTAAATACTATAAGTGGAAGTAGTGATTTCGCATCACTTCCATCTAGAAATATGGGTATTTCAGGTAGGTTTTCCTACAACTATGATGCTAGATATTTTACTGAATTTAATTTTGGGTACAACGGCTCTGAGAAGTTTGCTGAAGACAATAGATATGGATTTTTTCCATCTGTAGGTTTTGGTTGGATTGTATCTAATGAAAACTGGTTTGAAGAGATGGATTCAAGTATAACTCTTTTAAAGCTTAAAATTACTCATGGTAAGGTTGGTAATGACGGAATATCAAGTGCTAATGACAGGTTTTTTTATCTTTCTGATGTAAACCTTAATGATGGAGGGACTTCCTACTCATGGGGTTTAGATTATAGCAACTATAGTAATGGTTATTTGATTTATAGATACTCCAACCCTAATGTTACTTGGGAGGTTGCCGAAAAATCAAATTTTGGTTTAGAACTAGAGGTTAATAAAGCGCTAAACGTACAAGTAGATTATTTTAAAGAGCATAGGACTCAAATTTATATGCAAAGAGATTATATTCCTGAGTCCATGGGACTAACAACAGGTATAAGTAGTAATCTTGGAGAAGTGAAATCAAAGGGGGTAGATGCTTCAATTAATTATAATCAAGCATTTTCATCTGGTTTATATATTTCAGGTAGAGCTAATTTCACCTATGCAACTAATGAAGTGCTAGTAAATGGTGAACCAAATTACGACTTTGATAACTTAAGTAGAATTGGACATCCTGTAAATCAACCTTTTGGACTTATAGCAGAAAGACTATTTATAGATGCTGAGGACATTACTAATTCACCCGAACAATTTAATGGATTTTCATCCTCATCAAATGCATATCTGCCAGGGGATATTAAATATACTGATTTAAATGGTGATGGAGTTGTTAATGAAAATGATATGACTGCAATAGGATCTCCTCAAGTTCCTGAAATAATATATGGATTTGGTATTTCTGCTGGTTATAGAGATTTTGATTTATCTATTTTCATGCAAGGAGCAGCAAAAGTATCCTTTTTCATAAATCCAAATGATATATCTCCTTTTGTAAATGAAAGAAATGCTCTAAGTGTAATAGCAGATAATTATTGGTCTGAAAACAATCCTAATCCAAATGCTTTTTGGCCTAGATTATCTACATATGCCATAAGCAATAATCAACAACAATCCACTTGGTGGCAAAGAGAAGGAGATTTTCTTAGACTAAAAAATGTAGAATTTGGATATACTATTCCTGAAAAAAATAGTGGAATATTAAGTGGCTTAAATACTAGAATTTATTTTACTGGTTTAAATTTACTAACGTTTAGTAAGTTTGATCTTTGGGATACTGAAATGGGTGGTAATGGCTTAGGCTATCCACCACAAAAAATATATAACTTAGGATTACAAGTTAAATTTTAAGATAAAAAATATGAAAAAAAATATTATATACTTAGCGTTTATTTCATTTACGTTTTTTAGCTGCGATGAATATTTAGATATTGTTCCTGATCAAACTCAAGAATTAGACCTATTATTTGACAGACAAGAATCAGCATATACTGCTCTTGCTACATGTTATAGCTATTTACCTAAAAATGATGATATTTATAGTTCTTATGTCACTGCTACAGATGCTTTAGCAACTCCAATATCTAAAGAAACACCTGGGATAAGATTAATGAAAGGATTACAGTCATCATCTGATCCACTTTTGAGTTATTGGTCAGGCTATGAGCGTCATGGTTCTCTATGGAGAGGGATTCGAAGTTGTAATATATTAATTGAGAATATGGACAACGTAGTTGATATGACACAAGAAGAAAAGGATTCTTGGAAGGCTGAAGCTCAATTCTTAAAAGCCTTCTATCATTTTACTCTTTTAAAATATTATGGCCCTATTCCAATTATGGATGAAAATCTTCCTATCTCTGCAAATGATGAAGAAGTTAGGGTGAAAAGAAACACAATTGATGAATGTATTACATTCATAACAGAGACTATCGATTCTGCTATTACTAATCTTCCGCTTAGAGTACTCAATAATAATGATTTAGGTAGAATTGATCAAGTAATTGCAAAATCTATAAAGTCAAGAGTTTTATTATTTTCTGCGAGTCCACTTTTTAATGGTAATAGTGAGTTTTATTCTGGCTTTGTAAATGATCAAGGAGAGCATTTTTTCAATCAAAATTATGATCCAAATAAATGGGAGTTAGCTATGGAAGCTTCTTTAGACGCTCTTAACACTGCTACCGCTCAAGGAGCAAGTTTATACCAGTTTATAGATACTCCACCAACTTTTGATACTGAAAATTATGAATTCGAAATAGTTAGTAAACAGTACGACATTAGGTATTCAATAGTAGACAGATGGAATAATGAATTACTTTGGGGACATTCAGACCCTGTTGGTACTAACTGGTGGCAATTGCAAGCAGGATCTTTAATGAAAAGCCCAACATCTTCCTCTGTTGAAGCAGCATGGCAATGGATAGCACCAACCTTAAGTTCAGTTGAGATGTTTTATACAAAAAATGGACTTCCAATAAATGAAGATCTTACTTTTGATTATAATAACAGGTACAATGTTTCTACTATCTCTAGCTCACAAAATCCTTATGCACAATTTGCTCAAAGAACAGCAAACTTACATTTAAATAGAGAGCCAAGGTTTTATGCTAATATCGGATTTGATAGAGGTTACAATAGAACTTGGGGTAGCTTATGGAATTTAAAAATGAGAAAAGGTGAAACTCACGGTAGGATAGCTAATACTAGTGATTATTTAATCACTGGCTACGCACTTAAAAAAATAGTCCATCCTGACTCAGAAGGAGATAGTTATGATAAAATTGTTCAATACTCTTGGCCTATAGTTAGGTTAGCAGAGTTGTATTTAAATTATGCTGAAGCAGCTAACGAGGTTAATGGTCCTACACAAGAAGTTTACTCAATGTTAAATGCTATAAGAGAAAGAGCAGGTATTAAAACTGTTGAAGAGGCTTGGAGTGATGCAACTATAGCAGCAACAGTCAATAAGCATACAACAAAAGATGGTTTAAGAGATATTATACAGCACGAAAGGTTAATTGAATTAGCTTTTGAAGGACATAGGTATAATGATCTGAGAAGGTGGAAAATAGCAGAAAATTATTTAAACTCAACTGTGAAAGGTTGGTCTGTTGATGAGACTAGTGAGAATGGATTTTACACACTTAGAGATGTAGGAAGCAGATCATTTAGTAGCCCTCGTGATTATTTACATCCAATTAGCATTGACGAACTTACTATAAATACTAATTTAATTCAAAATCCAGGTTGGTAAAAATTAAATAATATGAAAAAATCATTAAAAAAAATTATTTCCGTATTCACAATACTATTAATTACAGTTTCTTGTCAAGATACCGAAAGTGGAGATGTTACAGCTCCTGGAAAATTAATTGTCGAGACTATTACTCCTACAAATGGTGGAGGGATTATTTCATATACTTTGCCTGATGATAGTGATATTTTATTTGTAAGAGCAGAATATACAAACACTCTTGGCGAAGATGTGTTTAGAGTATCAAGTGTTCACAATAATGAAGTTGAGATTTCAGGACTAAATCAGACCACTCCAATAGAAGTTAATTTATTTGTTGTCGATAATAATGATAATAAATCAGAGCCAACTACTGCCGAATTTGTTCCTTTAGAATCATTTATTTATTTAGTACAAGAAAGTATCGAATTTTCTGCTGATCTGGGTGGTGTTAGAGTTTCTTGGGAAAACATAGAGTCTAAAACAGTTTATGTGTATGTACATATTCAAAATGGCGAAGATGAGGAAATTAGAATATTATCATCAAACAGTCCTTTGGAGAATAGATTTATTAGAGGTTTAGAAGCAACCGAACTTACTTTTTTAACTAAAGTTGCAGATTTTGATGGAAATGTCACTGACCTTGAAGAAAAAGGTGTGTATTCTCCTTTATTTGAAGAGGTTATTGATAAATCAACTTGGAGTTTAGTATCAAATCAATCGATTAATGGAAATGCATGGGAAGGTTCTACAGTTAATTTTTGGGATGATATAGTTGATACTACTCAAACAGATAGTGATAATAGCTATTTTATCATCTGGAGAGATCAAAATGGAGGCACATTAAATTGGCCATTAGATATAGTTGTGAATCTTAATAAAAATGTAAAAATCAATCGTCTAAAAGTCTGGCAAAGAGCATTTTGGTATAATGGTCCATCACCCACTACAGCCTATTATTATCAAGAAGAAAACATGAAATCATTTGACCTGTTTGCTAGTAACAACGGACAAGAATGGACACTTCTAGGTCAGTATGACATAGGGAATCCTATGGACGCTGATGGCAATATTCCTAGTGATGCTATGGAATCAGCTGCAAATGGACATGATTTTGAATTAGATGGTGTTTCTGAGTCATTTAATTATTTAAAAATATCAATCACTTCAAATTATGGTAGTGATACATATTGTCATGGATCTGAAATAACACTTTACGGTTTAGATAATTTAGATTAATGAAAAAAATTACATTATTATTTTTAATACTTATTTGTTCATCTGTATTTAGTCAAAACTTAAGAAGATTAAATAAAGATATTGTAGATGAAAACAATAATGAGGTTATTCTTCGTGCTGCAGGACTTGGCGGTTGGATGCTACAAGAACCCTATATGTTCAATTATTCTTCTGGAGCAAATACTCAACATGAGTTCAAGGAAAAACTTACTAATCTAGTCGGAACCGATAATACAGAATTATTTTTTGAATCATGGTTGGATAATTTTGTTACTGAGCAAGATGTAGATTCAATAGCTAGCTGGGGTTTTAACAGCATTCGTTTACCTATGCATTACGAACTTTTTACTCTTTCTATTCAAGAAGAGCCAGTTGCTGGAGAAAACACATGGCTTAATAAAGGCTTTGAAATGATTGATGATCTTTTAAGTTGGTGTGAAGCAAATGAATTATATCTAATACTAGATCTACATGCTGCACCTGGTGGACAAGGTTATGATGCTGCTATCTCTGATTATAACTCTGCTTTTCCTTCTTTATGGGAAAGTGTAGAAAATAAAAATAAAACTATTGCTCTTTGGCAGCAGTTAGCTATAAGATACAGTGATGAACCTTGGATAGGAGGTTATGACTTACTTAACGAAACTAATTGGGAATTAGGTAATAATGAACTAAGAAATTTTTACATACAAGTAACAGATGCAATTAGAGAGTATGATAATGAGCATATTATTTTTATTGAAGGTAATTGGTTTGCAAATGACTTTTCTGGTTTAACCCCTCCTTGGGATGACAACTTAGTGTATAGCTTTCATAAATATTGGAGCTATAACGATACTGAATCAATTCAATGGGTTTTGGATATAAGAAATCAAAACAATGTTCCATTATGGATGGGTGAGTCAGGTGAAAATTCAAATTTATGGTTTACCGATGCTATACGTTTGTTTGAAGAAAATGAAATTGGATGGGCATGGTGGCCATGGAAAAAAACAGAATCAATTAATTCTTCATTATCTATTTCATCAAACTCAAACTTTCAATCTGTCATTAATTATTTTGAAAATCAGCAGAACCAACCAACTGTTGAAAATGCAATGCTAGGGTTAATGCAGTTTAGTAATGATTCTCGTATTGAAAACACTCATTACAATAGAGATGTTATAGACGCTATGATGAGACAGCCTCATACTGATGAAACAGTTGCTTACTCAGATAATGCAATACCTGGCGTAATACATCTAACTAATTATGATTTAGGCCCTGAACAACACGCCTATTCTGATGCTGTCAGTGGAACTTATCAAGTATCCACAGGTGAGTATTCTACATGGAACAACGGTTGGAGCTACAGAAACGATGGTGTAGATATTCAAGAATCAACAGATGGCGAAAGTAATGGATACCACGTTGGCTGGGTGGAAGAGGGAGAATGGCTAGTTTACACAGTGAATGTAGAAGAGTCGGGTTTTTATGATATTGTAACTAGGTATTCTTCTGAGCAATCTGGGGGAAAAATTAGTTTATTTTCAAATGATTTAGAAATAACAGATCAAATCACTCTTTATAATAGTGGCAGTTATACAAGTTTTATAAATAGGCTTACAACTAATATATATTTAAATGAAGGTGTTCAAAAATTAAAATTAGAAATCGAAGGGAGTATATCATTTAATTTAAGCAAATTAGAATTTTTTGATGCAACTGATCAGACTCCTGAGTTTGAGATATTATTAGCAAACACACTAGAAGATGAAAAATCCATTAAAATTGTACTTACACACCCTTTAATAACTCAAGAGCTCGATTTAGACCTGTTTGATTTAAAATTGAATGGAGAATCTACTGAAATTTCATCTGTTGATATTGACTCTAATAATAGTCAAGTAATTAATGTTATTACTGAGAACTACATGTCATTTCAAGATGAAATTACCATAAGCTACAACGGTGAAGGATTGATTTCTGAGTATGACGAATATTTGTATAATTTTGAAGATTACCCAGTTGAAAACAATTTATCTACAAGACTTTTAATACCTGGTAAAATACAAGCTGAAGATTTTTATTATCAAGAAGGGTTAGAAACTGAAGAGACAAGCGATACTTTTGGAGGCTTAAATATTGGTTACACAGACGTTGGAGATTTTGCAGACTATTTAGTTGCTATTAATGATAGTGGCGACTACACAATTAGTTTAAGGGTTGCTTCTGAAGGATCTGGCTCCTTACAACTAGAGCTAATAAATGATAACTCAACAGAGAATATAGGTATTATATCCACACCTTCAACTGGTGGTTGGCAAGATTGGCAAACAGTTTCATTTACAGCTTATTTACCCGAAGGTCTTTATACGCTAAGAATGAGGGTATTACAATCTCCTTTTAACCTTAATTGGATGGATTTTGTATCAACTGATGGAAACAATAATACCAACGAAGAATTAGTAGAATTTTTATCTTCTGGAATTTGGAGAATTCAAGCAGAAGTTGATAACTACAGAGGAGTTGGTCCAGGTAGTGTTTACACGGCTGAATGGTGGTCAGCTGAGGCCTCAAGTGAATCTAATACAGGTCTTTATGATGATAGGTGGTCATTTAGTGAAACGGGAGTGTTGTCTGTCAACACAGGTGAAGATGGTAGTATCTTCGGTAAAAAACCTGAAATAGATGCTGCTTTTGATCCAAATGGTAATGATTCGTATGATGCAGATAATGAGTTTAATGAGTATTTTAATTACCCTTTAACAAACCATACAGATCAATATATAGTCAGTAATGTTGGGGATAATGAAGAAACAATTACATTTAACAGTTATGGAAATTTAGGATTTTACACCGCACTAAATAGTCAGACTTATCAAATTATTTCAAGAACAGATAACACAATGAGTGTTAGAAATGTTGGTTCAGAGGGCAATTCTTGGTATAGTATTTTAACTACGGATGACCAACTATCTACAGTTGAATTAAATAATTTACTTGTTAGTATATTCCCTAACCCAACAAATACAGATTTTATATATATAAAATCATCAATAGCAGGTTATAAAAATATCGAACTATTTGATATTAACGGCAGAAAAATAATTCAAACTAAACTAAGTGGTGATAAGTTAAATACTGGTAAATTAAATAGTGGTATATACTTACTTAAAATTATGATTAATGGCCGAGTTAGTTTCTCAAAAATAATAGTTAACTAATAGCTGTAATTATTAATATATAATCTATGAATGAAATAAGAGTTTTTTCCCCTGCAACCGTGTCAAATGTTGCTTGTGGCTTTGATGTGTTGGGTTTTCCTCTAGAAAGTGTAGGTGATGAAATGGTAGTAAGAAAGACTACAAAAAAAGGTCTAGTAATTACTAAGATTGAAGGTTTTGAATTGCCTTTTGAGATTAGTAAAAATGTTGCATCTGTTTCTGCTCAAGCACTTATTGATTGTATAAATCCAGATTGTGGTTTTGAAATCGAAATTTATAAAAAAATTAAGCCAGGAAGTGGCATAGGCAGTAGTGGTGCTAGCGCTACATCTAGTGTTTATGCTATAAACGAATTATTAGGAAGACCATTTAATAAACTTGAGCTAACAAACTTTGCTATGAAAGGAGAGTTTATAGCTAGTAATTCTGAGCATGCTGATAATATTGCACCAGCTATTTTTGGAGGTTTTAATTTGGTTAAAAGCTTACACCCTCTTCAAGTTTTACAATTACCAACTCCTAAAGATTTATATGTTGTAATTATACATCCTCAAATTGAAATAAAAACTTCTGAATCAAGAGGTATTTTACCCAAAACGGTTTCTCTTTCTGATGCTACAAAGCAGTTGTCTGAACTAGGAGGGTTGGTTCATGCTTTACACACTAGCGATTACGAGCTAATGAAAAATTCATTAAATGATCATCTTATTGAAAAACACAGAAGTAAGTTAATTCCACATTTTGATGAATTACAATCTAAATCTATTGCTGCAGGAGCTATCGGTTGTTCAATTTCTGGTTCAGGACCATCTGTTTTTGCGTTAACCAGAGGAAAAGATATGGCTATTAATGTTGAATCGATATTTAAATCTGTCTATTCAAAATCAAATATTAATTTTGCTACTTACGTGTCAAAAATTAGTTCTAATGGAGTAGTAACAATCTAAAATTAAAAACTTATGAATTATTATAGCCTCAATAAAAAATCCAAAAATGTTTCCTTTAAGGAAGCCTTAATAAGAGGTTTAGCACCAGATAAAGGATTGTACTTTCCAGAAAAAATAATGAAACTCCCTAATAGTTTTATTAATAACTTAAAAGATTTTTCAAATGAAGAGATTGCTTATGAATGTATTAAGCAATTCGTTGGAGAAGACATTCCTGAATCAGATTTACGTAAAATAATTAGCGATGTACTTTCATTTGATTTTCCTTTAGTAAAGTTAAATAGTCAAATCTCATTTCTTGAGCTATTTCACGGTCCAACTATGGCTTTTAAGGATGTTGGTGCTAGGTTTATGTCTAGGTGTCTTGCTTATTTTTTAAGTAATCAAGAAGAAAACAAACCTGTAACTGTATTGGTAGCTACTTCTGGTGATACTGGCGGGGCTGTTGCTAGTGGTTTTTATAAAGTAAAAGGGATAAAAGTAGTAATACTATATCCTAAAGGAAAAGTCTCTAATGTCCAAGAAAAACAATTAACAACACTTGGCGAAAATATAACAGCTTTAGAAATTGATGGAACTTTTGATGATTGTCAAGCGATGGTTAAAACAGCTTTTTTAGATAATGATTTATTAAATAAAATAAGATTAACAT
>Ga0209482_1002655_pt1 | contig 10920 bp, 8 predicted proteins | sample CoawatmetaG10DNA_FD_187512 | JGI IMG/M metagenome (GOLD analysis project Ga0209482, IMG submission 187512) | Marine microbial communities from the West Antarctic Peninsula - Coastal water metaG104-DNA (SPAdes) (version 2) | ecosystem: Environmental > Aquatic > Marine > Coastal ... | reverse complement strand
CAGGTTTAGATATAATGATAGTTAGAGAATTAACTGGTGGAATTTACTTTGGAGAGCCAAGGGGAATCAAGCCAATAGAAAATGGTGAAAGAAAAGGTGTTAATACTCATACATATACGACTAGTGAAATAGTTAGAGTAGCAAAAGTAGCCTTTGATTTAGCTAAAAAAAGATCAAATAAAGTTACATCATGTGAAAAGTCGAATGTAATGGAAGCGGGACAACTTTGGAGAGAAGAGGTCCAAGAGCTTCATGACAAAGAATATAAGGATGTAGAATTAAGCCATATGCTTGCTGATAATTGTGCAATGCAATTATTAAAAAATCCAAAGCAGTTTGATGTAATTGTTACTGATAATTTATTTGGAGACATGCTTTCTGACCAAGCTTCAATGTTAACAGGATCTTTAGGTTTGTTACCATCAGCTTCTTTAGGGGCAAAAAATAAAGATGGAGAGATGAGAGCAATGTATGAACCTATTCATGGATCAGCACCAGATATAGCTGGCCAAGGAATTGCAAACCCGATTGCATCAATTTTAAGTTTTGCAATGGCATTAAGGTATTCATTAGATTTAGATAATGAAGCTGATGCTTTAGAAAAAGCTGTTCAAGATGTATTAAACGATGATCTTAGAACTAAAGATATTCTTTCTGAAGGAAAAAAAGAAGTATCAACATCTGAAATGGGTGATGCAATAATTTCGAAGTTAAAAAAGTAAATTAATTTATTGTTTCAATAATTGTGGCAATGCCCATACCTAAACCTATGCATTGTGTGGCCAAGGCATATTGTTTATTTTCTCTTCTTAATATTTCAGCTGCTTTTCCAGTAATTCTAGCTCCTGTTGCTCCAAGAGGATGTCCCAAGGCTATAGCTCCCCCATCTAAATTTAATTTTTGTTCCTCGATACCTAAGTCTTTTATGCAAGCTAGGGATTGTGATGCAAAGGCTTCATTTAATTCTATAATATCAATATCTTTTATAGATAAGTTGGCTCTTTTAAGTGCTTTGTTGGAAGCACCTATGGGTCCTAATCCCATTAATTCGGGTGAGCAACCCTGAACAGCGGTAGAAACAATTCTGCCTAAAATATCCAAATTATTATCTTTAGCGTACTGTTCTTCACAAATTAGTGTTACAGCAGCACCATCTGTTAGTGGTGATGATGTTGCTGCTGTGACGGTCCCTTCCTGATCAAATATAAGTTTAAGACCATCTAAAATTTCATGACTACTATTTTGGCGAATACCACCATCCGCTGAACAATTATTAATAACTGTAATTTCTTTTTTAAAATTACCTTTAGATTGAGCTTCAAAAGCTTTTTGATGACTTGCAATTGCAAACTCCTGTTGAGCCCTTCTTTCTATTTGATATTTTTTTGCAACATTCTCAGCAGTCGTACCCATAGAAAAATAAAGATTAGGGTTTTCTTTTTTTGATTTTGGGTATGGCATGGGATCAAAACCAGCAGTAACACGTGTCATACTCTCTACCCCTCCACAAATAAAAACTTTACCTGAACCCATGGCAATTTTTCCTGCAGCTATATGAATTGCTTCCATTGAAGATCCACACCATCTATTTATAGTTGTGCCTGCAGTTTTAACATTCATAGCACTTAAAAAGGTTACCAATTTACCTATATTAAAACCCTGTTCGCCCTCAGGAAAAGCACAGCCAATAATCACATCTTCTATATCTTCAAGATTGATTTTTGTTTTTGAAATAAGATCTTTAATAACCTCAGACAATAATGCGTCAGGTTTTATATCAATAAGAGCACCTTTTTTTGCTAGTGTAAATGGTGATCTGTAATAACCTGCTATAACAGCTCTATACATTTTATTAATTTTTTAATTCTCCAATAATATATATGTTTATCTTGAGAATGGTAAAGAGTTTATAATAGCAATTGTCTTTATGTAATTTTATTATTATATTTCACGAAATTTATGAAAATTCAAAATGTTGTTATAATTGGCTCTGGAACAATGGGAAGTGGAATTGCAGCTCATTTATGTAATGCAAATATTCCAGTCACATTGTTAGATTTAAAAACAGAAATTAGTGAAAAAGCTAGAGATAGAATTTTTAAATCAAAGCCACCTCTTTTATTGGATAAATCAAAAATAAATAATATTAAAATTGGAAATATTTCTGATAATTTCAATGTTGTTAAAGAGGCTGATTGGATAGTTGAAGCAGTTGTTGAAAGAATAGATGTAAAACATAGTATTTATAAAAAAATATTTGAAGAAAGAAAGCCTGGAGCAATAGTTTCATCAAATACATCTTCCATTCCAATTAAAATTTTATCTGAAAAATTAACTAAAGAAGAAAAAAAAGATTTTTGTATCACTCATTTTTTTAATCCAGTTAGATATATGGGGTTATTGGAAATTGTAAAAAATGAGAATAATGATTTAGAAAAAATAAACTCTTTAAAAAACTTTTGTGAAATAGAACTAGGAAAAGGTGCAATCATTTGCAATGATACACCTGGTTTTTTAGGGAATAGAGTTGGTGTTTATGCAATGCAAATTGCAATGACAGAAGCTTTTAAAATGAAACTTTCAATTGAAGAAGCGGATGCAGTATTTGGTAGACCAATGGGAATTCCAAAAACAGGAATATTTGGCCTTTATGATTTAATAGGAATTGATTTAATGGCAGATGTCCTTAAAAGCTTTATTAAAGAACTGCCAGAAAAAGATGACTTTCATGAAGTTGCGAAAGAAATTCCTTTAATAAAAAGATTAATAGAAACAGGTTACACTGGACGAAAAGGAATGGGTGGATTTTATCGTATTAATAAAGCTGATGGAAAGAAGGTAATGGAAGCACTAAACCTTGAAACGGGACACTATTTGCCTACTAAAAAAATTAATATCAAGTCTGAAAAAGTTGATCTTAAGACTCTAATTGATAGAGATGATAAATATGGCAAATATGCTTGGTCAGTCATTTCAAAAATTATTATGTATGCATCATCACTAGTTCCTAAAATTACCAAAGAATTTAATGATATTGATGAAGCTATGAGGCTAGGTTTTAATTGGGCCAAGGGACCCTTTGAAATGCTTGAAGAAATTGGGGTAGCTAATTTTTTTGACAAAATAGATGATTACAAAGAAAATATTTTTTTAGAAGATTTGGCAAAAACAAAAAATGAAAAATTTTATGGTGAGAGACAAAAATATACAGACATTCAAACCTTAGGAAAAGTTAAGAAAACTGCATTAAGTGTAGACGGAAATAAATCTGCTAAAATTTATAGATTTAATGATTATAATATTGTTGAGTTCACAACTAAAGCAAATGCATTAGATTATGATTCTATGGATGCTTTAAAAAAAGCAACAGATAAACCTTTGATAATTATAAATGAGAGTATGCAGTTTTCAGCAGGTGTGAATTTAAGCTATACAATGGATTTTGCAAATAAGGGTGATTTTAAATCTATAGAAAAATTTATAAGATATTTTCAAGAAACTTGTAAACACCTAAAATATTCAAAATACCCAGTTATATCAGCACCTTCAGGATTAACACTTGGTGGAGGTTTTGAGGTCATGGTTCAGAGTAATTTTGTTGCTTCCCACACAAATATTGTTGTAGGCTTGGTTGAGACAATTGTTGGGCTAATACCAGCAGGTGGTGGATGTAAGGAAATGTTAGCAAGATGGTTGGAAACAGATGAATCTAAAAAAGACCCTAATTTTGCACCATTAAAAGTATTTGATATTATTGGATATGCAAAAACTGCAACTTCACCTGTGGAAGCAGAACCTATGAAATATCTAAGAGTAGAAGATAAAAAAATTATGAATAGAAATAGTTTATTAGAAATTTCAAGAAAAATTATAAAAGATAATATGGATTTTAAAGCACCAAATGAAACAACATTTAAATTACCTGGAAAAAAAGTAAAAGATGAAATGATTAAAATTCTAGAAAAACTTTATAATGAAAAAGTAATTTTAGACCATGGAATGGAAGTGGGTAAGGAGTTAGCTAATGTTTTAAGTGGAGGGGATACTACAATTGATAAAACTTTGACTGAAGAGGACATTTTTAAATTAGAACTAAATTCTTTTATGAAATTAATTGAAACCAAAAAAACACAAGACAGGATTAAACACATCTTGTCTACTGGAAAACCTTTAATAAATTAAATGACAACTTATAATGCACCAATAGAAGACATGATGTTTCTTTTTGATAAATTAAGAAATAATAAAAATTATAATGATCTTGAAAAATACAAAGAAGTTAATTCAGAACTAGTAAAAAATATTTTAGAAGAAGCAGCCAAGATTAATCAAAACCTAATACTACCATTAGCAAAATCAGGTGATGAAAATCCTACAGTGCTAGAGAATGGAGTGGTTAGAACACCTCCTGGTTATAAAGAAGCTTATTCAAAATATATCAAAGATGGTTGGACCTCTCTTTCTTGTGACCCAAAATATGGAGGTCAAGGAATGCCAAAAACTGTAAGTGCTTTTTTCGATGAGATGTTATCATCTGCAAGCCTATCATTTAAACTTTACACCGAACTAAGTATAGGTGCTTATAATTGTATCTCTCATCATGCGACTGATGAAATAAAAGAAAAATACCTTCCAAAAATGGTTGAAGGGAAATGGAGTGGCACTATGTGTCTTACAGAGCCAGTTTGTGGAACTGATTTAGGTCTTTTAAAGACAAAAGCTGTAGAGCAACCAGATGGAACTTTTAAATTAAGTGGACAGAAAATTTTTATTACTTCAGGTGATCAAGATCTAACAGAAAATATTATACATTTAGTTATAGCAAGGGTGTCTGACTCTCCAGTGGGCACAAAAGGAATAAGTTTATTTTTAGTACCTAAATTTGCTGTAAATGAAGACGGATCTATTGGGACTAGAAATGGAGTTTCCACAGGATCTATAGAAAGTAAGATGGGGATTAAAGGCTCTGCTACATGTGTATTAAACTTTGATGATGCAACTGGATATATGATTGGCTCAAAGAATAAGGGATTAAATGCCATGTTTACCATGATGAATTTAGAGAGAATTGTTGTTGGAATTCAAGGACTGGGAATTTCTGAAATTGCGTATCAAAATTCTTTAAGTTATGCGAAAGAAAGAAAACAAGGAAAAACAAATAATTCAAAATCAATTAATGGAGCAGATTTTATAATCGAGCACGCTGATATTAGAAAATCTTTGCTTAACATGAAATCTATTATTGAAGGTGAAAGAGCTCTATGTTTTTGGTTATCTCAACAAACAGAAGTTAGTCTTTATCATCCAGATGAAAAAATAAAGCAGGAAGCATCAGATCTTGTTTCATTAATGACGCCTGTAGTTAAAACAATGTTTAGTGATATGGGAATGGAAATAACAAGTGAAGCAATGCAGGTTCATGGTGGTTATGGATATACAAAAGACCAAGGAATAGAACAGTTATATAGAGATAATAGAATTACTCCAATTTATGAGGGAACCAACTCTATACAGGCAGCAGATTTAGTTTTTAGAAAATTAGTAAATAAAAATGGAGATATAATTAATAAATACTTAGAAATGGTCAAATCTGACTGTAATACTAAAAATGAAAAATTAAAACCTTTCACAGAAGAGTTAAAAATTAATTTAGAAATTTTATCTAAATTTACCTCGTGGATTAAAGATAAAATACAAAATTCAAAAGATGACGCCAGTGCAGCATGTAATGACTACCTTAAAACATTGGGGTTTGTATCTATCGCACATGCGTGGATAAAAGTTTTAGAGGTAAGCTTTAAGGATTATGATGAAAACAAAGAATTTTATGAAGACAAGATTAAAACTGCAAATTTTTATTTTAAGAGAGTTTTGCCAAGAGCTGAAAGTCATTTTAAGACAGCCACAACAGGTAGTGATTATATAATGAACTTTAAATTTAATTAATATGAGTCACTACGACAAAGATTTAGGTAAAAATGAAGCTAACTATGTTCCTTTATCTCCTTTAACATTTTTAGAAAGAACAAAAGACATATATCCAAACTACGAAGCTGTAGTTTATGAAAGTAGATCATATACTTGGGAAGAAGTTTATAAAAGATGTGTTAAGTTTGCAAGTGCACTAGATAAGCTAGGAGTAAAAACTGGAGACACAGTTTCAATAATGGCTTTCAATACACCAGAAATTTTTGAAGCACATTACTCAATACCTATGGTTGGTGCAGTAATTAATGCAATCAATACAAGACTAGATCCTAATACGGTTAGTTATATTTTAGAGCACAGTGATGCAAAAGTTTTAATTGTGGATAGACAATTTCATGAAGTAATTGTTAAAGCCTTAAAGAATGTAAAAAATAAAATTACTATTATTGATATAGATGACAAAGATATAGACACAACTAGCTTTAAAAAAATTGGTGAATTAGAATATGAAAGTTTCTTAAACAGTGGAGATGAAAATTATGAATGGAAAAAACCAAAAGATGAATGGCAAGCGATTTCACTAGGATACACTTCTGGAACAACAGGAAACCCTAAGGGTGTTGTTTATCATCATAGAGGCTCATATTTAATGGCAACTGGAAGCACTCAAGCATGGAACATGCCAAATAGGTTAAATTTTTTATGTGTAGTACCAATGTTTCATTGTAATGGGTGGTGTTATCCTTGGACGCTTTCAATGTTACATGCAAGAATTATTTGTCTTAGAAATATCGATACAAAAAAAATGTTTGAATTAATTGATAAGTACGATGTAACCCATTTTGGAGGAGCTCCAATTGTTTTAAACATGATAGTTAACACTCCTAAAGAAGATCAAAAAAAATTAAAGAGAAAAGTAAATGTTTTAACTGCAGGTGCGCCTCCACCAAGTGTTATTTTCGAAAAAATGGAGGATTTAGGATTCGAAGTCATGCATGTATATGGATTAACAGAAACTTATGGACATATGTTGCAGTGTGCATGGAATGAAGAATGGAATGAACTAGATAAAGATAAAAAAAATGAAATTAAAGCAAGACAAGGTGTTAGATACCCTAATACTGAAGGTGCTGTTGTTATGGATCCTGAAACAATGAAGCCAGTACCTAAGGATGGAAAAACTATGGGTGAAATTATGATTAGAGGAAACATTGTAATGAAAGGATATTATAAAGATAAAGAAGCAACAGATAAAGCCATGTCTGGTGGATGGTTTCATTCAGGAGATTTAGCGATAACTCATCCAGATGGATATATAAAGATTCAAGACAGATCAAAAGATATTATTATTTCAGGTGGAGAAAATATCTCTTCAATTGAAATAGAGAATACAATTGCAAAACACCCAGCAGTATCATTAGCAGCTGTCGTTGCTAAACCAGATGAAAAGTGGGGAGAAACACCTTGTGCTTTTGTTGAGTTAATTAAGGATAAGTCTGCCGAAGAAAAAGATATCATAGATTTCTGTAGAGAAACTTTAGCAGGATTTAAACTTCCAAAAAAAGTTATATTTTGTGAATTACCAAAAACATCAACTGGAAAAATACAAAAATTTGAGCTTAGAAAAAAATTAAAGGACCTAAGTTGATTCTTGAAATAGATGATAAAAAAGTTTTTGTTTCAGATGCAGGTCAAGATATAGATAAAGATAAAGATACTATAGTTTTACTTCATGGAAGTGGCCTTTCTCATATTGTTTGGTCTTTAACAGAACAATATTTATCAAATCAAAACTATAATGTTCTAGCGATTGATTTACCTGGGCATGGAAATTCTGAAGGTAAAAGTTTAAAATCAATAGAGGAAATTTCTGATTGGTTGGAAAAAGTTTTTAATAAACTTAACATTTCTAAGATAACAATAATCGGACACTCTCAAGGATGTTTGGAGGCACTTGAATATTGTTTTAAATACACAAAAAGAGTTAAAAATTTAATATTTGTTGGTGGTTCTTATAGAATGCCCGTTAATCAAGATTTAATAGATCTTGCTGAGAGCGGAGATAATAAAGCAGTTCAATTAATGATGAAATGGAGCTATGAAAACTCTAAAAAATTTATCGGAGGTAATCCTGTGGAAAAAATTATTAATTCTTCAAGAGATATTAGGGAGGTTTTAGCCATTGATCTTATAGCTTGTAATAATTATAAAAATGGATCTGAAGCTCTAAAGTCAATTGATTGCCCTACATTATTTATTTTTGGTGAGTTAGACAAGATGATTAACCTTGAAAAAGGCAAGAAATTTGCTGAACTTATTCCTAATTCAGAAACTCATATAATAAAAGAATGTGGACATATGATTATGTTTGAAAAAGCTTTTGAAATGAGAGAAAAGATCTCTGAATTTTTAAAAAAATGAAAAACTTTTCAATAGCAAAATCTAGAAGATTAAGAAGTACTCCTTATACCTCAAGAATAGAGAAACAAGGAGTTACAGCATATACAATTTATAATCACATGTTGTTACCCGCTGCTTTTGGATCAATAGAGAATAGCTACAAACATTTAAAAGAGCATGTTCAAGTATGGGATGTTGCTGCAGAAAGACAAGTAGAAATATCAGGAAAAGACTCTGCAGAATTAGTACAATTGATGACATGTCGAGATTTATCAAAATCTAAAATTGGGAGATGTTATTATTGTCCAATAATAGATGAAAATGGAAACCTAGTTAATGATCCAGTTGTTTTAAAGCTAGATGAAAATAGATGGTGGTTATCAATAGCAGATTCAGATGTAATCTTTTTTGCTAAAGGTTTAGCATCTGGACATAAATTTGATGTTAAGATTATAGAGCCAGTGGTGGATATAATGGCAATACAGGGTCCAAAATCATTTGCATTAATGGAAAAAGTTTTTGGAAAAAAAATTACTGAACTAAAATTCTTTGGATTTGATTATTTTGATTTTGATGGAACTAAACATTTAATAGCAAGGTCAGGATGGTCTAAACAAGGTGGATTTGAAGTTTATGCTCAAAACACAGAGTCAGGACAAAAATTATATGACCATCTTTTTGAAGCTGGAAAAGAATTTAATGTAGGACCTGGGTGTCCAAATTTAATAGAGAGAATTGAGAGCGCATTACTATCTTATGGAAATGATTTTGATAACAATGACAATCCATTTGAATGTGGTTTTGATCAATATGTTAGCTTGGATAGCGATATAGATTTTTTAGGGAAAAATAAATTAAAAGAAGTTAAATTAAAAGGAGCCCAAAAGAAGCTAAGGGGTATTAAAATTGATATAAAAGAAATTAGTCTCACAGGTTCAAAAAATTTATATGATGAGAAAAATAATATAATTGGTGAATTAAGATCATCTTGTTATTCACCTCATTTTAAAATGGTTATTGGAATAGCAATGATCCAAAAATCCCACTGGGAAGTATCTCAAACCTTTAAAATTCAAATAAATGATAATACTTTTAGCGGAAAAGTTTGCGATTTACCCTTCATCTAGTATAAAAGCCTAATAACACCATGAATATAGCAATTGTAGGAGCCACAGGTAATGTTGGAAGAAAAATTCTCGAAGTTCTAGAGAAAAAAAAACTTCCTATAAAGGAGCTATTTTTAGTTGCTTCACCAAGAAGTGCTGGTCAAAAAATAAATTTTAGTGGGATAGAGCATGAGGTCTTTAACCTTGAAACATTTGATTTTTCAAAAATTCAAATTACTTTCTTTGCAGCAGGTGGAAAAATTTCAGAACAATACGCTCCAAAAGTAGCAAAGTATTCAACAGTTATAGATAATTCTAGTTTTTTTAGAATGGATCCTGATGTGCCATTAATTGTTCCGCAAGTAAATCCAGAAGCAATTAAGAGTATGAAAAAAAATATAATTGCCAACCCTAATTGCTCAACAGCTCAGTTAGTAATTGCTCTTAAACCGTTACATGACTTATTTAATATTGTACGAATAGTTGTTTCGACATATCAGTCCGTTTCAGGTGGTGGTAAAGACCCTATGGATGAGCTAATAGAACAAACTAAATCATCTTTAGAAAATAAAGAAATTAAATCTAGAAATTTTACTAAACAAATTGCTTTTAATGCCATTCCCCACATCGATGTTTTTGCAGATGATGGTTATACTAAAGAGGAATTAAAAATGACTAATGAAACTAAAAAAATTCTTGGTGACAAAATAGAATTAACAGCAACATGTGTGAGAATTCCAGTTATGGTTTCTCATGCAGAGTCAGTAAATATTCAATTTGAAAAATCATTTTCTTTAGAAAAAGTTAGAGATGCTCTTAATAAAGCAGAAGGCTGCAAGGTTTATGATAAAAGAGAAGATGGAGGATATAGCACTCCAATTGAAGCAGAAGGTAAAGACGAAACTTATATTTCAAGAATAAGAGAAGATAAAACTAACAAGAATTCATTAAACCTATGGATTGTTTCTGATAATTTACTTAGAGGAGCGGCATTGAATGCTGTTGAAATTGCAGAAACTTTAATTAAAAATAATCTTAATGGAAAATAATAATCCTTTATCACCACATATTCAGATCTACAGATGGCACATATCTTCTTTAGTATCTATTTCACATAGAATTACAGGAATAATAAATATAGTTGCTATAACAATAATTTGTTTTTGGATTGCATCATTATTACTAGGTGAAAATAGTTATGAGTTTACAAAGGTATTTTTAAACTCTATTTTAGGAAAATTCATAATTTTAGGTTTAACATGGTCATTTAGTTTCCAGATATTAAGTGAAATAAGACATTTAATTATGGACCTAGGATATGGGTTTGAATTAAAAGTAACAAAGATAACAGGATTAATCGTGATTATTGGTTCATTTTTTTTAACAATTTTAATTTATTTAATTGGAAAGCAATTTATTTAGCATGAATAACGTGACTAAAAAATGGCTATTAATGAGAGTAAGCTCTGTGGTGTTGATACCACTA